>Ga0058701_10001033_pt1 | contig 19165 bp, 11 predicted proteins | sample AgamicOrMae_FD_97039 | JGI IMG/M metagenome (GOLD analysis project Ga0058701, IMG submission 97039) | Agave microbial communities from Guanajuato, Mexico - Or.Ma.e | ecosystem: Host-associated > Plants > Phyllosphere > Phylloplane/Leaf | place: Guanajuato, Mexico | collected 2012-06-04
CAGGAACACGCACTCTCGGTCATACACAAAATGTTAAGTTCATTGGCAAAAAAAAAGTAAAACGCCAATTTTTTTTTTTTAATTTGTTGGTTATCGCAAAAGGATCGTCTGTGAAAAATGCGTTAATGTAGTCAGTCAAATCAACTAAAACTTCTAAATACACGTTTTTTCTTGTGTTGGGATATGAGAAAGCTAGTTCTCATTAATGCAAAGGGCCTCCTGATCACTCTTAGAAAGCCATCTTTACTTTGGGTTGGTGGATGTTATCAATTAATGACGTCTTTTACTTTCGTTTCCAGGTGACCGATGTCGGCGCAGCAGTAGTGATTTGCAGTTTACTACATCAGACATATTCTGAGTTTTCGCCTGCTTTATTTGACAACTGGCAAAAAATACTCAACCTTAAACGAGATGAAAAAGTAAGTGGATTAAGCTAGCAAAGAAGCCCAAAACTAAGTTAGAGGAGATGTTTAATTCTTGTTTTCCTGTCAGATTGTGAATCCATCAAAGTTACGAGTCGATCTGCGTTTCTACGGGGACTTGGTGAGCGTCAGTGTATTCCAACAACGGGAGGCGTTGACTTTATTGGGCCATATTCTCTCAAATCTAGTTATGGCTGACAAAGAGGAACATCATAATGCTAGCATTATCTTGAGTTTTTGTCGCCATTGTGGTGATGATTATGCAGGTACGTTTCCGTCCATTGATAAGCAGAAGGACCTCTTTCGAGTGTGTTTATCGTGGTAAAGCATTGGTGCAGAGCAAAACGTAAAACGCTGTGAATGGGTTTTAGGGTTGGTGCCTACGGTTGTCCGTGAGGCGGCAGCACTTTTGGGAGTGAAGGCACCCCGAAGCTCTTTTTTACTCGCTGAGAAGCAGAAAGCCGTGCGTACATTGCTCACTGACTACTATTCATCTCTTTGTAAGCATCTGCTCAAGGTAAGCCTTGGTTTCATTTGATGGTTTCATGATCTAAGCAACTCATTGTTGCCCGATGGCTCTCACTGATAAAAATTTTTTAGTCATAAAAAATAAATAATAATAATAATAAAAAAAAGAAATTGTTCAGGAAGTGGGCCAGACGTAGACATACTTCTATGTCCATCAAAACTAGTTTTCCTATTAAAAATAATAATTAAAAAACTTAATAAAAAATTCAAATCAAGTTGTCGGTGAGGAACATTTTACGAGGCATTTTCTTTGCTCATTGAGATGGTGCACCCTTTTGGAACCTAAGTTGAGAGATAATAAAAAAGGTGCGGTTTATCCAAGGGTACGCTTTCACATAGGTACGTCGGGATTTTTTTTTCTTAAATGAACAGCCGAAAAAAAAAGCTTCTTTACACAGAGGCGCTATATATCGAATATTCCGGTGTTTGGAAAATTGAGAGGTCCATAAATTAAAATTTGAGCGAGTTTCAATGACTGTTTTTCCATTCTATCTCACTAATTTTTTGTCATTTCGTTTCGAAGTACAGCTTCTTCAGTGCTTGAAATCTTGGTACATAACAATTTTTAGCTCTTTGTTTCACAGTATTGTAAAACTCAAGTATATCAAGTTTTAAAAAACGCAAAAAAAAAATATTTTTAAAAAATCGTTCCAGACATGATTTTGTCAAAAGCGAGAAAAATCCATAGGACCGCATAAAATCGTCATCGGTGGGATAAGAGGGTTCGTTATAAACGGTTTTCACTTTACATTCAACTCTACTTTTTCGCTGAAACTTTTGACATCATTTTAAATGGAAGTGAGTGTTTCTGCGGACGGGGTTGAGGAGCGGCGGGGAGCCTTGCTTTAAAGGTATGTTATTTGGCAGGAACATGACGAGTTGAGAGCTGTTGAACAGCAGAATCGCCGGATTCTTCAGACGAAAGGAGAGCTGAGCGCAGAGCGACGGGAGAGGCTGGAGACTGTGCAACAACAGTATTGCAAGCTGCAGGCGTCCCTGCAATCTTTCGCTGATGTTTTAGACCAACCTTTACCGGATTTTCCGGAAGAACGTGAGTAGGCTTACCGCCGAAACGACGTTGAAACTCTCGCTAACAGCGATTCAGCGATTAAGTCTAACAATCCGCGGCTAACTCGAGAACTGTTGAAGATATACATGTAATCAATCGAAAATTGGGGTTGATCAATTGGTTATTTATTAACTCTATTTATTAACTGCGTTTACATACAACGTTGTGGTTATATTTATATTGTAACGGAACGTGAAATCGGGCAACTGTGGTTGTCATAAAGGAAGATAACGTGCGAAATGCACAAGTCTGTACCGAATACACAAGTGTAAGTGAGGTCCCGGGCTTCAATCCGAAATTCAACCAAACTATCTTTATGTTTTTAGATTCGTTAGGAATTTGGCAAAGAGTTTTTTTTTCCCAGCAACATTTATGTTCTGAGCCCCAGAGCATTGAAAACGATGCCAAATACATATTTTGTAAATTTCAGGCCAACAGTAAGTTGAAGCAAATTACGTTACGATTCTCGCGAGTAAAAAATAATTAAATATAGAGCCTGCCTAGTGAGTGTTCTAAGGCAGCTTTGAGTCGATAAGCTTTCATCAGATGTGGTAAAAATAATGGAAAATTACCGGAAATCCTGGAATCCCTTGAATAGTCTTACAAAGTAGCAAGCGCCGATCGAAATCCTATAAATTCGTATATTATTAATATGATATAAATTTTATTAAATCGTTTATGAAAAATATCAAAGTTTTTGAACTCGTTAACTGTTAGGAAAAATTATTATTATTCTGAAAGAAAATTTGAAACAACGCTGACCTAGTCCAGCGGCTATCCTTCTTTTATCTATGATAGAACTCTTCGTGTTTGAAGTGCTTAAAGAAGTGTTTTCTTTCCCAGCGGCTGCGAAGACCGAGGAGGAGTGCGTTTTCGGTGTTTCGTTGGGCGGCGCGTCCGGCGACGGCGAAGAGGGCGTCTCCGGAGGCAGCCACGGCCTCTGGGAAGATGAAGAAACGCAGCGATTTTACGAAGATCTTCCAAATATCCAGGAATATCTTCCAGGAAGATCCAAGGATAATAAGGATACTGCCTCACCTGAAACCGCCGAACCAGTATCACAGGTGATTAGCGTGTTGTATGGAATTTTCAACTGCATCTTTTGCTTCGCAGGATATCTTTCCAAAAAGTGTGTACTAAAATAGAGCAGTAAATTTTTTGCGCCTTAAGGCAATTCTTGTAGTAAATACGATGCATTTTTTCAATGTATGCTTAAGGGGGTTTGATCGCTTCAGACTAGACAAGTTCAGTTAAAACTTAAATATCAATGTGGAAAGATTCGAAAAGCAATCAAAGCCATTCCCTTTGCGTAAGTAAATCGCCCCAATTTAAATCCGACCGAAAATCTAGATTCTTTAACTTTAATAGAAACGCTAGAGTCGCTGATTTGACTCATCTACGCTTCAAAACGCGCTGATTCTTTTTTTTTTTTTTGCAATATTTTTGTTGAATGATCGATGAAGAATGGATTTTTTGGCGAAGTGTGTCCATTTTAAGGTGTTCAACTCCAGAGAAAGTTTTTTTTTTTTTACAGCAACGTCTGGTTCACTTTTTCCACAAAACGCTAGGTTAGTGTCCATATGACACTGTGTAAGATTCGCAACCCTTAGTTCATCGAAATTTAAAAATCACTCCGGTAAACGGGTCCAAAATTTTGACCAACCATTCAGGACCATGTCCGCGACAAGTTTTGAGAGTTTTAACGACTGAAACCGGTGATGGTTAAGGCGATCAAACATCCTCAAGGGTGTGTCGGCTTTCATTGAGTGTTAAGATTACGGTCGAGTCTCGATTGCACGTAATTCAAGAGCCGTGGAAATATTACGCACTATCGAAAATTTCGCACCATCGGAAATCCTCATTCAGCACATCTCTTCTTATGAGATTTCGTCGGGATCGGAGGAAAATTATTAATACGCATCAGCGAGGATAACTTACTATCGAGATTCGTTATATCAAGACAAGACTGAAAAGTGAGCAAAGTTTCTGTAACAGACTGGTCTAGATTTTAATTGGCCACGGATTTCCGGAAATGCGGTCACAAGCTGAGGGGTATTGCAATGTTTCTAACCTTGAAAAAATGCTGCAACAGTTAAATTAGTTGAAATTGTGCTGTGGAAGCCAAACACTAACGCACGGGGTCCCCAGATATCCACCACCAAATGCTTGTATCCCAGATTTTGTTAACCTGAAATATTCTGATTTTTCAGGTGACCGAAGAAGAGCTGGATGCGGAAATACGGGAAGAGGATCTTATGGATGAAGGAGAACCTGCGTTACCAGAAGAAGGTATTGCCGAACATCATATGTTTGTGCATAAGGCGTTTTTTAATCATTAATTTTTTTGACTCCATAAACCCTGGTAGTCTCTCTACACGTTCGCATTTTTACTTAAGATTCGTAAGGAACTCAGGAAAGTTTTTCATATGTAAGAAAAATCGGGTGCGCCGTTTGCCTGAGTATACGCGGTGTTAATAAGTTTTTCTATCTATGCCGTATTCTTTTTGTTATAAAGTTGGCGCTCGTAACGGGCTGACAAGGAGAGTACCACAACTGTCCGCCCCCGATTTTCTTGAAACTTGTACGACTTGGAGATAGCGGCATGGAAAGTTCATCAAGCCCAAAACTTGCTGCCAACATTCATTTTTACTACCTCAAAAAAGCAACCCACCCTAAAATCGAACAACCAAATTTTTTTCGAAGTAATTTAAAACTAATAGTCATTCCTGATAGAACACCAAAATGTAGCGCCAAAGGCTCAAATTTTAGGATTTTGCGATATTTCCAGCCGTTTTCAAACAAAGCACTATTTAAATAAAAATTCAAGGTAGTCAAAATTAATTTCTGCAGCACGTTTTGGGCTTGGGTATCTTTCCACACCGCTATCTTCAAGTCCTTAAAGTTTCCAGAAAATCGGGGGCGGATAGTTATGGTACTCCCCTTGGAAGTCCTGCATCGTAGCCTTCAATATAGTTATTATGGAAATTTGAACTCACCTTACTCGTTTTGGGAAAAATCTGAAACCAATATTTGTTCCTAATTTTAGAAATTGACGAGCCGGAAGCGGAGCCGGTCGGATCAACGAGCACAACGACAAAACAGCAGTTGGAAGCATTCCTGGCGCATCTTCCGCAATGCGTCAATTGTGAGCTGATTGACAATGCTGCCGCCGAATTCGTCGTTTCTTTAAACGCGAAAAGCAATAAGAAAAAGCTTGTCAGGTAAACTCTCTGCAACTTAAGATCAAAGTAATGTCCTTTTCCTACCTCTGATTTTCTCCCTTTTCCAGGGTACTTTTTGGTGTTCCGAGAACTAGAATCGATCTACTTCCCTTCTACGCTCGCCTTGTGGCGACGCTGCATCCGGTTTTACCGGAAGTGGCTCAGGATCTCTGCTCTATGCTCAAGCAGGACTTCAAATACCACATCCGGAAGAAGGTAATCGTCGTACCTGCTCTACCCCTCTGCCGATGCTGCCCGAAACCTAAGCTTCTTAGGCCGTCGAACCACTTACGCGCTCCAGTTTCAAAGACATCGTCCGCTTAGTGAAACGTCTGTAGTCGCGTAATCAAACGAGTTTGGGTTTAAATGCGATTTTCGTGGTGATTTTTTTCTACCGCAATATCTACTCTGTATGCTTGAAAGATGGAATCTCAAATTTCATGCGGTCCACCGTCCAAGTCAAGCCGAGCGAAGCGCACAAGGCACTTCAGCTAACCGAGATTAACCTAATAGTTGCTAAGCCTCGGGCGACTTACTTGTCGGCAGCAGCTTCTTCCGCCAAGAAGTTCGCAGCATCAGGCTTGGCGACAGTCGAGTATAGGCGTAGCGAAGCAAAGGAGTACAAAAGAACTTGGAATTGAAACGGAATTTAGAAGGTTACTTCCAGTAAACAAGTAGGCATTTTTTGTCGAGACGTTCTGCCAGCAGCCTGTCTTGGGTGATTGACCCATTCAGCAGCTCTGTATTGAATGGGATCACTTTGTTCCTCCTTGATAGTTTGCTTCCAGATAATAAAATGTGTCAATATTGTTGGAGAGTAGACTTTCTTAAAATGCTATTGATCTTTGAAACAACGTTAAGCTATGTTACTTATTGCCGTTTCTTAAAGTACTTTTGTTGACAGGATCAAATCAACATAGAAAGCAAGTTAAAAGTGGTTCGGTTTATCGGTGAGCTCGTGAAATTCGGAATGTATCCGCTGATGGAAGGCCTTTATTGCCTCAAAGTTTTGCTTCACGACTTCACCCACCACCACGTGGACATGGCTTGCGCGTTACTTGAAACCTGTGGCAGATACTTTCTGAGGAGGCCACAGTCGCACCAGCGGACCAAAATCTATTTGGTGAGTAGCTTCCAGGTGTCTTAACCTGCTTATTGACGCACGAGTCAGAGAGAAACAATTTGTGGAGTGTTATAACATTTTTTTGGCTGAAAATTTTGGGCCATTGACTTGTAAATTGGATTATTCATCATAAAGCTGTTTGATACTTTACAGAATGAGCTTTAAAAATTATTCTGGGGCCCTTCTCTCATGGGGACGTCCTTGGTTGATTAATATAAAACGTATTTATGAAATGAGAGGTATTCTTTTATCACAACTAATTCGTCACAAAGGTGTCGCATAAACGTGGAAACATTTGAATAAGGTAGGAAACACGTTTTCAGAGCTGCGATGCAAAAAAGTAAAAATCGTGAAAATTTCCCCTATTTTACCACATGTTAAATAAAATCGATAAAATTTAAATAGCTCCAAATTGTTTGAAGACTTCGCAAAATCCTTAAAATTTTCGTGCCCAAGGGGCTCTACTTTCTGATTTTTATAAGGAAAGGATATTTTTCCGGGTCCATCTCAAAAAAAGTTGTGTGCGTTAAGGTTTGAACGCTAATTTAAACGTATTTATCAACTTAAGCAACTATTTTTTGTCTGAAAACTCATTCCTTCATCACCTGTTTTGAAACAAATCGGAGGCGGACTGTTGGTGAGGTTTCCTTGTTAGCACATGTCGCCATTTTCTGTACAGCACGCAAATTGAGAGGAAGGGATGTCGCTAACGTTGCCGCGGAAAAAACTAGGTTTAGACTTTGCGTCCCAAAGACGGACATAAGTTCTTTTCAGAGGTCCTCCCAACTTAAATAACTCAGTTCGGATATTGCTGAGGGAGCTCAGTTATTTTTCACCGGTAAACTTGCTGGAGCCTGGAGCTATCCTACTGCGTTCAGAGTAGGATTATTGAGATTGTACCAAAAATGTTGAGGCGCAAAATATCCGCTCTTATTTTGAGCTATAGACACTGTACCGGTCGGTGGGTCGGGAAAATGGTTAGGCGGAAATGGGTGGAAAGGATCGTGTGCCGTTCGAACAAGTCAGAAGATGTTTCGGTTGGTGTTTTCAGGAGCAAATGATGAGGAAAAAGACTGCGTTGGCGATGGACTCTAGGTATGTAACAATGATAGAAAATGCTTTCTTCTTTGTGAATCCTCCTGAGGGCAGCACAGTCAAAATCAAGGAACGCCCTCCACTCCACGCCTTCATTCGTAAAACCCTGTATCAAGATCTCAGTAAACCAACCACAGACAAAGTAAGTAGAATACAAGAAATCCGTAGCCCTCGAACGTGCCCTGAATTAATTATAATCATTTTACAGGTCTTACGGCTTATGCGGAGGCTCAACTGGGAAGATAAAGACCTTGCAGCGTATGCCATCAAATGCTTGACGGCTGCATGGAATGTTAAATACTACAACATTCGGTGCTTAGCTAGTTTGGTCGCCGGCCTTGTTGAGCACCAGGTGAGTAAGAAACTTAACTTGATACTAAAAATTAACTTAGTTTTAATTTTCCGCGCAAATTACCTAACCTTGCTTCGTATAGTTTTCTGGTGCACATCCCCTAATACTTAAAAATACCACGGTTCCCCGTAAGTAACGCATTACCGGGGTCTCAGCTCTGTATTTCAGAAAAAAAGAAGAGGGAAAAAAAACTGTTTCTGTGGGCTTTGACATGAGAATTCGGTAATAATAAATGAAAAAAAAGTCCGCCTTATGCACGGAAAAACACAATATGAAATTTCCATCCATTGCATCACATTCATATCTGAAGAAAGTGTACTATCCCATTTTCATCCATAACTCCCTGAGAAAAAGAGTAGTTGAAAAAACTAGCAAACCTTCGTCGCGAATATTTGCGGCCTTCGAATGAGGGTCTTTCAATCCTTTCTTTATATTTTCATCTTTAAACGTCGTGGTTTTCGCCAAAATTTGAAAAATATCCAGCGTAATATTTGGTTGATAATTTTATCAAAAGTACAAAATGTGTGCACAGCGTACATCTGCAAGAAGTTTCAAGTTTAAAAGTCCATTTTTTTCTTATCTTATTTCTCTTGAAACATAAAGGAATATTTCTCACTTTGAAAAGGAATTAAAAACTCAGCCTCTATAACGATTTTTTTAAAATTAAGAAGCAAACGGAACGTAAAATATTTAAGGAGTTGAGACCAGGTTTAGACCCTGCGAATCACATCGGTCATTCCGTACATCATTATTGTCAAACCGTCGGGAACTGAGTCAGCACGGTTCTCTTAGTCGCCTATGAAAGCGATTCCTCCAGCGAGGAAGAATACGAATTTTAAAAAAACATTTTCATTTGAAAGAGCGCATAATACAATGGAGAACCCCACAAACCGCATTCCGATTCGATCATCCGATCGCTAGAAAATCTAGGTTAAAGTCGCTAGTGACGTAACAACTCATACAAATTTGGTATGAGTTGTGACGTCACAGGCAAATTTAACTTCAATTTTTTAGCAATCGGTTGATCGTATCGATGTGCGGTTCGTGGGTTTCTTCATTATTTTCTGAGCTGTTTTTAATGACAGTGTTCTAAACAGTTTTTAAAATTTCATATTCTTCTTTATGAAGAAACTCGGAGGGGAGCTGTACGGTTCACTTCAAAGCTGTCGCAATAGACGAGGATTGGACTCCCATGTCTTTTTCAAGAATTGCATGATGAACCCTGCCGGTATTTTTTTAGGTCTCCTCCTTCCCTTAAGTATACATGTAACCCGCTTTGCATTTTAGGAAGCTGTTGGTTCCATGGTTGTTGACGGTGTTCTGGAAGACATTCGTGTGGGCATGGAATTAAATCTGCCGAAACTAAATCAACGGCGAGTGGCGATGATGAAGTACCTGGGAGAACTTTATAACTACCGAGTCGTAGAGAGCGGAGATGTTTTCAAGGTATGCCGAGATCGAGTATGGAGTACGGTATCACGGTTGATATTCTAAATCGGAGAGAGGTGTAGAATAGCGTAAACCGAATGCTTTTTGTTTTCAGGTTTTGTACTCTCTTATCAAATTTGGCGTGTCGTTCGACTTGGCGAACCCTTCACCGTTGGACCCGCCTGATCACCTCTTCCGAATCCGTCTAGTGTGCACATTGTTGGCAACGTGTGGCCAATTTTTCGTCAATGGCCCAAGCAGACAGCGCCTTGATTACTTTATAATATATTTTGAGGTAGGTCATGCAGGGAAGTTGAGTGGAGCGTAGGAAGAATCAGCTTCTCAGATGGGAAATACTGGTAGATTTCATCCAGAGTTGTTATTTGCCGGTACCGCGTAGGTTGGCGTTTCAGTCGTAGAATATATCGAATGGAGGAAATAGCAATTGCCATGGCTTTCTGACTTGTACACATTTGATCGGCTGACGTAGATTTGACATCAAATCGGCGTCTATAGATCAACAAGACATCGGATCAAACTTGCAATCAGTTGAAATTTTAGCATTTTTTTGCGTTTTCTTGATGTTGAATTGGTGCTCGGATTAAAAGAAGTTGTCTTCAATATACTTTATGAAGTTTTAGGTACATTACTCATAAAATGCGCTCCAAAAATATTTGATGTTTGGATGGTCTTTGAGTTGAAGCTAACACTGTTCAGTAATATTAGTGGGTATGGGTTAATTTTTGAGTAAATTCAATTGAAGAAGTGAGAAAAAAAGTTCATATTTTAAAGATTTCGTATCGGCCTGAGTACCAAAAACAAAGCCATGTTAAAAAAAAAAAATAAAAAAAATGCCAAAGCGACTAGAAAACGTTGACATCGAGCGCTAATCCGATCGCCAGATCGAAATATTTCAATATCAAATCGACAACATACGGATTTTGTCATTTCCCACTAGGTTTGTAGCTCTCGAAAGAGGAAAGTGCGTTTTTTGACCCAAGCAAAAGACTTCTTAAAGTAAACCCGCCTCTAACGTTGGTTTGGTTAACCCATTTTATCTTAGTGGGTGTTTCTTCACCCTTTACAATTTTTTTAAATATTTTTTTTAATCAATGACAACAATTTTGACGCAATTTAGGTGTTACAAGCGAAAGTTTAACTTTAGGTATTTTAACCACGAATCATCCTAAATGAAGAATTAAGTCCGTTTTAAAATACCAGGTTGCGAAATTTTAAGCGAATTTATTTCGCTTTTTTAAGGATTTTTTTTTCATTTTTCGGGTATAAATTGGTTTAAGCAGCTTTTATGTTGCAGCACTATTATTGGTTCAAACGCGAGAGTGCCGTGTGGGCATCCTCAGACCAGTTGAACGCTCTGACGGGCGGTCTCGACTCCGAACCGGTTTTCCCGATTTCCATGGAATATCTATTCCGAGATACCATACTCGCTCTGCGACCGAATCTAACCTTATGTTCGAATCTGGAAGAAGCAACCGCCGCCATCGAGAAGTTACAGACTACTCTTATCTCGCAGCTCCCCACATTAAATGTAAGTATCTCTTTTATTTTTCTTCCATTTCTTTTTGCTGTGTGTACATATATAATGAATTTGATGTTTCCAGCCCGCACGTAACGACGCTTCCGAGCTGAGCACAATTACAGAGGATAGTGAAAAGGAAACGGATACGGAGAAGGATGTTACGGATCTTAGTAGTTATGGTTAGTAAGTTTTGCCACATTGCAAAGTTGAAAGATGGCTTTTCCCACCTCTGAAGTTCCTCAAGTCCTTTCGTGTCAAGCATAGTTAAGCGAAGCTCAAGGCTGTGTTGCTAACCCAACTTAACCTAGTCTTACCGAACCTGGGTTAATTTAACCTTGGTTAACCTAACCTCTCGTTCGCCAAGCTGGATGCCACTTCTCGGTGGTAGAAGCCTAACGTTTAAAAGCTACATCAGGTTAGGCAACAGTGGAGTCGAGGCGAGGCACAAGGCGAGTGACCTGGCCTAATGCTGCCTTCGGTTATCTAACCTAGGCAGTAGTTTGGCGTTAATCGTCATCATGTAATGCAAGATTGACCAAGGATGATAAGAGGAAGAAAATTACACATTTTAAGTTTACAATGTTGGTAACCGGTAATAAAGAGCGTACATCTGAACGGTTTAGCTAGAGATATTCAACTTTTTGCAGAAGAAGACAACGAAGTGGATTCTGGAGAGGAAGATTATGACGACGAAGAGGATCGGGAAAGAGGTGGGGATGACGAAGATGAGGAATCGGAATCCCAACCCAAAGCGGATATACTCGATTCAGCAGATGTTGTCCGGATTCGGCGACAAGTAAGGATGATTTTCAACAATGTTCAGCTTAATCGAACTCAAGCATAGTTCATTTGTTGAAAGAGAGTCAAATATGGACCTGAGAAACCCCAAGGGAAAATCGCAACAGTCCTCATGTCCAGTCATTCCAGTCATCCAGTTTTCCGTGTGTAATTTCCCAACAGAAGGAAAAAAGTAAATATTCCTTGTAGAGATGATTTCTTTGTTGCCCGACTGTAGTTCACGAATAATGTTGATCGAATCGTAAATAGCCGACCTCATTCCACCTTCATACACACCGTTGTTGGTACTGTTAAAACAAGTCGCTCTTGTGTTCAGGATGCACCCAGCTTTCCTCCTGTTCATGTTGAGACGAATGTCTTTTATTTCTTGTGTATGAGTGCACATGGGTATTTGGAGCTGTTAAAGACGGAAAACTTGCGTCCTGTTTCTGAACACTAACCAATGCGGTAAAGAGAATAATTCTGATGCGTTATCCCCTGAACTATTTTGTTTTTAAAACAGGAACAGGAAGAGGTGTGCGAAGAGGACAAAGAGTTCCTGGATGAGTTGGACCGAATGGTGACAGGAAATCTCCAGGACCGAGCCAGAGCGAGTACAAAACCCCAACAAGTCGATATTGCCATTCCATTACACGTTCGAGCTAGTCATAAGAAAACTTATGGTAGGTATGCACTCTAAATTTTTAAGGTTGCATTTTGAACCTTATGGTTCAACCCCTACGACGTTAAGCCGAGCGGAGCGATAGCGGAGCAGTAGCGGAGCTAGGCACAAGCCACATAACCTAATCTAACTTAACCGTGGGTTACCTCATTAAAATGTCGCCAAGCCCGATGCCGAGCGGAGCGATAGCGAAGCGGACACAAGTGACTTTCAATAACCTTGGTAAACGGCAAGGGGCATTGTTATGATAGGTTAAGTTAGGTTTGATGCCTCTTGCATCGCTTTGTTGTCGTTCCGCTCGATTTGACGACAGAAGGTTAAACCAAAAGGTTGAAATTGCTACCTTAAAAAATTAGAGTGTGGTATGGTGCTTTTGCGGAGGAATCATGCCACGACTCCTCTTTCATAAACGCGGAGATATTGTTTCCTTTTTTATGAGTGGGGCATATCGCGACCAAGGCTGTGATCTGTCATTGGACTTGCGGCATTTTTCCTCAATAGACCTTTTGTGACGATGAAATACGTATAATTCAAACGGACTTTGTATTACAGAGCAACTACAGGAATCGCACGACGGAGATACAGTTAACTTCGTTCTTCTAACTCGTCGAGGTAATAAGCAATCTTACCGAAGTTTGGCTGTGCCGGTAAGCTCGGAGTTAGCTCTGAATTTACGGAACCAGGAGCAGGTAAGGAGTACGGAAAATTTCAACATCTACCTGTCATCGTTGTCAAATATTTGCTGCCCCACGAAATTAAGCCACAGTTGACTCATGAACTTGTGGAGATAACGTAGCATGTTAGGTATGTTTTGGAACGCTCCTGAGTTGAGCAATCCAAACTTAGGGTTGACCACCCAGTTAATTGCTTAAGTCAAAAACAGTGTAGGAATCTAACAGGATTGCGAAATCAGACAACACTGCCGAATTTTGAACCACCAAGATTTTTGACGTTTTTTCTCATAATTCAGGTTTTTGCTCCTTAGCTTGATAATCGACATTTTTTTTTTCGTTTCCTTCAGGCTGAGAGAGTTGAGATGGAACAGATGAAAAAGCTTACCTTGGACATCAATGAACGCCTAGAAGAAGAGGATTATCAGGATATGTTAGCTTGCGTAAGTAGCAATTATCTGACTTCATTCATCCAATCCTCATCAAGAAGATTCTGACCCTCAAGTATTCCTCTTTGATCCATTTCTGTCCAGGAAACCCTTCCGGAGTGAATTTTTTTCCGTATATGATCAGAAAATGGTGACAAGCGGGGTAGCCTTTTTTTTTAAAGGAATCAACAGTTTTTTGTTTTAGCTCTAAGCGTCCGTACTCTTATAATTTGGTCTATGATCAAGATTTTTTAAAAATAATTACGACATGTTAGAGCTGGGCCACATTTGGTCAACAAGTTTATCGTTACTCTTGAAACATGTTTGCGATCATATCCTCTTCTGACATTACTGATTTCGTAAGGAATGGAGCAATGTTTTTTGACGGGATAGTCTCATATCCCGAAATCTGTGAATGGAATTTCCTTAAACAGTAAAATCCGCTTGCAACGAGATCCCACCCATAACGATTTTTTTTTCGCGGTCCCTTGCAGTTAGATTTTTTTTTGCTCATAAGGAATCAGCCTATTATGAGATCCCGCTTTTAACGATATTTTTTGTGGTTCCTCGAAATTCTTCATGTATGGTTTTGACTGTCTCTTAATATTTCGAGTTTTCGCAAACCCATAGACGCGCGCGGAAGTGGTCCTATGGTAGTACAACCTAACCTAAACTTACCTCGTCAGCTTACTTCACTGGATTTCGTATCAGCAACTTCTGACAAAGTTGCCTCACAAAGGATCATATTTCAGTGCAAATCGCAAGTCAGGTATAATCTTGGTTCACATATTCTAAAGATGCTATAATTTCACGCAGTGAAGGACGCGCGTGCTGAGATTAATTTTAAGCCAGCAGTGAACGCCAAATATTGGAAAGGTTGATAGCACAGCGTACGTAAAAGCTTACACTCAAACTCTGGCCCAACTTAAATGTTCGCATTTTCTACCTCTTGTGTTCTGCTTTTAGTCGCCAAGCCTGATTCTGGTTCATTCCTTCCGATATCAAAGCGATATCAGGTTGGCGCAACTGAACCGAGCGATAACGATGCAAGGCGCAGGACACCTAACCTCACTTACTCACTGTTAGCTGCATTTGTAACCCTCATAATGTTTTCTACCTGCGTTAACGATTCATTTCAAGACTGAGAGAATGAAAACTTCAAAATGGAGAGCGTGTCAATGGTTATTATTGGTCATATGGCCGAAAATGCCTATACCCGGTATTTTGCGTGATATTTTTGCGTCAAAAGTTAATATCAACACGTGCGGTTTTTTATATTGTAAGAATGTATGATACCTCGATAACACTGTCGGTGTACCCATTTTCATCCAGACCTGATATTTGCACCAAAACAACGTTTCCTCGTAGCCTTTTTTCTTGAGAAATCCTTTTAGGAGAAAAGTCTCCTTCCTTAACTTGAACTGTTCGTGGAAGCCAAGTTGAATTCACCTTTTAGAGCGGAGGTTTGCCTGAGCACTGCGAGTACCGTACCTGCCCCGGGAGAGAGTCGCTCCAACCCCTCTGCGTTGAGCCACCAGACCCAATCCTTTCCAAGAACGGACCCAAGTCACCCAAGGCCTCGTATGTGAGTCACTCCCGCGATTTTTCAGACTCAAGTTATTTCTGTCCGCTAGATACTCTTACTCAACTCTCACTTGGACCACTCGAAGTTTTCTCTTGGGCATCGGTGTTACGTATGATGCATTGGAGTATGTGTTGAGGAAATTAATCAGAAGTTAACTAGCGTGAAAGGGTTGCCAATCTTTAAAGAAAACCCCTTGAAGGGAAATTGTAAATTAAGTCTTTATTCGCTCGACGAACGGCCTGAATGTGAACAAGTTACGGTGCGATACTATTGGTGGTTGCGACATGTTTTGTTTACCACATAAACGACCAAGTATAGTAACTCTGATGCTGGTAGGGCAGCTTAGGAAGTTAATGGTCTAAGGGCGGCCGCTCCTTACTGTTTTTCGTCCATGTTTTGGTTAATCTCCTCGAAATTCGGACCATTGACCGAAACAAACACCTCGTCCTTTTACCGCATGAAATAGATGTATCCACGTGACGTCATACAGCTTCTCGGAGATGATGGAAACAGTAATCACAGAGATCACTCCCGGCATCTAGATGAATTTCAGGGTACGATACGAAGACAGGTTTCGATTCTAAAAATACCAGGTACTATCAGTGGCAAAAGTATTGCTCCCTGCCATAGTTTTCAAACCTCTCTAACTTGAAAACGGAAAGAGATAGAACAAAAAAGCATTCTACAGAGTCGATAGATAGAGCGAATATCTATCGAATTCATTTCATCGTATTTTGTTGTGTCTCTTTTCGTTCCCAAGTTATGAACGTTTCAAAAAATGAGAGGAAGCAATACCTTTGTCACTGATGGTACTAGTGTGGAAAAGATATAAGGATTTTTTTAAATTAAAAAAGACTTTTAATCGTGTTTTGAGGTCTTCTCTTTCTTTGTCGAAATTGTTTTCCAGATATTATCTAGTTCCTTGGGTAGTCACAAACCAGTCGCAGTGTACGATTTCAAAGTATGTATTCGCACGCAAACTCCCATTTGAAATACATTGGGCCTTCCCGACGTGCGTTAAAGTCTCTTCACTATCCATGCGTGCTTATCAAGGGCGCGCAACAAAACTGGCAGTATGAGTTTGGGGAACATTTCCAGAACTTAACTCGGACGCATTGGTTTGTGTCACGCTCGATTTTTTTTTTATCGGCTGGTCGGGTAGCTGTCAGCGCCAAAAACCACATGCGCCAATCCCTAACCGCCAAACGAGTAAAGTCGCAAACGCCAAAGTTCGTAACCGCAATACCAACCTTACCCAACCTAACGTAGCCTAACCTTACTAACCTAACTTAAACCTACCTAACTTAACCTAACCTATACGAACTTTGACGTTTGCGACTTTTCTGGTTTGGCGGTCACGGACTGGCGCTTGTGGCTTAGACGTTTATGGTTTTTGGCGCTATCGGATGCCCCCCGGCTGGTCGATTTACGTTTGAATAGGTTTGTATGTGGCGTTAAATTCATAGGATTCTAGAAACGCGCTAAAAAATTGTGGGAGGACTTAAAACGTTTAAGTAGGGGGTTACCGATGTAGAGTTCTGAAAGCCAACTGTTTGCTTGCGGCTGTTATCTGAGAGTCGGGTGCTGCTCTCTGGAGTTTTTCCAATCGCTGCGTCAACCGCACCCTTCCATTCGCTGTACGCACATGCAAGGAGAAAGACTGTGAACCTTTTTGTCTTGATGTTCAAGGATTAATTTTGTTGTTGACAGCAACAGCGCCCGACGACGGTAAATATGAACCGTGAACGGCGGAATCGTTATCAACACCCGAAGGGCGCCCCGGATGCAGATTTGATTTTCGGCCCAAAGAAAGTTCGGTAACCTCTAAATTAGAGTCTCGCTCCGCAACATCATTTTAATTCTGAGATGCACAAGAGTCAAATAAGTGCATTCTGCGAATAAATGTCTGGTAGCCACGCACCGCACTACTATTCTGGCTTAAAAAATGGTCAAATAATTTATTTGTAGAAATTCGACAAGCAAAAGACAGCCACTGCGCTATTAATTCCTTGTTTTTGTGATGGAGTCGAGTGGACTTGTATTGAGTCTTGTGGAGCCAAGAGCCTTTTGAGTTCCTCTTTGTAGTTTACTTGTGACACAAATCGTGTTATTTGCAAGTAATTCAGGAGTTATGAAGCCAACAACTCGACACCTCTTATGAATCTGTTACTGTACAGTACTGCTACTCCGGACTGGTGTAGGAGAAATTCGTCTTTCATAACTCGCTTATTTGTCATTCTCCACACCTGGTCGCTGAAAGGTCGAAAGGCTCTCTTAAATTACCATAATCAGCTGTGAATCTGACTTTCAATTATTTTTCTGTGAAAAGAAATGTGCGACACCGGAGTTTGTACGGCTCATTGTGCATTTTGTCGGTGGTACAGTCCAGAACTCATGCAAAGTTGAAAGACTGCTACAAAATATTTTGTTTTCCACGGAAATAAATAAAAGACCTTTGTTAAACATTTATAGTTCGGTGCTTGTAATAGTTGAGAATCAAACCAAGCACAGTTGCTTTTGATTTGTATTTTCTAAAGTGAAATAAAAGATTATTAAGTTAAAAGAACGTCTGTTTTCTGATCGTAGATACGCACAAATGTTTCCAGTTGTAGTTTTATGGTAAGCTCACACTTTCCCACCTCAACACTGGTGCTTTTCCTACTCGGGGGCTTATTTAAAGAAAAACAAGGCCCAGTAAACCCATACGATGTGGTCATTAATTTTTAAGGAAACATTTTTGTATTAACATTTTTAAGTAAAAAGAAAAAAACCTACAGTTTTTATAGCTCAAAGTATTTTGTTAAACATTTATCGCAGTTCTTTGAATACTCTTAAGAACTCCAATGCGTTATTGGGTGAGACGGGAGAACGTATTAGGGGAGATCTCCCACCTTACCAAAGGTTTCTGGAAAGAAGGGGCAAGATTGAGATGTAATGAAGCATGGGAATATTTCCTGTGCATGGTGGGCTAAACCATGGTGATGGTCTATGTGCACATTATCTATGGACATTAACATTTAGAACTTTAATCCTAACTCGAACCGCGCAGGTTACGACCCAGAATAACCGTAAATCTCGCAACAAGTTCCCATAAAAAAAGAAAACAAAAGGGAGCCGAATATGACCTTTTACTTCAATATTCGTTTTTGTCCGTTTTTGAGATACAGCGGTTCGAAACATCTGAAAAAACACCCCCGCCCCTCCCCTAATTTTGGGGAAATATTGCCCCGACTGTGCTGTCCAAGGGAGACTCAATTCCCAGCTAAAACAAACATTTTAAACGTATTTTAACCCACATCAAGACGTCTTTGGAACCCGTAGCCCCTGACAAACTTTTTCCCAAAACAGTTTTTTCAAATATCTCAGAAACCGTCACGGATATCGAAAACGTGTACACAGTCAAATTTGTAGGTCTTTCAATGTACAATAATTTGTACATACTGGGCACATTTTGTTGTCTCCAACCGTTTTTGAGGTAAAGAGTTCGAAACATCTCAAAAAACCACCCCCACCCCTATTTTGGGGAAATATTGCCCGGACTGTGCTGTCCAACACTTACTCTCGATTCTCAGTCAGAACGAATATTTTAAACGTATTTTGACCCAAGTCAAGACGTTTTTAGAACCCCTAGCCCCTGCGACAAACTCGTTTCAAAGACATTTTTTTTCGAAATATCTCAAAAATCGTTAGAGATATCGGAAAAATGTTTAATATCTTTGTAGGTCTTCAAATTTTACATCGACGAGGCTGTCTCTGTTTTTCGATATCTTCAATAGATATAAGGGTTCAAAGAAATGCATAAAACACCCCCCCCCCGTTTCCAAGTTATGGGTAAATATTGGTCTGATTGTACCGGGTAAGGGAGGTTCTTGATTCGAGGCCAATTGCAACATACACCGAAATTTTCATTCGAATCGATCTACTTGTTCGTAATATATTAACGCCGACCAACGTTTTTGCTCAGACAGACAGGCAGTCAGACAAACAGGCAATAGACAGAAAGACACACATACACACGGCTAGCTAAAAACCAATTTTCTTGACGTTTCAGAGTTATTAGAGTCAGGCAATGGGCTTAGCTCAATTTCAAATTTTTAACGGGACTTCCATTCGTTTGACGAACATAGAAGTAAAAATGTTATTCTTTACCAGGATACGGTAATTAGTTGCGCGCTATTCAGGTTTACCCCCACCCCCCAAAAAAAAAAATGCGTTATTTAACGCATGCCTATACCCAAGATCAC
>Ga0058701_10001034_pt1 | contig 19153 bp, 8 predicted proteins | sample AgamicOrMae_FD_97039 | JGI IMG/M metagenome (GOLD analysis project Ga0058701, IMG submission 97039) | Agave microbial communities from Guanajuato, Mexico - Or.Ma.e | ecosystem: Host-associated > Plants > Phyllosphere > Phylloplane/Leaf | place: Guanajuato, Mexico | collected 2012-06-04
GCCGATCTTGAGATGTCTCGGGGTCGGTGGGTTCGATTCCGGCACTGGATGCAGTCGAATGGATGCAAGTTCGACCGCTCATCTATCGTGGACCGGATTCATCAAAGAAGCTACAAACAAGATCAAGATAGAACAGACTGGATTTCCGATGTCGTGAAGTTCCTTTCGACAGGGATCAAATTCAAACATAACTACAGCATCTTGTTTGCACCAGCCCTGTCAAAGTTACAGAGTCACTCCAGTCCAAGGCCTGACAGGACTGCGCAGAGGAGCTGGAACTGGGAGAAGGATTCGGGACTGGATGAGGAAATTGCGCGCTCATGTGATTCACATCATGTGATGCATGGTCAACAAAACAACGTGTTCTCCTCGCATCTTGTTAACTCAGATACTCTCCTATTCGCCCGGCTAAACCTTTCATCATCCTAGTATCAAAAAGAATCATTCACCATGGTACTCAGCGAAGGGATCGTGTTTAGGATAGATCCCAAACTATTGCAACATAGGCCACCCAGGCTAACTCTGGCTGCCACACTCAGTAGCCTCGCCGATAGAGTGGCTAGTGGGGAAATCGCTGCCGGAACTGTGGTTGATATATTGGACGAGAATCGACTCCTGCCATATATTATTGGCGACACTGCAAACATGGCGCTCGTTGCATCAGGACAGATGACAAGCGCCTCTAAGATCGGTGACATCATTGTTTCTGAGGAGTGTATCAAGGGTACCTACCAGTTATGTCTTTCATTCTTAAAATTTGTCTCTACTATCCTGAAGTCTCCAGACTATGTCGATACAACAAGAACTATGTTAGCCTCGCTCACCTACATTGCAAATGAAATCTACCCAAACCATCAAATATGGACCTATCGCGAGATCGCCGATATGTATCATATCCTGCGCCTTTGTACTGAGATTTTCTATCAAGTTGTAGTTGCAGCTTCATCTAAGGACGAGAGACTAGAAGTGTCTCTATGTGCAGCTGACCACACAGAGGAGAGGAACCAAAAGGCAAAAAGCATGATAAGTGACTTGAAAGTTGTCTGCATTCTTAGCCTAAGTGAGGGTCAAGCTCATAGGCAGCTCTTGGATGTTATCGTGGAAGGAAAACAAGCGATAGAAAAAATCAAAACAAATACCGATCCCATTAGAGAGCAAGCAGTTCGAGAATCTGAGATCGTTGATTATGTCAGGCACTCACTCTCTATCTTCGACAATCTACTACTATGTTGTGATCATTACAAAACTGATATGAATCTCAATGGAGCCAAACATCCGTCCAAAGATAATAATGACCAATCGACAACTATGACTTGTATAGAGAAAGCCCTATTCGATACAAGCATCCGACCTGGCCTTCTGCAAAGATTGTTCGGCTACGTATATCAAAAAGAGGATACTAAAACTGCTTGTATCGCGGCTGACCTCGTAAAGACGATTGCACGTAAGTTCTCTATGTCTCTCATGGCCTGTCTTGGCTCGGAGGCGGACAAGGTGTGTGAATTCTTCATAACTTGCCTCGATAGCAAAGAATCTCGAACGGATCTTCAGATTGCAATCATGGATTTGCTATCTACATGTGTCAGACATCAGCCTGGACTTATAGAGCTATTTCTCAATTTCAGACGTGATCAAACCTCCGAGGGTGACCATTCAGCTAATAATAGGAAACATTTCGAGACTCTCAAAGTTATCAAGGATTTATTGGAACACTGTAGCGAGCGACAATCCAATGATTCTACTAAAAGCCTCCATACACATGTGATGAATTTTGTCCTAACTTTCTGGCAGAAGTGTCATTCAGCTATTGAGCAGTTTGACACAGTGGATGATTTCTGGGACTTGATAAGCCGCCCATTGATGCATTTTGTCGAAACTGACATGAGTGAACTAATAGGAACTGCCAATGTTTATGATACAAACAAAGCCCAAAATGACAAGCTTTATTCTTATGCTCTAATGATTATTGCCAGAGAATTGTTCAATACAAGTTCCGGCATAACTGAGAGGAAGCTAAATCCTAAGCTCAGAGCTAGGTTGGACGACTTAAATGCCAAAAAACTGTTGAGCATATACTCGACTTTTATCGTAAAACGATATAGTGGCCTTAACTCGAATCTTGACAAGAGCAAGGATTACAACAGATTGATGTCGGCTTGGCGCGACTTTTTAACTTCATACTCCAAGTTCAAACCATTTGAAGTCAATCAGCAGGTGAAGAACCAGATAGTTAGCGACCTGTTAGCCTGCTTAACTATCGAGTTACGGCTCGTAGAGAACTTAGATAGAGAACGAGTCGCCTTCATAGGCGAGACCCTTTTAATGATATGGCCCAAATGGATTGGAAGCGAGTCAGCTAGTGACGATTTATTTAGGTTCATACATGAGTTATTGTATCTAGTCGATGTCGCCAAGGAGCACCTGCCATTTTCATTCTTGTTGACATTTCAAACAACGTTGAATATCTATCTGCTTCGTAGTAGGGACTACCTATTGCAATCGAAAAGATCGTTCGACTTGCTCGTGCCTGCTCTACAGGTGATGCAATTCAGCTTGAAAATAATGGAAAAATTTAGCAGTAATGTGGATTCGCGATATTACAAGCCGGGTATCGAGTCGAGACTATGCCAAGCTAGCATTACAACACTCAGATTTATCATCGATGTAGCTCGACCACACGTAGAAATATGGATCTCATATCTTAAGACAAATTTGAAGACTGACGCCCTGATACAATTTCTGGCCTTGTTGGTGAAAAAAAGGATTGGAACAGAGGTTTGTTTGTCTTTAGTTGAGCTGTTACTTTGTTTGGCATCAATTCAGCAGACAAGCGATTATTTGAACAAGTCAGACTTGTTGAGTCAAGTGAACATGATTGCTGTATCAGCCTATGAGCAACCCTACGTGCATCTATCACAATTAGCCTACAACTCTAATCACAAGGAGACGGCCACAGCAATGGCATCTGCATCAGTGAGCACTAACATTACGAGTGCACCATCAACAACGACTGTAGCTCCTATTACGCCTTCAATGGTACAGGAATCAAATATATTAGATTGGCTACCGATCTATCAGTTAGTTTTAAGATTGAATATTGAAATGATTTTAACCTTGGGAAACGAATACACCTCAACAGCAGTTGAATTCATATCTATACATAGCATAAGAATTTGCGAACTCATTGAACAATTGAGAACAATCAACAAGGATGACCAACACAGAGGACAAGAGGCTGATTGTGGTGGTGGTTGGTCGAAAAAGTTAAATATGGACGAGGTATTGCAGACAGTCTATCTGATCAATCAAGTGCTGCGCCGTGGGATCTACATGTGGAAGCGTCGCAATAGACAAAGCTATCAGGCTATATCAAATGAAATTTCAAAAGCAGCTAGCACGCTCGGCAGCCATTTGGCCGGCAATTTATCGTCGTCGCCCGATAACTATACACTAGCGGTAGCTTTTTGCTGTTCATCCTGTTCTCTGATACGCCAATTCGATGCGAAAGATAGCACAAAAACAAAATGGCAACAACAGCAGCAACAATAACAATAATAATAATAAATGATTGCATTCCATGCAAGTACATTTCAGGAACAAACCCGATGCAGAGGTTATCATCAGCCAAAACTGGCCAACTTTGCTTAGATGACCATGTTGAATTATTATATCCAAGCCTTTTTTTACGCTACACTTACATAACTGTTCACTTTTTTGCTCACTCTGCTCGCTTGCTTGCTTGCTTGCTTTGGACGATTAACAAATCGTTTAGGTGCTAGCCAAACACTGCTCGCAAACCAATGACCAATCATCAACTTTTTGCGGCCAACAAAGAGAGTTTGCTCAATCGATCTTGTTTCGTGATCACCCTTTTTATGTTTGCCACTGCAACTAAAAGCGGGCGCCCATTTGCTTCATACTACTGGCTACTGGTGCGTGCAAATAGAACATTTAGAAACATGGAATCGATCATCACGGTGCTTCTATTTCCTCCCAAGCTATTCCCCAAGCTATCAGCTGATTAAATAATCATCGAGTGGCCCACCAAGTCGTCAGATGATCTGGATGCGATCAAAAACACCTCCGATGTGACCGAATCGTTACGCTTTGGCGCCAATGGCCACTTGATTGACGAAGCCCCATCGACATTGGGAGGCTGCAATCCATGGGGGCGTGGCCAGGCTAGTGGCTGGCTAGTTGGCTGGCTGGCTGGCTGAGGTTTGGTGGTGGCCATCTTTTGGCCAGACGTTCCAGGCCTACTCGTAACAAGTGGTCAGGCTTGCCGCTTGGGGGAGCGAGCCATGCAGGAAGCGGGCGCAGAGAAGTGCGCGCCGTTTGCACGCGCATTCATAGGCCAAGCGGCACTTGTTGTTCAACTTCTCGCAACTTGGCGCACACACGTCCCACCTAGACACCGCCAATTGTGCAACTAAGAGCCTCCAGGTGGCCGCCATTCGTTTGCCTTCCTGCCAATTGGCTCCAACTCGACACCAGAATCCAGACAGAATCCAGCTTCTCTCGACAACAGGTGCTTTGTGGGTGAATTTCAGAGACCAGAGAAGAGAATAAGTTAATCAAAGAGTTTTCAAGATTTTGAATTCGAGTCAATTCCAATAATCCTACAGTTTCAGAACAGAAGGCATAGAAATACACCCGCCTGCACGAGAGAGCTGGTAATATCGCTGCAACAAGTTAGGGGCGAGGAGCAAATCGTCGAAAAGAAGCAAAAATCGTTGAAGAAGAGCAAGCAGAGAAAGCGGCATACTCAGACCTAAGGATGAAGCAAGTGACAAGGTTGGAGAAGAGGACTTTTGTGACGCTCGGGCTGAGTCTCCTGGTTGTAGGCCTACTTATCAACTGCCTGTCGTGGCATCGAGGGGCCAGCGCAATAGAGCTTCGTCGGCGGGTAAGTTTTCCATGCAGGTGGTGCAATCTCGCTTCCGGTTCGATTGCTGGGCTTTCAAAATCGCAATTCAATTTGCAGCATATCGTTTTCGGAAAAGTTTTCAGACTATTTCTCAATCTGAAGGTCTTAAAATCTTCCACTAGCCGCGGTCCACTCGGACACAAGTCTGTCAGTTGAAGAGGATCACTTTTGGTTCCAGCTGGCGCCCTTATTTGTCCTTTAACACGGGCACCCTGCGGGAGCGGAGGGTGGCCAATACAAGTGGCATTGTGTTTTGCTTGTTGTTTCTCTGCATTGGCGCGAGCCGAGGCGCAAAACGCGTCGCCCCATTCACGTCCGATTGGCTCTCAGAGATTCCACTCTCTTTCTCGGCTCGCTTGGAAACCTCCAAAGGCCAATTGCCAGGGTCAGAGATTTGCCAGCAGCCGAAATGGTGGACAATGCGGAGAGAGAGAGAGAGAGAGAGCGTGCGGCGAAAGAAGCGAAAATTTGCCGACAACAAAAAGTGATGGTCAGCGAGATGTTTTCCGCCGGCCGCTCTCCTTTTCCCTTCCAACTCTTGGCCCTGTCTCTTGGCCACCCAGCGGCCAGCGACCAGTGGGCCGAGGGCAAAGTGGAGCGAAATCCAAATCAATCGGCCGGCAATCATTGTGTTGCGAGTGGCCACTCACAATGGACGCAACAGGGTGCAATCTCTGGCCTCCAGTCGGCCCGCTTGGGGTGCTGCTCTCTCATGTGGCGGCTTTTCATTCCTTCTAGGCCGGCCTCCAGGCAGCTGGTGAACTTAGTGCAACCTCTCAGACGGAAGCAATTTGCGCTCGCGGAAGTCGGGCCTGCATCCCAAGCGAGTCTGGCCGTCTGGGGTGCCAGTGTCTGTCCGCCGTCGGAACACACAAATGGACAAACAGACACTCACACACACTGATACTTGCCAGTGTCACTCGGCGGCAAGCTTCCAGCGCCACTCGGACTCTCCTAATTGGATTGGCCCAATGGGCGAACGCGGCTAGACGTCAGTAACGAGATCAGGCTGGAGATGCGGATTTGATTTCTCGCGTCCGGCTCCTCTTCTCTCGAGGCCACTTTCTCTCTCTCTCTCTCTCTCGAACAATGAACGCTGGTAGACCTAAGGAGCTCTTTGGATAATCGTTTGTGGAAATCTCGCCAGCTTCTTCAGGCTAATTTTCCTGAAGCTCCTCCACAAGCGTCCAATTCTCGCACTCGTCTTTTCCCCCCCTCTTTTTTCAGCGTTAACACTCTTTTGGCCGAAAATATTCAGGAAATATTCACAAACAAAGAGTTAAGAGTGAGCGAAACTGAGACCGAAACTGAAACTGAGCACCGGCCAAGCCTGTAAAAGGCAGACTGAGGTGGTCTTGTGGCTCGCGTAGATGCAGGCAATTTTCTCAACTCTTGTTCCATCCCTTCCGCTGGATTTATGATAATTTGACGAGCCGCCGATCTTCTCATTCCACTTGCTGACTGTCTTATTCTCTCGCCCTCTGTCTTTTTGATAATAGCGCATAATTTTCCCTCAGTATGCCCCGCTGGCCGGCCTGCATGGAGCATGAAATTTGCAATATACAAACTGGCCAAACGGAAGCTCAATCGGAGCTTTGGCGAGACAACTCACTCTCTGCAGTGAGGCACCGACTTTCCACTTCCAGTAGCTCCATTTCAATACTTTAGTCGCTGTTCACTTGAAGGCGCCGCTTAAGATTGCACAAGCGCCAAGCTGCTCCTCTGGACCAAACTCTTCGGCTAATTGTTATTTGAAAGGGTGCGATTAATTTGCGAAAATATTTATTGCCATCCTGCGTCTCTGGCAATCAGACACCAGAGAGCCACTAAGAGTCGGCCAGGAAGAGGAAAGGCAAGAGGAAAGTCAGCTCTCAAATGAGAAAGGCAACTGGTGATAATTTCCATCGCTTGTTCACGCTCTGCTTGCCTGAGCATGAGCAGCTTCGCAGCTTGAGTATTCAAAGCCCAGAATATGCAAAGAAAATCCCTTGGGCTGAGCAGGAGGACAGCTACTTTTATGGAAATTTCCTTTTTGTTTTCTGCCCATCTTTTCAATTTTGCACTCCAGTCAAACTCCTTGCGGGCGTCTTGGCGCGACCAGGGCACAAGCATTGCGGCTTAAAGGTGATTCGGCCTAATGTCTTGCCCCTCACCAAGCCATAGGAAGGGCCAGACAGAGAGACAGACAGACGACTGAGAGTGCCAATGGACAGTAAACAGTAAGACACATAAACCGCACACCAGGAACAATGCAAAACGATTAGAGGAGTTTCGCTTCAAAGAGAAGCAGAGTCTTGCACAAGTTGCGCCCAAAGTCTCCAATGTTTGCATCATGAGTCTACTCCTGGCAGCCAGCTAGTCAACTGGCAAGCTTACATGCTCAACAGCTCACAGCAGTGGTTGCCTTAATCCGGCGCCGCTTCTCTCTCTCTCTCTCTTCCTCTCGGCGAGAGCTCTGCATCTGTACCTCATCACTTCCGTCCACCACTTTCCCGTTTGGTGAAAATTCAGATGAAAATAGAAGTCTTGTCAGAGGGAGCCAGCTTGGTGTTTTACGGAAAATTCAAACATAACAATCGTGACAGCTCGTGTCCGGTGGCTTTTCGAGACGCCGGAAGCGATAATATGATGCGGAAAATCTCTTCCTCTATTTTCCTCCTTCACTCTTCTACTGAATGTCGAATGAAATGGCAAAGGCACTAATTCGATTGGAATTCATACCTGCAAAATAACACCAACAAACGTAAAAGGTCAAACGAGCTCTTTATGAGCTCCCCAGTGGTGCCGAGCTCATATTGGGCCGAAATATTCAGACAACTTTCACATGCGATGGACTTGGCTATGGATACTACGCGGACCTAGACAATGATTGCAAAATTTTCCACGTTTGCCAGTCGTTCAAAATGTCTGATGGCTCAATCTTCAACAACCACTGGAGCTTCATGTGCGCCAACCAGACTGTATTCAATCAGGTCTCTCTAGCCTGCTCGCACCCCGAAGATGCGGTTCCTTGCGAGAGCTCAAGGTGAGTAGTTGAACCAGCTTCGTGATGCATGAGAACTATCTTGAATCCAACAACAACTCTACTAATCAACTCTTCTACCAATCATGTTGCAATCTAAACAGGCATTTCTACCATGTGAACGACAATTTTGGCGACGTAAACGCCCCGTCAGTGCAGGATAGCGATCTGAGTCTCTCTCAAGATCTCATCTCTCGGTCATATGGGGCTAGATTGAGTTCGAATGTCCGCTAATTAAGGAATTGGACTGAAATGGAAACTGAACTTTTGAATAACCTTTAGACTGTTTTCGTTGGGATGATAATTTTAATAAATAATAACAATGCTCACTAAGTTTTTGGGTGCCATTGATCGTTCAAACCAGTGGAGAGCAGTCGTAGATGCGGATCAATTCGCAAACTCGAGTGATCGCGAGTAAGATCATTCTTTTCAGCTTCATTAGGTCTCTTGGGCTTTCAATCTTAGCCATTCTAATCCATGTGTCCGGATATTGAATCTGACTTGGCGACATCGCTCACTTTTTTCAAATAAGTTATACACCTGCAACACCGCTGATCGATCCCAAGCGGGACCTGCCTCCCGCTCTGGCATACACAGATGCAGATGCGTCGGGAAGTGCATCCCGCGGTGTGGCTTCGTCAGCGGGAAACGTAAACAGACATGCATTCGGCTAATCTACGTCAAAAAAAGTGGTCACGTGTCTGACAAAACCTTGCAAATGAATCATCTTTACGAGTCTATTTATTTATTTAGTTGACCGAATAAGAGTCTCTACCTTTTACCTCATCCTCTCATGATGGCTAGCAAGATCAAATTGAACCTGTCACATTCTCTGGAGCAGAAGCTGTCTCGAATCATAGAATGTCCAGAGGAGTCTGGGTTAGACATATCTGCATTAGAGAGCATCTATATACTAGGTTTCAACTGTGGCACTGTGACAAGCTATGTTGGATTGACTACGAACTACATTCTCCACGATTCTGCCTTGACAGTTTTGGGAGTGGTGTTTTTGAAGACTCTACCAGAGGAGCAACAGATAAAATCAATCCTTACTCCAATTAGGGATCATTACAAGTCCAGTACGGGCACTCAAATCAACTCGTATTTGATATACCACAGAGATGAAGAATCGAAAAAACCTACAAAGAAGCTATTCAACTTGGATGATGGAAAATTTTCCCCCGAAGAGCCGCCAATAGTAACATTGGCTGACACTAAAATCCATATGCACAGCGCCAGGATAAGTGTGGCAATTGATATCAGTCTTCCCATACTGGATGCGGAGAAGAAGTTGAAGGGTCAAGCAGATATTGATGCGGCAATCATGGAGGCGAAGAATGAACTGGTTCCATCGAACGTTAATCTTCATCTGGAGGAGTCCAATTTCTCAACAAAAAGTGCCTCCGAAAGCAAACAAACCTTAGAATCTCTTTACGCAACTTTGGAAGTACCAGCTGAAGTCGATCAGAAGGGAGATTATCTGCCCCAAATGACAAAAGACGAGCGAAAGAAACTGCATTCCAGGTGGCGAAATAGAATGAAAGATCAAAGAGCACCTCTCAAGTTCAAACTAGAATGCGAAAGATTATCCAATAGGAATGAGTCCCCCAGTAATTATATGCTCAAGATCGACGATTATTTCCAATTACAAGTGAACGACCCCGTATCAATATGCATCAAGCAAATTTGCTACCTGCTGCGCCAAAAACTGGAGCTATTGGGGCAAGCTTTGAAGACTCAACGTTCCGTCGAACAAAACATTCCAATAGAGGAAAATGAAGTCAAAAGTTGCACTTTCAAGCCGGAGGGCGTGAATCATCTTATACAAGCTGTCTATTTAATTCCGGACAAGAATATTGTCCAGTTCGAAAAGCTGAGATGCGCTCGCAAACAGTTGCACGAGGCGTACTTGCTTCCGCTCGATTTGCCGGCTGTCAGGTACTCTCAGAGAGTTATCAGTGCCGATTTGAAAAATCAAGACGAGGAGAGGGGATTCTTGTGCAATGTGCATCATGATCTAGCAGATAAATCCGGGGTCAAGGGAGTAACCTTGCACCAGATTGTTAGGGGCACGTACACCTATCATCATTACATGCAAGATCGTGCTAACGACAATGGTTGGGGGTGTGCTTACAGATCATTGCAGACCATCATATCGTGGTTCAAACATCAGGGTTATATTTACTCTCCAGACATTGAACTACGTGCCCCAGCGGGGGCCAAGAAAGATGACAAAAGCCATGATTTAAGAAAGAAGCTTAGCTTAGAGGAGCGTGTTCCCACGCATGAGGAAATCCAGCAAGTTTTGGTTGATGTTGGTGACAAGCAGCCAAGTTTTGTGGGTACAAAGAAGTGGATTGGCTCGCAGGAGGTGTGTTTTGTTCTAAATCACTTGTTTAATCTTGATAGTAAAATCATTTCCGTGAGTTCAGGAGGCGACCTAGTTTACAAGGCACGTGATCTGGGTCAACATTTTGCCAGCCAAGCAACGCCCGTCATGATTGGAGGAGGAGTCCTGGCGCACACCATCATCGGAGTTGATTTTAATGAAAAGAGTGGCGACATTGCTTTTCTCATATTGGACCCTCATTACACCGGTTCTGAGGACTTGGGTGTTATAACAAAAAAGGGCTGGTGTGGTTGGAAGAAGAATTCCTTCTGGGACAAGACGGCCTTTTACAATTTGTGTCTGCCACAAAGGCCCAACGAATACTGAGAAAATGAGCTCGAGGTGAGAGAGCGGCGGCAAAGTGAAGGAGCAAACGGGACAGACAAGGCGAATTAATGGGAATTTGCACGTGATAGTGTGTTGGCATTTTGTTATTGCTGACATGATGTTATAGATTTTCCAGTTGTAGGTGTCTTCGTGATTGATTTATCTGCTACATAGTGATGCTCTTGCACGTGCCCGACTGGCACCAGATTCGAGGCGAGTGGGTGGCCAACTACAGTTTTGGGCCTGGATATTTATGAGTTGTTAGAATTTTTCACTTTCACAAGAGTCACGTTGCCATTCTAATTTGTTTGCTCTATTACTCGGGGGAGACATTTTTGGAACATCCTCTCCGGCGAAATTGAGGCATACAGACGAGAGAAATGGCAAGAAAGCGGACGCAAGCAACAACAAGGAGACAATTTCATGGACGCCTGGGGGAATGGGCCATATGTTGAGCAGATACTCTCCTGGAGTTTCTGCCCAACTCGCACCTCATTAGAGAGGGCAGAGTTCAAACTATTGCAACTTACGATTGCCGCCTCCTGTCCAACTGCGCCACACTGGCTGCTAACTAAGCATAAAACAGAACAGTTTTCGACATTTGGACTTCTTGTTTGGAAAATCGACAGCCGCCCGGCAAAACAAAGATGTCTTCATTGTTGGAAAGCACGCGCACTTTACCGTCGGCCAGAGTGCAGCCTCCACTGCTTCATGCTAAGGGACCACCTGCCTGATTGCTCTCCCAGTCCTCCGGAGTTTGCTCCTATTTCGCCTTACACGCCAAGACGATTCCCCGGCGTTGCTTGCCCTTGCACAATTACTTGATTAAATTCACCTACCTTCAAGCGGCCAAACTTTCGACCTACAACCTATCGGCCTTTCAGCCCAATGATCTGCCAGCATGATAATCATAATAATCATTTGGCCCTCCCCGAGTCTACGTTCATTCATTCTCCGCCAAATGGCCAGTGTCTTCCTGTTGTGATTTGTGAGATCTTATCTTATCCCACCAGCCAGCCGGCCGTCAGTGTCGCCGCTATATCATTTATTTCCATTTGCACCGCTGCCATGTTCTTTCACGCCTCTCCTGGTGGCCCAAGCCTGAAAGTTAACTCCCCCAAGTGGACTCAATTGACGGCAACGTGAAGACGCAATTCAAGGTTGGGGATGCCATTTCCCGGTGCTCAGCATCGCGAAAATTGTGTCGACAATTCATAAATAACTCATCGTCACAAAGATAATTATGTAATTGAATTGAGATTCGGAGAGAGGAAGAGCGATTATGAAATAAATTCTAAGTTGGACCAAAGTTGAGGCCGGAGGTTGGTTAGTGTTTGGGATTAATTGTGCGTCATAGACCCGGCAGCAACTGACTTCCGTCTTCCGAGTGCCACGATCCACCAGACAAACTTGGCTGGCAAAATGGTGTATTTAGAATATTAATCAAATTAGCTGCGCACGCGATGAAGTCCCATTGGTTCAAGTGGCTATCCAAACCAACCGCTGAACTTGACGTCCAGAAGTTTTCCTGGAAACCAGTGGCCTTAGACACGCTCTCCGGCATGCGAATCTTAATTGCCTGAGACAAGTTTCTTCGAGAAGCATCTTGAATATGTTAGCATGCGATTGGGTGGGGCTGGCCACGAGCAGATCCAATGCTGCTCTCGGCGCATTGGTTCTGTATGTTGAGCCAGCTGAGCTAGAAGGCCAAATATAGCGATCCTTCTATATGCAATATCGATCTAGCAACCTTCCATCTCTCTCTCTCCCTCTCCGTACCGCTTTTCAACTTTCTTCTTCGATGTTTGGCGGGATTTCCTGAGGCCACATTGGAACTTTGCCCTTTATATCCTCGCCCATTCGAACAGACTTTTTACTGAAAAAGCCCTAGTTTGTCGGAAAGTGCCGACCCATTAGTGAAAGTTCATCCAGAGAAAAGGTGTCAGGTGGACTCTACGGAGGAGCGAGATTCCAATCAGGCCGACCAATTGACGAATGTCGACTCTTAATGAATGGAATTCTTTCCACCCACAAATGAGTTTGCTTGTTAATTTAAAGTTGTCGAGGTTGCGGAAATGAACAGAAAACATTCAGAAGGGTGCCACTTGGTTCTTTGGAAGGTTTGAGTTTAGGCAAATCTCTGTATATTCATAACGCATGCGTCAACGAGGCCACCCAAAGGAAACCTGCCGCCGTCCACAAAACGGGACCGCAGGCCAGTAATGCCTGAGAGGCATTAGGTAGCAAGTGTCTATGTTTCCATCAGCCTCTTTAAGCTTCCAAATGGTGCTGCCTAAATGCGAGGGTGTGCCAAATGGGGGTGGTCTCAGCAAACTCGACACCAACGTATGTCCAAGCCTCTTGTCGTTGGTAATGTTATATTTTTTGCCTCACGCCGGTCCAAGTTGTCCTGGTAAGACAAGACAATGGTCGTAATCAAATTAGTTTGCCCTCTCAGTTGGCGAGCCGGCGCACTGGGGTCGGAGGTCGGCCCAAGATGAGTTGTTGTGGCGTCGGCGGACCGGCCAGGAGGGCGGACAGTGCCGGTTGGCTGGGCACTGCTATGCGGCTGGTTATGGGCAGCGCCAGTCTTGGTGCGCATTCTCACTGAACCTCCATGTGAGTTGGGCATGTATCAGTATCAGAGAGCGAGGGGTGATATTACGCATACGCCTCCATTCGGAAGCGGTTCCATCCACATTGCTCCCCATTCCATAGAGTTGGCATAAAAACATTGACTCACAGCCAAGTTGAGTTCAGTCCCGATTTGAGCATCGCCAAGTCAACTCTATCCAACAATCCCATAAGCAAACCACCAAGCAAGCGATCTCTCTCTCTCTCAACTGCCCTCAACTAAACGCCACAGCCGAAACCCTCTCTCGGTCGAGCATCAATCAATCAACGAATTGAATTAAGTAAAAACAGAAAGAAAACCTCAACAGAACAAGATGCAGACAGTCAAGATGTTCCCATCACCTTCCGCTCTATCAATCCTATGGGCCCTCCTTCTAGCTGGCTGCATGTGCCTACTGTTCACGCCCGACACTGTCAGGTCGGTGCAGGCCATGTCCCTGCTGGACGCCCAACAGCAACAACAGGCTCTCGATGGCGGACGCCCACAAGCCAACACCATGGGGCCCACTTTGGCAGTGGTTGAGTCACCAGAGCTAACCGTTCGAGTGCTCGAAAGTCTGATAAGATCACTCATATATTCCACCAGCGCCGCTGATCTTCAGGCAGCTGCAACTGCAAAGTAAGTACGAGCTCCGATTGAACGAAATTCAATCAGCCAAATTGATCCCTCGAAGAAATCGACGAATATTGGTGTCAATTAGTTTGTCCAGTTTAGGTATTAACCATCGTATTTACTTCGGTAAATTTCTATCGCTAATTCAAACCATAGTGTCGCTCAAAAGCGCGGCCTAGACTTGGGTATCTCACGCGGCTTCTCGGGCAGCCAGGCAGGCAAGCATCTGATGGGCCTTTCGGCTGCCAGTTTTGCCAACGGACCTGGAAGATAATCAGTGGATCAGAATACAGCCCGACATTGATGGGCGCCTAAACAATGATGTATAGTTATCGATTGCGTCGGTCCACAGTTTCGATCCTTACTTGTACTTGGGCCTTAGATGTCCGTGTCCGATTCGTGCAAGACTGGCAAGCCATAGACTAGAGCCAGCTGGCTCTATCCTCAAGATTGGAGGCCCATGAACTGGAAATGGAGAGTCAAATCACTCAGGCTCCATCAAATGGTAACTGGTGAAGGAACTTGAAGACAAACTGACTCGGCCTAAAGACATTAGCCCGAGGCAGGACATATCCTTTGGGCAGAAAAGCAAGCGTACTGGTTGACGCCAACACGAACATTTACATGGACGGGAATCGGATGTAAGATGATGTGGCTTGCGGGAACGTTTTACGGCTTCACCACTACTGATCGACGGCATTCGCTGAAGACAGTAGTTATAAAGAGCTGGTTGATGGGGAAAAAGGGAGAGAGAAAGAGCGAGAGAGGAAGTGAGAGGAAACAGTAAGTAGGTAAGGAGGCAAACAGAGAAGGGGGAAGCGGGACAAAATATTGATCGCCAGAAAGGTTGCAATCAGTTGTTTCCCCACTCTATACAAAGCTTGTCTTTCGAACAGGAGGTCAGAGCCTTGCTGGTAGTCCACATGGAACACCTCCTTTGAGCTTGATGACCGCTGTCGGAAACTAGCGTCACCCATTGGATAGCGGCCAAATCGATAAGAGCACATAGTTGAAAGTAACGAAGAAGATCAACAAAAGCAAGATGGCGAGTTGAGCTGGAAGACATTTTGATTGGCGGGGCAATCAGAGATTGTTCAAGGATGTTCGCTACTGATCTGCACACTCCAACACAGACAACCAGAATCATGAGCAAATGAGAAGGAGATATGATTGAAAGTTGGGGGCACATGGAGAAATGGAAATATTCCATTTTGGCGATTAGTTCGGGAGCAACTTTTATTGTATCACCTTGATCGGTGCTTTCAGACGACGTTATCTTGGATTCAGTCTTTACATAAATATGAATATAAATAAATATCACCAGTCAATGTGCATGCGTCTCGATGAATAGAATAAAAACAGAAATGATATTATCACCCCCTAGAGGATCGATCGGTCGAATCTAATCTTGTTCAGTACTCAGTAGGGTCTAACAATTGCACTCCATCAGCTTGGTAGATTTCATTCAGAATCAATAAAGCTGAGTCCTCATTTTGCCAATAATTTGCGTGGCTCGTGAAAGCGAATATGTACTCATTGAACAACTCTATTGGCTTCTCTTGTAAGACATAATCAATCCGACGGCCGCAATTCAAGGCACCAATTTTAGTACGATCAATAGTGTCATTATTATCCTCTTGACCGAGTTGCTCTTCCTCGCTGGGCTTCTCTGTGTCGCCTTTGTGGCCCCTATTGCAATCATCTGGCTGCGTCTCTTCGACCGAGCTGGCCGCCTCGATTGTTGTAGCAGTGGTGGAATTCAAACGCATCGACTTGATCTTCCTGAGAACGCTTGTGTCTGCATCTGACGTTGAACCGATACCGCCATCAACTGACTCGCTTGCTATTGATTCTTGCTTCACCAGAGGATTTCTAGCTTGCCTGGTTTTCGAGGCCCCTCCTGCACGTGAGCCCTCACTTGGCTGGCTAAACGAACTGAGACAACTTTCAAATGATTCGCGTTCCCCAACTTCACCCGAGCTGGAAACACTCTTTGTCAGGCGCCGCTTCTTTTGCAAGCAAGAGGAGCTAGATTCTGCAACGCTGGCGGGGATCTCGCTGGCCGATACTTCATCCGCTTGACCCATTCTGGTGAAACTGGTCCAAGTGTTCCGGAGTGAACCAAGTATCCTATGCTTTATATCCTGGCCTACACGAGCAAAACCCTCCCGGATTTGTACGTGCATTCGCTTGCCACCTCTGTGGTGGGGTATCAGAACAGGCTCGACGCTTTTGAATCTTGGATCTATCATAGGTTCAAAACGATAGGCCAACGGGTCGTATGGATGGAATATATTCAACATACGATCACAAGTTGGTAATTTATACTCTCCACTCAATTGCTGAATCCCTCGCACGTTCAAAAACATGGCTGTTGGTGATCCAAAGGAGAAGAAACATCGAGGCTTAAACTTGAGCTGCGGGTACTCAACCAAACATTGGCCGCTATTCATACTGCCGTATATGTCTCCAAATGATTCTTTTGGCTCCTTTGATGTTAGATTCATCTTTTCACTGCAATTGTTCATCCCTGGTGACGTTTTAGACGCCTGAAGCTTAGAGACCTTCTTGAAATTTATGTAAGTGCCTAGCTGCCTGCGGGCACCCAGAGGAAGGCGTAGCTCTTTCAGGTCGAAGTCAGTCAATAGCAGTAAGTTGTCAAGATTTATATGCTCTTTCTGAAATAACTCTTCATACTGAACCAGATCCATATCGAGTAGAAGCTCTTGGAGATTCCTGTAATCAGTGCAGCAGTTTTCGTTTTCACTCTTGGCCATGACATGATGCTTGTGACTTATGTTAAAACATTGGGAGCGACTATTAACGCGCTGTTTGGGAGCATTCTCGTCGGATCTATCCTGCTCGTTATTGTTCATTCTATCAGCCATGATTTCATCCTCATCCATACAATTATCGACAGTCCCGCTTGCCTGGGTTGATTTTGAGAGATTACCAACTTGATGGGCCAGCAGATCGAAGACGATCACGGAACCAAGGCTATGTCCGGCCAACGATACGCTTCCTGTAAAATTTGGATGCCTTTCCATGAACAGCGTGTAAAGCCTGTTGATCTCATTTCCTACGTTGTTCATGATTGTTTGCGCAAACACCGGTCCAGAAGAGTAGAGCATGGCATCCATGACCACTTTGTTGAGAAAATGTCTTAACTTCGGCACGCTACCCAAGGCGATTAAATTGAGCTGTTCACTTATGCCGGTTTGGCGACGAGTCAAAGAGTGCCAAGATATGGGCAAACATTCAACCCTCCTGATCCGCCCAGTGGGGGTTGGAGACGAGTTACAGGTCTCAGATTGATCGCTGTCATGACTTGCGCTTGAATTGTCCGAGTGTCTACGAAAGAAGCCTCTCCTGAAACTGTTTGCTAAATAACGATTCGTTGGCGTCGATGAACCGCTGGACGGATTACTATGTTGAGCGAGCAAAGTGTTGGCCATCTTCTTGAACTCAGCCACCACCTCAACACAGGATCGGAATCGCACATCACAAACACCACCGACGCCATGAATGAAAAATATCAGGTGATCAACGGGCTCATCCTCCTTACTTGACATACTATCCCCATCAGCATCTAAATTGAATAGATCTTCGGTCCCGTTATAAACATTTTTGGGGCAGTAGGGATCATTTAAGATACTAAGTCGATGACGTTTCCTGCGTACGTAGGTCCCCTTGGAAAAGTTGAAGATCCTTTTATCGATATTCTCGTTCTCCTTTGCCCCTTCAATAACACTGTAGATCAAAAATAGATGTTCATTCTTGTCCGACTTGAAGCTACCCAAACCGTTGGGAGAGCTGGAATAGTTTTTGATGGATTTGAGATTCGACTTAACTTCTTCATCAGTTGGGCATTCTTTGAAGTATACAAGTCCAACAACGGGAAAGACTGCATGATGGAGTTGATAGTTGGTTGTTAAACCAACACAGTTCGTTATATTGCCATAATTAAAACCCAATATGTAGGCACTTTGTACATTGGAATACTCGGTATCAGCTTCGGCTGAGCCCGAGATGATTCTTTTTATCCTTTCATCGAGCGATCTTGATATCTGGAATTGTGATTTTCCCATCACATTGATTTGCAGCCAGTTTTGGAATATTCAACAACTTAACCAAAACATCTTCGATAAAATTCTAGACAATACATCACAAATTGTTACGTTTGATGTTGAATGTAAATGCAAAAGTTGCCTAAGTTAGGCTTATCAATTGGAGATCAATTTTATATTGTGTGTGTGGAGAAAATTAACTTGCTCAGGTGAACGCATTTGTTTACATTCGTAGGGGGGATGAAGCGATCTCGGGATAGGCTTGCGCTGTGCGGATTTTTCAAGCCCGAAATGATGCGCGCGTTAGCACATGAGTTGGGTAACGATTGCGATTCTACCGTGTGGGCGGGGCGCGGTTTTACCCGAACTAGCGTTAGAATGGTCAGTTTGTCAAGGCGGGCAAAAAGTGCGCCGTGCTCAGATCGTCGACTCTCTTACATTGTGCCTATCCAATGTTGCAGTTTGACTACGCACTTTTTAGTTTGGACGCGCCCTATAATGCAGTCTCGGATTCAATTTTTGAAACCAGCTTTTGCTGGAATGTCACTGCTCCCACTCTGGATAGGGGCAATAAGGTGGCCGGTAGCTATCTTCAGGGTTAGTGCCCCTAGTAGCACTCGAAGAGTGTACTCGACTTCGTGTATTCTCCTGCTGATTTCGTCTCTTCTGGTGCTGATTTCCTACTGTTTGTCTATCGAAGACTCACGATAAAGATCGAGAGGCTGGAAAAAAAGGTTGAACCAGCAGTCTGAGAACTCAAGCGCCAAACAAGTTCCACCAATATTCAATGAGAGCTCGACCCCGCTCGCTGGCCTGCTGGGTCCAGGCAAAGATCCCACACTTCAAAGTACCCTAGGGAAATGCTCCAAGTTGGCGTCTGATACCGACTGCAGGGTCATTTAGCCACAACAACCAGCCGCCAAGTCGCAAAGCGAGGCACTGTAAGAGGTTCCGATTCGTGCAACAAGCGTCCATTGCATGATACCCGCCCTCATCAGAGATACTATATGGCAGCCGTCCTGCCGCCTCCTTCTCTGTAGCTATCCATTCAATTAGCAGCCTCTAAGCTCTACCTTGTCTCTCTGATCGAGCAACAGGTAAGCTGATGGCAACAATACGCTTCGTACGATTGCCAGATTCTCGCCAACCCTATCCATTGCACAATCAACATCCC
>Ga0058701_10001036_pt1 | contig 19133 bp, 8 predicted proteins | sample AgamicOrMae_FD_97039 | JGI IMG/M metagenome (GOLD analysis project Ga0058701, IMG submission 97039) | Agave microbial communities from Guanajuato, Mexico - Or.Ma.e | ecosystem: Host-associated > Plants > Phyllosphere > Phylloplane/Leaf | place: Guanajuato, Mexico | collected 2012-06-04
AGCCAACGAAAAAAAAAAAAAAAAAAAGCGCCCGACTCGGGGGTGTCGGCGTAAATAGGAGTTCCGGTGCTCCTAATTCTGCGGTCACGTGACCTTTATTTAAGGGATTTGCCGTCAGTTGCGTTAGTTACGCCATTGCCAACATGTTGCCTGTAAGAGAGAAAACGGCAGCACTTTGTACTTTTACTAATGCGTTAATCGAAATCACAAGGAAAGTTACTGCAATGATCTTACTCTGCAGAGCTCTTGTTATCAACAGTTCAGATTAGTATGTCCTTCAGAAGGCACAGGGCGGTACATAATCTATTTTTCGGGAAACCAGGCAGGGATCCGCCGCTAGCGGCGCTGTTCATTTAACTCAAATACACGGGCGCTTACACCCTCTAGCCTGACTACGCCAATCGCGCTCAGGGTTTTCAAGACCTAACGTCTAGGTGAATTGAACCGCGCTTTACGTGAACAGGTGTTTAACGTGCCAGTAAGTCGATTTTGGCAACTAATCAGTGACAGGGGTTAGTTCCGGAAATAGCCGAACGATTGCAGCCGCGTCTTTTGGGCAGCCACTGTTGCTCGTCGGAACGTCAAACACGAGCTAAGACCTTTCGCTGACCTGAGTACAGACCATCAAATCCATTACGAAAAAGATTGATAAAACTGACAGCTAAGACCGCGGCGTGAGAAAGCATATTGATCGGATGAAGAACGTTTAGTTTCTTCTAGCCCCTACTCACCATTATTTTGTTCGCTTATCTTTGGAGGCGATGATGCAGTCACTAGCATGTCTGCTTAACACGCGTTAGAACTTCAATTACGAGTGAGTTTTCAAGAGATTTTCGCAAGTTAAGTCTAAAAACTCAGCTAAAATAAGTATTGATTTTTTAAAAGCGAGAACATTACGTACGGCGTCTTTGCCTCATTATATTTCAAATGATTAATAAAATTACTCGGAGAGGAAACCTCTGCAGGAACAAGTTGGAGAACGTAAGTATGAACTGCGCAGTCTGGATGAAAAGCCATGTCACGCGTCTTGTGGATTTTTCCATACGGTATTTGAAGCTGACTTGACTTTTGATCGAGACAGTTCATATACTTGCTGCCTGGTTTCGTACTATTGCTCAAAATCATCAAAAAAAATCTTTTTCCTAAATTCAGGTACTAATAAGTCTTTTAGGTGTATGCTAACCATTTATAAGTGATGTTCGTAATAGTCGTCCGACACACAAGGGTCGAGTCAAAATGCTGTAGGTGAAGTTAGCTTACGTTAAAATTCGTAATTGATAGAAAAGAAAATATACTAGAGAAAATGTAGATGGCAGTGAAACGTCGCGTACTAGGTGCAACTGCTGTTGGTGAAGGTTGACGTGTAACTCACACACTGATGTTTTTGAACCAGTGGTGTTGACCCAATGTTGACGCCGAAGTATGACATATTGTTTGAACACTCCGACCACAACTTCTTGAACAATGACCAGAGTCAACCAAGAACCAGACAGAAGCGGCAGGCGCCTTACAGGTAACACAGAACAGACATCAACACCTGTTCCTACCTTCTCCGTACCCGGTTTATTTCCTCTCCCCTGCACCTAGCACATCTCTCTTTCCTTCTTTAGCAAGGTAGAAAATTCACAATCTTTTCTTAACCTATACCTATCATCTTCAAGTAGGCGGTTTCAAGTCCCCATGTGAGAGTATGCAAGATTAAATAAGTTGAAGATTGCACAAGCTTACCCATTCACAAAGTGTAGAACCAAGTAGTAAAACTCTTCCCTGTAGTAATTTTAGAAGGCTTCTTGTAAATAAGTGTAAATAGTCCTTGTGTTGTTCCTAAGGTACCCATGTTTCTGTTTCTATCAATGAAGTAGTCAAGACTGAATCATGTAGACGATTTCTTGCTGTTTTTTTCCTCCTCTGCTGTATATTTTAATTTTACTTTTTCCTCGCAAATCATAGTTTCTGTACAATCAAAAAGTTGATAGTTCCTCTTCAATTTTGCCGGGAATGTTAAAAATCGACTTATCAACTGGGTCGCAAGACAAAATGTATATAATCTATGGTAAAATGAGTCTCATGCTCAATACATCTAAGATATGAAGAAATAGGCCTTTTTTTCCTTTTCCGATTTTTCACTGTTAGCGGAAGTCAAAAACTGATTAAGTGTGCAACGCCGCTTGAAGTCAGGTTTAGACCTTTTTCCTATTACTATTTTACTTTCCTCAGGGGATACTATGTGGATCAAACATTAAATACTTGTTCTTTGGTTGTCGTCTTCTTTATAATTCTTCTGCTTACTAACACTGTTCATTCTTGTCTTTCATGTTCGTATTTTATGATAACTAATGTCTAACCTATTGGCCTCCCCTCCCACGCTCATTACTTCTCTAAGAATTTCCTATCTGCCCCAACGTCAACCAATTCCTATACCACTCCACGTGCCAAATCAAGGCAGACCATCAAAGCCGAGTGACGAAATGCATAGATACAAGCTTGTTTTCGATCCAAGCGTGCCATCAACCCCTTCTCCTTACCCACGGTACGTTACAAGCACACCTAAGTCATTCCCACTAAGCGCATTCATAGCTTCCAATACCACATTCGTCTCTTCCCTCATATCTCCCGTGAGGTACTCCGGCCGATCTGCAGGGGATCTTGTCCCACCTCCCCTATACGTCTCAGAAATTCAGTCGGAGGTACACCCGAACACAGCTCTCTACCGAACGATCCCTTCCGATGATACTGAATTTGTTCCGATCGCCGATCCTAGTAAACCGAAACCGAGTGAAAGCGTTCCAAGCTTAGAGGACAAACAAATTGCTGCGTCCTCGCAGTTATCGTCGAGCCACATTCAGTTCCAAAGATTCGGCCCTGGGATACCTCTGCCACTCTTCGAAAATTCGCCATCGAAACAAGATTCGTCCACTCCTCAGATATCCCCTTCCTCGCACGTTCTAGAGCTCAAAATCCCGAAGACAAATGCAGCCAAAGCTAAGCTTCAAGTTAGTCAGTCGTACATAAATGAACGTGGGGAGAGAGTCCACGGAAACTATCGAGACCCACAGCAGGGACCACTTCACGGCAAAACTCCGCTGCCTCCGATCCCGTGGGTTGATGAAAGGGGCAAAAATCACCATCTTCTTCTTCCACCTGGCTCGGCTGCTCCGGAAGAGAACGACGAGTCAAAATCAGGCGAAGAAAGTCCTGAACATTCCGACAAGCAGTCGTCTGCGTTCCGGAAAGATATTCCTGACGAGCCAAAATTAGAGCACATTCTAGAAGCAGAAGATGGCGACGAGGATTTCGGCCCGTGGAGCACTAAACACCGGCAACCAAAGGTGTACGATAACGAAACCAAATCAAAAATCATCTTGTCGAACTCGAAAATAAAGACTGGTTCAGATCATGAAGAGAGCGACGAAAATAACCCCGATCCGAAGCAAAGCCAAGAAGCGAGTGATGAAGGGGAACCGAATGAAGGGAAGGATCCCAATGTTGAAAATACCCATGATGAAGAGGGCCAGAACAATTCAAACCGGCAACCAGAGGACGAGAACCGCGAGAGTAAAGAGGACCGCAAAGAACCGCATCGCACTAATGCCTACAGTGAAGAGATCCTCCCTAATTTTGATTATTGGAGGCCATCTTCCCAAGAGAATTACTTCACGAAGTCGACGTTTGATGATGACCACAGTTCCAACACTCCAACAACTGGATTTTTCGCTAATAAGCATGCGGAGGACAGCAAAAACCCATTTGCTGATCCCCACTTTGATATTGACAAGTATATTGAAAGTATTGCAATTGAGCCGTCGGTTAACAAATTAATTGGTTCACTTGCAAAGGAGGTTGAGAAGAATGAGCAAATGAGGGAGGCAAAGTTAAAGGGAGACTTGGAAAGAACGAAAGGCGGAGAGATATCAGGTGGATACGAAGATGAAGATAGAGTCAATGTAGCAACTCCAAAACCACCTCCTTCAAAATTTATTGAGGAACCCTCCTTGTGGGGTCAGGGGAAGGATAAACGGAAAGGCGAGATTCGTGGGTATGACGATAAAATCTTCTCGCTTAAAACGCCCTTTTCGGCGGAAACTCATAGAGAATTAGATTTCTTTACATCGGGACAAAATGGAAAGATAGCTCCGAGTCGCGAAGCTTCTTCCAGAGACCAAGCTAAGAGTCAGTACTCTAATCCATTCGCAGATCCTAACTTTGACTTCGATGAATATTTAGCTAGATTACAGGGGACAACCACTACTACGCCAAAATCCGACTCCGATAAAAGCCGTAAGAGACTGCTGAAAGCACCCGGCTATCGTCAGAGGTATATTACAAGGCCTAGAGGCCGCATCAAAGTCGGTACAAAAGAGTATAAGGGCACAGAGGTCGATAGTAAAGAAAATGAGCAGGATAGTACTTCAAACGGACGGACGAACCGCCCTAATAAAAGCACGGATAGACCGCAAGGAGGCGAAACCAAGACCACGCTAGAAAATAAGTCTGATCAACAACATACTGCAGGAACTACTCGGTCAGAAAATCGCGCCACGGAGTCCTCTGTTTTTGAATCGACAGCACCTCACTCGTCGGAGAGTACTACAGCTTTTGATACTCGTCCGAGCAAATCACCTAGGGCCCGCCCTTTCGATTTCGAACTGTCAACTCCCAGACCTTTTACAAGGATTCGGACTGACGGTTCCAACTTAGTGTCGAACATTCATGGAGGAGTTCCAACACAGCCGGGGACCGAGCAGACAAGCTTTTCTGCCGAGCCTGACCAACCTAACGGCAAATTCGAAGAGGCTTTCTCACTCGATAACATTCGCGGAAGAGCGAAACAGTCTGAACATCGAAATCCAACTCAAACCACTAAAAATACCCATTTTGACGTATTGGGATTCTCCCCAGAATACTCTATCAGGAACGTGCACCTCGCCCCTACTGAGTCCTATGAGACCCTGAATCCCATCAGAGATATTTTCCCAGATGATTCTAAAATAGGCATGTCTACCGAAACGGACGAGGATCATAGTAAAGAGGATCAAGGAAGCGAGGAAGTATTAAGCACCAATACGAAGGAAAAAATAGTTAAATTACAGGAAAGCCATGAAAGTACTTCTCTCCGTCCATGGAATACTTCAGCGATTTCCGGGCGAATTCCCCTTCCTACTCGCGTCCGTAGCTCTACTCCTAAATCCGTAACGCTTTTCCCATCTTTAGAGTCGTCTACTGTCCGTGTTCGGCTACCCTCGACTGCAGTGTCGACCAGGAATACTTCCAGGCTTCCTTCCGTACCTTCCCGATCACTGGCCGTGGAAAAGTCCCCGATCAAATCAGACAGTTCATTCTCCGAAACCCGATCAGTCCTCCCCCTCCCATTCTCCACTTCCACCGTAACTCCAACCTCGAAAAGGGCAGGAGGAACAGGTGACACGCCGGACAAGGACAAGAGTGTAACTGCAGGCAGACAGAGGTACGGACCCAAGACAACTTCCCTCAAGGAGACGACATTTTTGCGAACTTCCACGACCAACCTACCGTCGCGGACTGGATCCAGCGGCAGGTACAGTATGCGCTGGCTTGATGCACTTTAGCCGTTAGTTTTGGCGAGTTTCTCTGCGATCTTAGAGCACGCTTGAGCGCTGGGATGGGTGAGAAAATAGAGGAGACTCTTAAATCAAATAACTCAACCTTAAAAGCTGGTTACTCGCGGGAAACACCATTCTCGATGTTTCGTCGTTCGTTCACTAGCTCGTTGTTACTACACTTGTACGGACGTACAAGACGTCTTAACTGACGTTTGAGGTGATATTTTACAGGGTAGAGCCAAGCATTTCACCTATTCAATTCTCGACCACCTCCAGGCCATCCTACAACAGCAGCTACCAGCACCAGGCACCCGCGCAACAGCACTTCGACTCCTATTATACAGTTTACGATGAAGATCCAGAACTGTATCGTGATGTTGGTAAGAGCCGTAAACATACTTTCACCAATCAAAGCATTTAAATTACTTCAAATTTCTGAAAGTCCTCCTTGGCATAACATAATGAACAAATACCAAAAGCTTGCAGCCTGGATAACCTTTTTTATTTAGATGTAATTTACGTGTAGTCAAGCCTTATTGTGATCTCCTCTTGGATATCTCTAAGCAAATCTGCTAAACGTTCGGCTGGGATATTTCTAGCCCTGTGATGGAGCTGTGTTGATAATACGTTAGTGCTGGGCATATATTAGTAAAGATTATTTTAAGCGTATCTTATAACTGAAGTGACGCCGTTTGAAAAAAATTCAGAGAATCCTCGAACCAAGTGAAATACACAAAACTTATTGAGGGACATTATTTATTGGTAAATATAGGGATACTTTGATCAGAATTTTTACTTGCCAGATCAAACTTTTCTCATAGATTAATAGTGAACGCTGTATCGCTGAAGTGGCACTCTGCATATGGGTAACGTTGCATTATTCGCCTCTTGTAATCCAACTTCTGTCGCCAAGTGGAGTGACAGCGGAGCGAGACGCCTAACCTAGTCTAATTTGAACGAACCTAACGGTCGACAAGCCTATTTATTTCATCTTACCTTTCGGCAGCAGTTGTAATCGAGAGGTAAGCGGCATTGGGCCTGACTTAAGTTGATAGTGAGCCGAGCAGGTCAAGCGATGTATGAAGTACGTCCGAGTGGAGCGAGGCAAATGGTACTTAACAACCTGATTGTGAGATAAGTTAACCTAACGCAATCTTCGCAACTGTGTAACGTCAACTCTCATATTGGAAAGGAGCTTGAACCTAGAGGCCTGGATGTACTAGAGAAGAGGAATTCGGCGGCCATTTTGTTTCTTTTGGAACCATTAAATGCATTGTAGCTTACGGAGAAACTTCGGAAACAAGATGGCGGCCCCCAATGTTTCGCAACCTCAATACCTCGTCTCTAGTATATCCAATATATGACAACATTGAACAAGACCGCTGCTGGGCGCGCCAGATTTGTAACCCAATTGTTACGCAAAGCAAAAATAAAGCCCTATGCCTGCAGAGGCGCGAAACATAAGGATCTTTTTTCCGTTGCTACAAAATGTATTCTTCAGCTTAAGTATAACTCGGCACCAATTAAAGCGTAAACTAGTCACTCCTTCTAGCAAAGGGGAAAAAGATAAATTTGGTTTTGTTTACGTTTATGAGGGTGCGATTTTCTTTTCGCCCTCGCCAGCAACTGGATATCAGATGAGCCCTGCAAACACATGGTTGATACAAGTCATCGAAATAAAGAAAAGAAATGATAAAACACAGTGGTGCTTATGCAATTATTTGAAACTTATTGTTGGGTCTCACCTTTGAAAGATCTTTCTACTCTGTGATTCCCTGACCCGTTGTTCAACCTTTCAGCACATGATGGAGGGATAGCGGAAAAACACTGCGTAGGTTGGTCAGCTAAGGTTAGGTGAAGTGGCTGGAGACTCGCTTCGCTGCAACTCCCCCGGAAGTGCCTTGTTCTTTTCTAAAACAAAAGAAAGAAACAGTTCTGAGGTACTGTCGGCCAAAAAAAATATTTTCCGACTCCAGTCTTTCCACTTTCTCCACTTTCTTATTGGGAGGTGCATTGGCCACCGCCTTATTGCTTCAACAGAATCGGACAAAACATTTTGGACTGAGTACGTAGTTCATTTGCAGTTTATATTTAAATAAAGAAGCTGTTAAACCTCATCCCAACGTCCTTTATAAAGTCAGTGCCAGTGGCTCGAGGCGCAAACGATGTCCGTAGAGGCAGTCAAATGAGTTCTATATCGATATGGCTGCTCTGTTGTAGGCGACTACAATCATTACCAGAACAACCAGGGCAGCAACCAGCCACAGCCCTTCAGCCGCGCGCAAAACTACGGCAAACAAGATGACCAGCGCCAACAACAGAACGTTGAGATCATCACCCAACCGCAACAACGCCAGCAACAACAGGACACACTGCCCGCCAACAATGCCTACGTCACCAGTAGCTTCAACGTACAAAGCCAGGACTATAATGATAACTACAATGCACAGGTGAATCTCGAAGAAACACAGTGGAAGCTGAGCATTTTTCATGATATCCAACACGGGCAAAAGTAGTCCAGGAAAACAAATGCAAATCACATGGTCAACCCAGTCAAATACTAACGAAGGTTTTTCTTATTCATTGTCATGTCGGGGAAAGTCCCCTCTCCTCGTAAAAAAGGTCCCAATCAATCCTATCGCCGCATCATCATTTTTGATAAAGCTAAAATTTCAACATTTTTACACAGAAAAATTAAAAAAAAAAACAGGATCATGGTAGAAATGGTTATACAAGGTATCGATTTCAGTGTATTTGGACAAGCTGAAAACGAAAGTGCATGTTAGCTGCGATATAAGGTACCCGAGAGCCCCAAAATCTTGAAAATAAAGGGCCTAAATGGCGTCGCGTCGACCTTAGCAGTACCTACGTAGTCTGCTTAAGTGTTTTACTGCAACTTTGCACCTAGCGGAGTTGGCACACAACACTCCAATGCGTGCTTGAGCCACTACCTTTCATCGTAAAAAATATTGGTTTCACATCAAACATTCCATTTAATTTGGAAATATGACCATAAAGGGTGTCCAGCGAGCTGCGCAACAAGCACTTGGCGCTGTCACTGATGCCACCTTCTACTGGATACACATTTGTTCAAAATAAAGAGCAATGAGATTGGGAAAGACCTTGAGACTTGCTGAATACACTGTAATATTATCTTATTCGTGCTTATACTTAATTTTTAGTCGAAAAGGACATCCAAGAAGACTACAAAGAGCTAAAGGCGATGAGACGTTGTTTAAGCCCTTCATTTTCAAAATGGCGCGAGTTGGGGCTTATGGGACCTACTTTTGCACGTGCACCATTGTGTTTTACGTGTCCAAATACACCGAAAAAGAAACCTCGGACGACCATTTCTACCATTTTTCTGTTTCCGTTTTTTTTTGTGTTTTGTGTAAAAATGTTCATATTTCAGCGTTAAAAAATATAACGCGGCAATGGGATTGATGGAGACTTCTTTTACAAAGAGAGAGGACCTTTTGCAACATGGAAATGAAAAGGAGTCTGCGTTAGAAATTTTGTTCACCTCCTAGAGCTATTTTCCTGGACCAAGACGGCTTGGTTAGAACAACCAAGTACTTTCTCCATTCATACTCGACCAATTGTTTTGGTGGAGCCTACCAGAATTTTGGTCTTGAGGACCAAATGCCTGGTTGTCACTACCAAAACTTCAGGTTCCCCGACAAAAAATTTTGTTGAGTAGGCAGTAACAATAACTTAGTTTCTCCTCCCAAGCCCTTCTCTCCGTGACCACATTCCCTTGCTGGTATTTCTAAATCGAGTGAGATTCAGCAGCGTACAACTCAATAACAAATTTACATAATGTGTAGTTAATCGCATGTTTTGGGTTGCCCTTAAGCCGAGCCATTTCGAGATGGGGCCATTTACTGAGTTATCTCAGCTAATTAAAAAGTTTCAATTTGACGCAGTTGCGAAACCTGGCAACACTGCTGGTGTTTTGTCCATGAGAAGTGCTAACCTTGTCATAGTAGGTTTTGGGAGTTCCTTTTTTGTAAGCACGTATCTTGTTCTGTTTTTACAGGTTGATAGCCCTCAGTATTCTCCTGACGATACTTTCCAGCCGAAATCATCGTCAAGGTAAATTATAGTCTTTATTTTTCAACGTAGTATCGGAGATAGGCAGTAGTACACGGTAGAGTACGTCTAGAATCACGGTACCATTCGATGTTTTTGTTGTATGTGCAGAGTTGCCAAGTTTTGCAAATTGACCAATTTAATTGCGGTCTATTCGGAAACCGTGAGAGATAACCTCGCATGTATCGGTTTGATCTTGAGGTAAGCAAGCTGACGATGTGATGTTATATGGCTGCACTTTTCTAAGTCGATCGCAATTAAATTGAACGTAGTTGCTGAATGTGGCAACAACGTGAGTGCGCCATTATTTGATGACAAATACGCACCCAGTAACACCAATGACCTGTCATGCCATCTCGTAAAACAGACTCTCGACACATGTCTCACGTCTACAACGCTTTTACTTTCCAAATGCTCTGCTTTTAGTTGTAAGGTGCAATAGTTCCGAATGTATGCAGTTTTTGGAAAGTTGCATGACGTATAGGTTGGTTCCCTCACAAAACACACGCCAGTTCGATACGACAGCGTCATCGGCAAGACTCAGATTGACTCATCTGCAAGCATCCCACTGTGTTAATGCGGACAGTGTTGGCAGATTTTGCGAATTCGCTAGTTCAAACGTGTTTATCTCATAAACTAATCCAGACTTGGAAAATAATCATTTTTAAATGCCCATTTCAGAGCTTTCGTGAATGTTATTACTGGGCTCGCTATGTTCATATTGTTTTTAGAGATAACCACGGTTTGCCTAGGCGATCTTGTGAATTCTGGCAGCATAAGTTGAGGGTGCTAGAGTTGTTGGCAGAAAGGCAAGGAACGCGGCGGGGTTGGGATAGCGGACTAAAGTTAATTAGGATATTTCATGGACGTCTTAATCTGCGTTAAGACATGTTCGGTAAAATAATTCGGCGATGATAGGATACGGGGCAGTAACGGCGGATGTGCTGTGCGTCCTGACAAAGTGCGCTGGTTGCCAACAACATCTCAAGAGCCCATGTCTGCAGAGCCCAACACCCCTCAACTCTCAGGACCCGATCAGGTTTCCATATGTAAATAGCAATCGCAGTAGGCGTTTTTTCCGTGAAAATTGTCTTCACGGCATCAAGGTGTCACATTTCTTATTTGTAGGTTTCGGATTGGTTACGTCTATTACAGATTTTTTGGAAACACCATATTTCGATAATGTTTAGAATTTTGTTGTCCAATGCTTTTTTTCACCTCTGATATCGGCAGCTCTTTTGGTCATAATGTCTTAAATACTTTTTTTTTATAGAGTACGGGTTTCTCGAGATAAAGGGTTTGTGTATAAGGTCAGACAGAAACGTGCATTGAAGTGAAAATTTACCTTTTTCATTGGATGCCAGAATTATGATGTAAATCTTTGTCAGGTCAAAGCACATATCAGCCATGTGATTTGTTAAAATCTCGCGATCGAAAGGAACAGCTTTCTATCAGGGGTGATATGGGAGGCAGAGGCGACTTAGACAAGACTTTATGTACACTGGAAGATTTTAAGCAGCCCATATATCATGTTGAAAGTGTGTCTTCTGGAGTACCACCTCAAACTTGTCGAAGGAAAACTTCGTTTCCTCGGCGATAAAAGAAGATATAATTACATGTTTCATGTTTTTTATCATCATCACGCTAAGCAATCCATGTATATGGCTATCGACCTTCTTACTATTTCTGTTTAATAAATTACAGCATTTAACTTTGAGGAGCCGGGAAATATACGGCAGCAAAAAGGTTAAACGATGAAGCTCTTCAAAGGCGACCCTTTCGGCGGGGGATTCAAGCTGTGAATGTCGCCGCGCGGCAGTCTCCTCTGAGATTTGACGGGGATCGTGTCGATACTCACGTGGAGTAGACATTTAGGAGGCTGAGAAAATGAAGCGTGCGCTTGGGCTGCGTTAAGAACTTAAGTTTTCCCGTGAGATTAGGTAAAAATGAGTACCTTCCAACACGCTGGGTCAAAGAGGCTCTCAAGGTTGATTTTCCTTGAACATTCCATGTTTTAGCCAGCAAGAACAGTGAATTTCGGAAAGTCGAGGACTTAGAGAACGTGTAACGCCGTTTGGGAACGATGTGTAACGCATCATCAGACACAGTGGTCTTTCAGTTTAAAAAATATGGCCTAGAAATTTGAAATGAGCCACCCGTTACTGCGCAAAAACTGCTGAGGATGCATTGGTTGCGAGGAAAATTCATCAGGACCCTTGCGTCGAGTGCCTATGACATTCTCCGCCCGTTTTTCATTTACACACAGTTGGGTGGACTCTAAGATCGTCAAATATTTCCTATGTCCTCGAGCTTTCTTCTCAAAACTGATTGGCCCGGCGGTAAACATTTTCATTTTAATCGGCATCCATTGCTGATCATATAAAACGTCTGAGTGGGTCTCCAGTCATGGGGAACGCAAAATTACTTTGCATGACGCTGCCTACGCTGTTTTCTCCATGACATGGTATGAACAGGCTGCAGCACTGACAATACAGATCTTTTCAGGGCTCTGAGACGGCCGCCGTGCGGTGTATTGATGAGCTTGAATCCCCTCGGCGTTGTAGATCCAATAGGTGGCATTTGTTTCTTATGTTCCATTCTGTTTATAATATTCAATTACCTCATAAAGATCAACGGCCACTGATCGCTTATTTTAGTCCCTCCAATTAATAATCGCTTATGTAAAAACACATAATTCCAAGTCAATCAAATGTCTTTGTTAGTTTGAGAAACCGTCCAACTGTTATTCTTACACATTGCAGTTGATCGATGCTTGAAACGCACTCTGTTACTTGATCGAGTTCGAAACACGCCTTTCCACTTTATCGATTTTTCTTTGGAGGGATCCGTTTTGGGTATCTTTTGTAAGTCAGCCTTGGTTAGGTAAGCCTAAGTTCAGTAAACCTGTTAGCGTTAGTTACAAGGTTTGAGCATCACTCTGCTCGGATATTGCCAACCCTGATGCCGGTTACTTCATGGTGGCAGTTCCTGCCACCGCGAAGATTTTGCTCATATGCGATAGTCCGGAAGCTTCATTGCCCGTTTACGGAGGATGTAAAGCTCCGCTTTCCTACAATTTAGCCATCCGTTTAAAAAAGCTACCCGTATCACATCGATGGCAATATTAGTCTAACATTTTTAACCGTTGTTCCCTCTTCTTGCCAGCATCAGACATCCGAACGGACTTAAAAGGCAAACGGATCAAGGATCAGGCTCGGACTCAACTCCTTCACAGACCGAATTAAAACCTTCCAGCCCGTTTCCACTCCCAAACTTCAGCCAGCCTAACAGATTTTCCTCGCCTTACCATAACTATCAAATCTCCCAATCCCGAAGCGCCAAACTAGAACCAGAAATTTCGACTCTGAACAGCCGTTTGAATCAGAGACCCATATCTGTGGCCAAAATTCCTGAGGGCTTTTTCACGGTGAACGCACCAACTCCTGCAACGATTAGAGACAGCAGTGAACCGAGTTACGACCTAAGACCTCCGACTGCTAGGCCTTTCACCTTCCCCGGTAAAGACTTCCCGGTGCAGCCAAATTTAGAGACTTACACCACCATCCCCAACTTCCAAAGCAACGCGCGGCCCACGGACGGCCAGCATAGTGTGTCTCGGACGCAATTCCAGGCGACGCCCACAGTTTCGACGACCCCAGGTCCGAGGTTGTACACTCCATCGGAACGACCTCTTCTGTCACCGACTTCACCTTCATCGGGACATGAAGTGCGCATTCTACCTAAGTCACAATCAACTGTCCGACCTCAAGTGGAGGATTCACAAGCTCTTAACGCCTACTCAAGGTATAATTTTTCTCCAAGTGAGGACAAAACCCAGGTGACCCCGAAAAAGGTGGCTTTCTCGCCTTCATCAACACCCAGTTGGCTCCCTCTCGATTACTTTGCCAGTGTCTTCCAACAACCCGCAAGATTGGGTTCGCAGCTCTTGAAGACAAACATATCAGCCCTGTTTAAGCTGGCATCTGAGAATTCAAAACAGTCGTCCCCGGTTGGTCTCCCCGCTGAACTGCAAGCACGTCTCAGCCCACCAAAATTAAATTCGACCTCTCAGTTCAAACCGGAGCCGAGCACATTGCCCGCACGAGTGCAACCAATTCGATCAGAGTTACCTGCTCGACAAGCAAGTCCTGTACCACTTCAAACGTTCGTCAGTTCAACGCCTGTTCCTGCAAGGTTGAGATCGTTCTTTGAACAGCCGACTTTGGAACAAATAAACAGAGTGGAAAACGTCTCGTCTGTCGAAAAAGCGAAAGCAAGTAGCGCTTACAGAGGAAGTCCTGCTACGCAATTCCGCACAGAAAATACCACTTCAAGTCCACAGAACACTTTCACCCAACAATCTCGCGATTTTAGTGCTGCTGACTATTATCAGCAAGCTCGAGCTTTTGCTGCTGCAGATAAAAAAGCAAGATTCTCACAACTGACGCAAGGCATTAGCACTCAGACTGCTGGAAAACCATCATCGTCCGTGTCAAACGCATCGCCGCGTCCAGATGTTCCTTTAACTTTTGTTCCTATCTTTGATGCTCCTTCCTATCGCAGTACGCAGTCTCCTAATCCCAGCCCAGCTCCGGTACAGAGCTACTTCAGGCCGATCGACCGCCCAGAGTTAGAGTACATCACGCTCCAACTGCCGAACAAGAAGCAGTCTTACTCACAGTTCCGGCCGAGTATTTCTACAAGCAAACCGCTAAGTGATCCGGACAACTTTAAACCGTTTTCTCGCGGTTCTTCTACGCTGGGGCCGGTACAGGAAAAGGTGTCGTCCCCGCCAACAACCTCAACAACTACCTCAACTACGACGACGACGACCACTACCACAGCGAGGACGCCATCAACAACGTCTTTATCTTTTGAGCAATTTTACTATGGTAGTGAAGAGTATGCGGATGATTACCTTGAAGATGACTATGAAATTCTGCAGACTGATAACGGAACGGAATCGAGCTCATCGCGTCCAGATCGAGTACCAAGTTCGACCTCGCGATCGTCGACGACGCGCACGACTGAGTCAAGCGTCCGTGTAAATAAAGTATCAAATACAGCCAGCATTTCGGAAGCCCAAACCATACGCAAGAGCCCATCTTTCTCTAGCGAGCATGCAAGCCCTCATTCTGGAAGAGGGCGTCCTATCAGATTTGAAACTTTGGAGATACCTCTTAGAGATTCCTATGCGGTACCCAAACCAGAGGTCAAGTCGGAAAGTTCGCTGATCAGCACAGCAGCACCTACAAGAAGTACTGTCCGGTCTACCACAGAGGCTTTGAAACCTTTCACTTCGTCGACGCCGTATTCTGTTAGCCTAAGCGACAAAGAGGTGGCTTCAGTAGAAGTCAAGATTAGAGGAACTCCTAAGAGTATATTGATATCTCGTGACTCATTGCTTCAACCTCATCGCGCTAAAATATCGGATTCCACCATCAGGAACACGGAGTTACATGAAACAGAATCTACAACAGCTAAAAGTTTTCCAGTCACTACATATCGTTCAAGAAAACGTATCGCCCCTAAATCTCGCCCCTCAGGAGGGTCACATAACAGCGAAGAAAACGAAACAGGTTTTTCTGCTCCACACCACGCAAGGAGACTGCGGCCATCCTCCCAACCATCAAAGGACTCGTCAGCTGAAAATGAATCGGTGCAGAGACAGGCGAAAAGGACGAGACCTGTCACGTCCAGGACTTCTGGCTCCGATGAAGAGCAAAGCGATGGATCTCCCGAAAATCTAGTGCCAGTACAACGAACAAAGGCGGATTACTCGGGTGTTTCCGCTGCTGGCGACGAAGGCTACCGTTCCGAAGTTGAGGATGATGTTCCTCATTCTCGGAAAACCTCCGTTGTGGAAGCAGTGGACCAACCGACGACGTTCAGAAGCCGATCAAGGGCCCCGTTACCATCACGGTCGAGAGTATCGAGCTTAGAGACGCTTAATTCTCCAGCTAGTAAATACCGCCGCGTTACGAGTTTGCGTAATGTTACTATCGACCCTCCCCCGACTACCTATTCCCCCCGGACACCGTTTAAAGTCACTACCTCGTCACCTGTGGGGCTCCTCCAGTCTTCTACTTCTTTTGAAAATGAAGTGACACCGGGAGACGATTCTGACGCTAGTAAGGCATCCCTGCCCTTCCCTATTCCTCTCTTCCGGGCTACGGTTGAGAATGCTGCAGACTATGCCTTCACTAACTCAACCCTTACCGAATCCACTCTTACTGCACGTGCCCAAGTTGATTCTGACTCAGTTAATGGAGAGAGCGACTCAACTACTAAGCCAATATTAAGGTAGGGATTTTTTCTCCGACACTAATAAAGTCAAAAATTAGTAAAATATTGTTTCTTTGCCAACTTTATGGATGCAAAAAGAGCGTATTTGTTCAAAGTATCTTAAGGCAAACCGGTCAAAGTAAACTAAGTGATTGTGTGTGTTCTCTTTTCGCAACAGACTAAGGCCCACAACTGTCTCTCCAGATAGTCTCTCGACTTCTGGTAACATCAGGTATGAGCCAAAGCTCAGTTCTATGAAATACCTCCTCCGGTGTGTCATGTTATCTTGGTTTCTTTCTCTAACATCAAACTAACCTAATTCTTCTTTTCTCGGTAAACTTTTTATTAGGATGCGTCTTTGAATATTAGACTAACCAGGGCGGGTATTTTAGTATCCTCTTCTCTCCCTCTTTCTTTTCTTTTGCATGTCACCTCGTTCAACTTAACACCAGCGGGCTATGGGATTAAGACTTCCGTGTGTTTTATCGAGCAATTCACTTAACTAATACTCCGACGATCAGTATCTTCCAACATCTCGCAATGTGTTCATTCCTTCTTCCAAACATGTTTTCACTCCAAAATCAACACCTTAACTGCACCCTTTACCTTTTGTGACGTTCAATATTTTTTTATTCGAGGATGCTCCTTTCGTTTGTTAATCGTAAATTCAGCAGTATGTTTTCTGGTTCTGGTTTTCCTCAAACCTCCACAGAAAGCACTAGTAATCTTTGCGTGAAACCTCCTATCTCCCTTGCGATACCATCCATGACTGGTGTAACGACTTTGCACTTGTTTAACTGACGACCGAAACCGCTCTGACTATCGCATATGTGTATTACTCACGCAACAGGAAATGTTAAGTCTGACAGGAACCGAACCTAGTGATGTTTCCATCACCAACACAGACTTCAAACAACTAACGACCGGACATCAACGTCGACACGCTAAAAGCCAATTCAGAACCAGGACACCATAATATGGACCCTTTGTGTGTGTAATCATTAATATTTTTTATCAACGCAAAGGCGTTTTTCCTGTTCTGTTTTATTTTATTTTTTGTCGGCCTTTCTGTGTTTTCAGCACGTTAGGGCGATTGAAGCATGCAGAGCCTTGCTGTGTTTCTGTGTTTTAAAATATCGGTATTGACATCAACGGTGTTATCATCGGGTTCAACTGGGTCCATATTATCACGTCATTGTTATCACTGTCCATCCACGTCCTCTGCATGGCCAGCCCTTTGCGTCATCGGCACCCCTATGTTTCCATGAGATCACGGCATATCACCATATTTGTCACCAATATCACCACACCCTCTTGCACCTAGCTGTCGCTGAGCACTCGTAGAAAAAATGGAATAACTAACTGCATTTTGTGACTCAACCGTATTGATTGTTTTGGTTTTATTAAGTGTTTTGAAAGTCATCACATCATCGCATACCGTACAAAAGCATGCTGAGTTGTTCACAAGTTCCATTGTCGACCATAAATATCGATCCGCAATTTAACCATTAGCTGGGTTTCTCTGCTCAAAAATAGTTAGGGGACATTCAATATCACGCATTTCGGGATGCGCTATGCAAAGTTTATTTTCTAGAGCATGTTTAGTTTTGACCGTTTGATTGCCCACCTCTTTGATTCGCTCTTGTCCAAGCTATCGTTTAGCTTAAGGATCGATGGCATAACCGCGGAGGTTGGGTTGACTTAACCTACATAGAGTTGAGTACCTTAAACCTTGATGCACTATTTTTCCGCTCGGCTGTTACCACGCCTGATGCCGCTTGTCTCTTGCCGGTTGTCACAGCCGCCGCCGAGAAGTGGCATCAGGCTTGGCGACCGTTATGGCAGGTTAACTGCCCATTGCCTCGCTCCGCTGGGCATTTAACCGGCTTGGTGACGAAAGGTGGATGACAGGGGTGGAAAACTCAACCTTAACAACTCAGAGTTTATGGCATAGAGTCCACTGTTTCGGCCAAAGATTCGACAAAATGGCTTGTCCGTCACTGTTTGCATTAGTACCCGCCTACAGAGGAAGGAAAGGTCAAACAATGACAGAACGCTCCAAAAAGAGTTATTTTCGTTTCCTCAGGCTTCTAATCCAACGTCAAGTGGTAAATATCCTGGTAGACTTAAATAATCCATTCCTTTTCTTTTGTCCGTAGTAGAAGAGTTTAGAGTCAGCCCAATTATTTGTTTTGATTTCGGTATTTATTACATTCAGCTACCTCCCGTGCCAAATGCGTCGTTTTCCATCCCTGTGCTGAAGTCTCAAAGAAGCGTTTCTCGCCATTTCAGGACTATGATAGAATGGGAAAATTGTCGGATTGTAATTTATGATCGATATAGTCAACCATGTACCGTTCATTGTTTTTGAAGTCACGGCATGAGCTATTTTGTTAACATTCATACGACGAGCTACGTTTAGCGTGCATAACATTTCCTACATGATGTGGGTCTTTTGTTTCTGAATGTTCAGTTTATCCTTATCACTTGTTACGTTGTATTGCTCCATGTAAAACAAATTGATATGGTTTCATCGATTTAGTTGTTGCTTATCCGTAGTTTCAAGCGTTTTTGCTTGCCCTCATTAGAAGTAGTATTAAATCTGGTCGTAGAACTCAAGTGACTCTGACAATGTATTGAGCTTTTAAGTATGATTTTGCACTACTCGATTCATAATTTGTAATTCGCATGCCAATTAAATGTGTATTATTATTTTTTCAAATAGAAATCACTCAGAATATTTCATTCTCACGGGAACGGTCACAAATAATTTCTGTCTTAAATCAGAATTGATCCCAATTTATTCATGGTCATTATGTGCTCTTTTAGCTGATGAGGTTTAGTTCTTTCTATTAAAACCGTCTTTCTGCCAAAACGCACTTAGTGTCGTATTTGAAATGTGCCTTTTGTGCAGGAACGGCGGCCGTGGAAGAGGGAAGGCCACCTACGCTCCGAACGGATCTGAAGTAAACCGTGGTACTCCATCATCCATCGCGTATGTAAATTACAGCGTCTTAATGTTATTCATGCCAGATTTCGCTACTCAGATTTATACACGTTCAACTTTCTTGCGTTGAAGATTACTTTGCAAACAACCTCACGTTTCGATTGCTCGACTCAAAAGCTACCCGAAACACAGATTATGTACAGTGATCTCCATAAGTGATGAGCCAAACA
>Ga0058701_10001037_pt1 | contig 19131 bp, 10 predicted proteins | sample AgamicOrMae_FD_97039 | JGI IMG/M metagenome (GOLD analysis project Ga0058701, IMG submission 97039) | Agave microbial communities from Guanajuato, Mexico - Or.Ma.e | ecosystem: Host-associated > Plants > Phyllosphere > Phylloplane/Leaf | place: Guanajuato, Mexico | collected 2012-06-04
CTCGTTATATACGATAGCGAAATCCGTAGGAGCTCGAAAATCTCCTCGTTATAACCGGTTTCTCGTTATATACGATCTCGTTATAACCGATATTTGTTGTGTGTATTTAGATACGAGACCAAATTTCAGCACCAAATTTGCTCGTTATATCCGGTTGCTCGTTATAACCGGTCTCGTTATATACGATTTCTACTGTAGTTATTTCTTATTTGCTGCCAAATTAAAAAAAAATGTGTTAATCAGTGTAAAGGAATACGGGTTGGTCAGCGTGAGTTTCTGCCAACCCGCTCGCCGCCGAAAGAAGAGAAAGAAACATTGTATCCTTTAAAGTTTACAGTCTAACTTTATCATCTTCGACTAAGCTTTTGAAGTTCTTGCATAACCCATTCATTTCCGGAACGATTTTGTAAACGACGCTAAAGAAAAAAGGGTGGACTCTTTCCCCACCATAACTGGTACCGAGTACTTGGTAAATCATGTATCATTGGCGGCGGCTAATTAAGGCTAGCTTCATTAATTAATCAAAACGTTGTTCGGTGGACAAACTGACAGGTTTTGTTTTACTTTGCGGGTACCAATCGAGTCTTATTACTAACCAAGCAAGTGAAAATATTACACAGCGCAAAGATCTCCGTCTAGTATTTTGTGACTGATTTTTCTTCTGGTTGATAGACTTTTTTATCAAAAAGGTTTTCACACATTTTTCCCTAGAAAATTATAACAGCAGTGATATTTATGAAAGCTACTTTAAAAGTCTCCCCTCGTTCTAGTACCTCAATTTTTAGATTGTTTGATGAGGTCAAGAAAATTATTAATAAATGTTAATTATGTGTAGACTGTGAGTAAATGTTTCATTCTAAATTCATTTTTTCCGATTGACAGTGTAGACATTATCAGAAAAATTTGGAGTTCGGTGTGTCTTCATAACGCATGTTAAGAATCTCACTGAAAACGGGTGCACTGGTAATCCAACGCCCCTTTCTCTGATCTTATTTTCGTGACGAACGTACAAGTTCCGTATTCTATTATGCACGTAATGGTAATTTTCTTGAAAATCGTCGGAAATGCAGCAGGCTTGTTGTGATTAAGCGGTAGGGGAGGAAAGAAGAGACGAAGAGACGTTTTGGTGACGGAGGGAAGAAAGCGGGCGTCATAAGAGATCGTGGACGAGCGATGGCCCCCGCCATTGTTGCCGAAGACCGCTCCCAACACCGAAACAATTGTGCTTTCAACAGTTGAAGTAGTCGTGGTATTGTTGGGAGCGCTACGGGGGTCCTTATAGGAAGGGGGATGGGGTCTTATGGGCCGGTGGCTGCATGTGGATTGGTTACCCTGCGATCTAATCTAAAAGCTCAACTCGATGCGTTTACAATTGTTTGCTATTGTTGGTCATGTCAAGGGGAGTGTCCTTAAATTATATTGCAGACTGTGGCTTTTGGGCTGTTCGAGGTGTTTTCCCCACCGACTGATTAACTATTGTCATTTAAGTGATTGTTGTTGTTTTATTGTTTTAGGAATACTTTGGCGATTGAACTGTATGGTTAACCCACTACCGCCCAGCGATGCCGTTCGGGAACCAACAAAAATATTTTAGAGGATCTTTTCAGTTCATTAATGTCACAATTTAAGGAATATCCCCCCTCTGGAAACCTGAAATTTAATAATTTAAACATTTTCCAAAGCTTACAATTGCGTATTTTATATGAAAAAATCCTTCCAATTTCTCTTTCCCTGAATTTCACTCCAAATACTTTGGGCTATTAAGGGTTAATGCCCTTTGCAATCTGACATACAATTTGATTTGAATCTGCTTTGAGAATCTCTGAGATTTAATATAAATTTTTGTCAGAAACTCTCACTGATCCAAATTTAGAGTGCATATAGTGAAGAGTAGATTTCCGTTGGCGCGAGGATATTATTTCTCATAGTCGGTGTGGAATACGCATTAATTTAATTTTTAACCACTTATTTTTGAAGGGATTCTTTTTATGCAAACTCTCAAAACCACTGAGCGAAGTTGTTCTATCGTCTTTGGATGATACTCGTCTGTGATTAGATCTAAATCTCGCACCCATATCAATGAAAAGCTCTCGGAGAGCCCTTTCGTTTGATATGGGGCCTTTCGCAAATGAACTTTCACAATTATCCTAAGTACGAGTCACATCCGTTTCACGTTCATATCCAAGACAGGTGTGACACTATTCAAGATCATGTAAAAAATCAGATATCAACTTCGTTAATCTGTTTCTGTATCTTGTTGAATACAGTGGACTGGTTTTTGACTTTGTATGTTTCTGTGTTCAGGTGATTCCACCAGGGGGCAGTGGAAGCAGGATTTCCGCACGGGGACGGATTCTAGAAGGTAGGCTATCGACCTCTCCAGTTTACCTTAGCTCACTTAGAGACGGTCCTCGTGATCAGGACCTCAAAAACTATCGGCGCTTTTGACGGGGGTGGCGCCGTCTCCCCCGACTGCCGGCACTTCGTTGCTGTCACATGTAGTTTACTTGACTACTAATTGATAAAGGCTGCAGTGATACCATCCATTACTGAAATCATCTATTCTTGCTGGCAAATCCCTACTCCTGCAGAGGCGGCTTTTTGCGCCTCTCAAACATTGTTTTCTACTGTTTCAATTAATATGTTCACCTCGTTGGAGGTCATGCAAGATCACAACTAACCATAAAGGTAATCGGTTGATATCAGCAGTAACAACCGTCGAACGGCTTCAGTCATGGCGATGGTTAAGTTAGCTTTAGAAACTTCGATCACTTGGTTTTCCGACAAATGGTGGTAAACAGAGATGGGATCCCGGGAAGTGTCCATGCGATATCCATGCCGTATTATCCATTTATTGAATATAAATGGATATCCATGTATCTATGCTATATCCATGAACCATGGATGTCCATTCCAGTATTTTTAAGTGAATGTATTTTGCGGCATGGATATTTACCATGGACATTGCATGGATTTTTCAACCCGGGGAAACACGTTAGGAAGTTACTATGCGCTGGGGACTCCTAAGTCTGTATGTCTCAGATGCAAAATTTCTCAGAAGACGAGTTGCGTATGCACTTGTTGAAAAGGCTCAGGCCATCGGTAGGGTCCCTCAGTCGGCCGGCGACAGAGTGATGTGTAGGCGTGAGGGAGAGGGAAAGTTGGACAGCACAAGAAGTGGAGCAGGATGGAAGTACATTTGCGAGATAACAGAACGGTATGCTAACGCGTGTGAAATATTAGTTTAGTTTCATCCTCGCTTTCTCAACTAGCAGCCGAACGCTAAACTAGTTTTTACAGACGGATCTGGCTGAAGTATGACACTCTCAATCTTTTCTTCAGGAGAGTGAACTGAAACCACGGCATATTGAAATTCGGGCTCCGCCCAGAGGCAGTTCCTTCAAAGGTCCCTTATTTCCCATTGGCATAATGCAATTGCAGAGATGTATTTCTTACTGACCCCAAGTTCTCGATCAGTTAAGCACAGCACGTCATAGTCCCTTCTCGTCAAAGGCAGCCGCCCCTGTAAACAACCTATAGCTCAATCCACAGCATATCTGAGAATTATTAAGTGATAATTAATCACAATAGATACCCTGCGGTTCAAACACAACTCACTTAAAGTGGTTGAGCAGGTGGCGGAATTGTGAGGCTGGAATCCGCGGAGGCTACGGATCTTGTTATCCGGAACGCTTTGACCATTCAATATTACCTGCTTTGTGTTCCGAATAATGCAAAACCTCCACTGGGATGCCGGGACGTGCTGAAGATGTCCGTGGAACCCTTCAGATCGGTGACCTGCCAATGTCGAAAATTCCATCTCTGTCAATGGACTTCTTCAATTACCACCAAGGCGGACTTCTTAAGAAACTTACGTGCTCTTTTGTTACAAGGTTCTACCTTAACCCATAACCGCCCAACGTGTTTGGAGTAAACTAAGCTTAATTGGAAGGATTTTTTAAATGAAAATACGCATATTTAAGCTTTGGAAAATGTCTCATTTATTAAAGTTAAGGTTTCCAGAGGGGTGATATTTTTTAAATTGTGACAATACTGAACTGAAAAGATCTACTTAAATATTTTTTTTTGCGGACGGCATCGCGCAGCGGTTGGGGTATAAAAATGCCCCCCCCCCCCATGGATTTTTTTTTCAAAGGGGTTTCTTTATTTCTGATAGAAACCTTTTAGGGTGATGACCTTTCATTACGTATTGGAGATTGGGTGATATTAAAATCCATGTCTTTAGCAGAAACTTACATCCTGAGATATTTTAAAGAGTGATCCCAAATTTCAGTCGCAGAATAATCGTGGTTATAGACAAGATGCATTTAAGCACTTTTCCAAAATTCTGGATCCAGTAATAACGCTTTAGCCTCTGAAAAAATAACCGCTTTCAAGCTTACCGACCAGAAGGTTAACCTCGGTTGCACCTTGCATTTTACGTCGCTCTGCTCGACTCGGGTGACGAAAGGTGGAACTCAAGAGAAAGGAAATTTGCCCTTTCAAATTTACTGTGAAGTTTGAAAACGAAGTCGATCAGTTTGTGTTCCGTATCTGTCTTTTGTTTCTATGCCGCCGCCATGGCACTTATGTTTTTGTTGCTTCAGCGATTCTTTTCGTGTGCTGTCACCCTGGCTCTGATTGCGCTCCGCTGACTTCTGCATCTTGACATTCAGTCTTGTAAAAATGTCCATAAGACGCGTCACGGCCCTTTGGACGCTCAGAAATCGCGCGCCATTTTTGAGACAAGAAATCTCGAGAGCGATCTAGATTCCTTGTCTCGAACTGAACGTCCACTGACCAATACTTCGAAAAAAAGAGAAAAAAAAATCAACAGGAAAGCGCTCTCTCTCTTTTGCTTTGGCCGCAGACATAGAAGGCGTCAAACTCGTCTCAAGTAACTCTTATCTAGCCATTGCCGCTTGAGAAATCCATGAACATTTCAAGGGGCTGCTTTCGCCGCCTAACCTTTTCCTACAAAGAGCCCAAAGAAACGAAACTCTCTCAGCGATACTGAGTCAAAAACGAACAAGGAAGTAGGCCCTAGATGTGATCTCTGCCTACCGCGCTATTGAAAGTTGTCTATAACGTTTTCATCGGACGATCGGTGTTCACCGTTACGTCATAAGGGATATCGACCAACACCGCGTAGGTTATTTAGGTGCCCTGTGCCTCCTCTTGGTTGATGCTCCGCTCGGCTATCACTGAGCATAATGCCGCATAATTGTGGCGTTACTGTTCATCTCGACGGCATCAACTGCGGCCGAGAAGAAGCATTAGGTTTTTAACCCATTTATACTTAGTCTCCAGTCTTTGCTGCTTGTAAACAAAACCATAGATTGTCTCCGAGTTCTCGAAAGTGCCAGGAGCACAGTGGGTAAGTCGGAACTGTTACCTGTTTTGTGAATGTCTTCACAAAGCTTTTGTCCAAGTTGAAACATGTAGAGTATTAAAGCAGATAAGAGAAGTTTAAGCAGCACTCGTGTCACGCGATCGCCGCGCCTTGTCGCTCAATCGATTTAATCAAGCGGTAATTTATACTAGAAATTCGGTTCTCTCATAGAGGATCATTGGTGTGCTTCCCTGGTCTAAGAATCCATTATTGGACATCCACATGGACGTCGATGCGTTTTAATGGATGTTCCCATTGACATCTAGGTGTTTTATGGAGAACGGGACATGGATAACTGTAGGGCAGTGAATATTCATACACTACAAATATCAATATGGACATTCATGCATAAATATGCAATTTTGGAAAAACGGACATGGATATTCACAACTAGTATGAACATCCATATCCATAAAAGCCATTGTCCGCGTTTTGATATCCAAATGGATTCTTTGAAAAAGAAAACTGTTTTAAATATTTTTTCTTACTAAAAGGTTTGGAATTTTTTTAGATGAGGCTTTGAAACCGTCCGTCTATTCCTCATGTTTTGAAAATCAACGAAACACAGGGAGAAATCGTGATTTCATGAAGAGAAAACGGATTGTCGATTAGCGGGTATAACGCTGTGGTAAAGTGTCATTTGCGGGAGATATAGAATCGCTTTAGGGACCCTGCAGCTTCCTTATGCGAGCAAAACTGATCCTACGGGAAATATGAAACAGTTTAGCGTCACGTCCGGAGACAGTCATGCCATTTATCAATAGCCCGGCCGGTCGCCAGCGACGAAAAATTCGGTTCCGGGTTGCAAGACAAAGCGCTCTGTCTGGAATAAGTGACATCTCGGCTCATGTCCATCGTCTTCTGTCAAAAGTAAGCCCCTATGCTTTGTCCTTTCTCAGGAAACCGCTGCTGACCTTTGTAATGGTCGTGTCAAAACACCCCAAGTGGCCACCTTAAGGCCATCATCACTCAATTTTCACAAGCGACTCTAACAGATACCCTATTAGTTAGATATTTTATATTACCGCATTTTTTCTCTTAATAGAACGTAACCCTAAATATTTAGTTGTATACTATTGCATGTAAAGCACTTATGCACAAAACTTAAGTCTCGCACAAGCCCAGGTAATCTAAAATCGTCGTCAGTTGGGCCTTAATTTGATTGAACGCCCCGAAAATGCGAATGTAAAATGCAGTTTTCGCTAAATGAGCTGAGCAAGCTGTCGTTTATGCTCGTGAAGTACATTGTATTTTTAAAGATGGGTCTTCCCCTGATCATTTTTTTCATATACTTCTGCCCACTGATATCTGGCTAATGTCGAGGTAGGCCAGCAGATATTTTTTGATATTCCGCTGTCAGATATTTTATATGAAATGAGTATCCTATCCGTTAGCCACTCTTCCGTAGGAAGATCTCGCTTGATTTTCGGCCGTAGAGAAAGGATGATCAGGAAGAAAACGGAGCCATGTATTGCTGCTTCTGTCCACCCCAACTTAATTCGAGGGTGCAAATGGTTTTGTTGCAAGTCCAGCTTGTCAGGACACTTTTTTTTCTTCTTGTTGAGCAGCGGCCAAGTATGGTCGGCTGCTGAAAGAACACTTTGAGGTTAGGGTCGCCAGGGTCTTCCAGCACTAGAGACATTGTAATCATAAAGCCTGACAGCAGACAGAGGAGAGGGAAGGGCAGGAAAAAAGAGAGGGTCTGACAAAGAGAAGAAGCGAGGGGCCTAAATTGATTCAAGTGCCCTGAACGGGGCAGATGTACCAGCGACACTCAACTACACATACACCGATTTGATGTTCCAATCTTTACGGTCTGTTTTGAATGGCCTTTTATAAGGACCAAGTGATGGGAGTGTCTCAATTAGATCAATCCCGGACGTATTTGTAGGAAACATAGTGTTCTTGCTCTCCATCCGATGTTTGAGAACATCTCAATTCTTGCCATAGAGATGTCAACAAAGAATGTAGATGAACGGAGGAGGGAACCAATACAGCCAGCTACTTACGCGGGAAATATCAAAAGTTGCGCTTTTTTGGTATACGTTATCTATGATATAGCGTTTATTACTTAAGTATTATGTATTTTGTTTGAAGACCAACTCCAATACGAATATGTCGAACAGTGTAAAACATATCATGGTATTTGAAGAGGTTGTGTCGTGTTATAAGTATTCAGATCATCTTTACAAATAATCAAGTGAAATTGGACCTTATATTATCTTCGTAATAATTATCTTGTGTTTGTCGCCAGAAAATTTGACTTTTCACAATATGACTTTTGCCCTGATGTTGATCTTCCATGTAGGGTTATGACACAGTAAAAGCAGAAATTTACTACTGGTCGCTTTTTTTTTGTCGCGGCTAAGGTTTGTTTTGTTACCTTGCACTATCTAATTCAGCAGGACATTTCTTTTAGGAGAGGACATTTTTAGATTGCTAGTTTGCGCTCAGGACGATTTTTCAGGGGAACGAAAATTTTAAGAGATGCATGAGATACATATTCAAGGGATTGCCCTCGTCATTTTTGAAAAAGCTGGTGACCAAGGGTACTTTATCCTTACTAAGATATCTATTATGGTAGATAAGCCTCGAGTTTACCACGACAGAAACCCAGCTGAAATCGTTAGAAAAAACGTTTTGATCGGTGAAGCATGAAGTATACAATACGAGTGGGTTCTGCGATCCTTTGTAAGCTGCAGCGAAGTGTATCGAGCGGTACTATTGTGGGATAGGTCGCGTCATGGTGGAGGTGCTTAGTTGAGAAATAAGCTTTGTTGTGATAATAATTATTGTAATACATGTTTGAACGTGGACAGTGTAGAAGAAGTTCACACCGAAAGACTTATTCAGGGTGTAGCAGAGGAGAAGATGTATATGTGAGGGATATGATGTGAAGAGAAGCACTAAGTTGGTAGAAAAGTGTGTTGATGTCGGAAAGGTGAAGGGTTGTGTATTGGCAAAAGCAACTAGAAGAGGGTGTAGTGGAAATAGTGCGGCGTTGAGAACACGTGTGTAGGAAGGAAAATCTCCGTCTGAAGAAAACCAGGAAGCATTAAACAAGAAGAACTCTTCGAGCAGAGCTTGTGTGTTAAAAAGAAGCACTTTTACTAGAAGAAAAAGTCGCGAAGAATATCTATATGCGTCGAGTACAATAAAGGTAAGTGAGAAGCTTATCACAAGTAGACTTAGAAGAAGCTCACCACCAAAGTCACGTAAGGACGAAGTGTTGCCACTATTATGAGATTAACACTAGAAGTGCTTCTACTTGAGCCTTGGTAATGGCCGAGACGTAATGAAGGAAACTATGTTGAAGGTCTCCACCCCAATGCGCAGACTCGAGCCCAGCCTCCTGGAGCCGCTGGACCAGTTCCGTTTTTCTGGCATCATCATCCAAGCTGATTTATGCTAGGCGACACAACGGGCCCGGGAAAGACAAACGGCGAAGCTGTCGGAGGGGGAAGGGGGCTGGCCCGTGGTTACTGGTCAAGCAGGACCCCTGAGCGCCACTTCTTATGTGAAGAGAGCGCAGAACTGTTTCTCCAGCTAATGAAATCTGCTGCTCTCAACTTATGCTGCACTGCAACTTGGAACAACAACGAGAAACTCATCCGCCGAAAGAGGGCCACAACATATGTTCCTTAGTGGCCCGAAAAATGCTTTGGATTGAGCAAATAGTTTGTGTAATTACCGACGAAGAGAGAGTATGTCGGCTCGAGGTCAGCAAGCTGTTTTGTCGGTGCGTCTCCGCCCAGAGTCCGTCCTTCGGAACCTCTGCCTCAATGGAAATCGGATTAAAACCTTCCACATACACTATAAATCTGAGACGGGGCGTTTTCTACCTCTTGTGTTTTGGCCTGGTTTCATCTTTTATTGCATCATGAGGATTAACGACCCGCAACAACGAAGATGATGTTCACAAAGGTTAGGTCGATTGAAATAAGGAAATTCACGTGGAACTGTTGTTAGGAAAGATTTGTTAGTGAAGTATAAGGCTCTTGTTTATAAGTGAAAAGTCCTTGTTGTTTTCCAAAATAAGTGTGTTGCCAAGCCCAAGCCCAGAAGCTCCTCTGATTGAATTCGCACGTTATTATCAAACATAATTCGCATTCTTTTTAAATAGTTATCATAATTTCCAGCTAATTTGGTGTAAATTTGATTTTTCTCAAAGCAATGATTTGCATTCCATCGCTATTGATGGTTCTCAAAACACATATCTACGTAGCTGGGAACTTTAGTCATGATCATTAAAAACCAAAACCTTCGAGATTAAAATGACTTCTTTGCAGCATCGCAGTAAAGCGACAAGAGATTCTATTTAAGGTAGATTAGCCTAAGTGTGGTCGTTATCGCCCTCTCCTCGATGAAACGTCCTGCAACCGCGCAAAAAGCCGATATTTCAGGAGAAGATAGCGTCTTGAAGAACAAGCAATGCAGAATTGTAAGCAAACCCCAATTCGTACAGGTTTTTAATGCCTACGACGGACTCCTGGTGCTTGAAAATGAGTCGCTGGCTTTCCCGACTAACTGCTACAATAAATAGAGTCAAGTGCATCCTGATCAAAGCACCTTAATAGCTGAAATTATGAACGAGAGGATAATACGTTCGAAACGCAGGGTTAGCTGATGAGAGGGCATTATGTTTACAGGAGGGTCGAGATTCGCTAACCCAATCATGCCACTAATCAATGCTTAGGATATGGTACCTTAATAACAAAATAGGATCTTTACTAGGTTTGAGAAATGGAATTTTCCACCTTTCATCAGGGACGAACTCATTGTCAGTGCCATCCTAATGTTGGAAGACTCGACTTGGACAATCACACCGTTGAGTAACACGATGTCATAGAAATCAGTCTGCCGCATCGCTTCTCGGAATTCCCGTCATTATTTAAGTGTCCTGGATGAACGAAGGATCCACCAACGTTGAGAAAGAGTAAAGGACGACAAGTAAAGCACCTGAGAGAAAACGCTTTGATGATAAAGAAGTCGGCAGTGTTGGGACTCTGCAGTTTTAACGAGATGGGCGATTTGTGTGCGACTTTCTTAAAACTCGTAAAGTCTTGTCGAGCAGGCGTTAAAACGGCAATAAAGCGTTACCATTGTTCGTGCTCTTCTCTTGATATATATCCACAAAGGGCTTCTTAAGACCGTTAAAGCTGTGTTAAAATCATCACATCCCAAGAGAGTGTCGATTCACTTGAAACTTTGTCAATAACTTTGTTCGTCATGTTTTCCCCAGGCTACGAGGAAAATTTTGAAAGAGGACTCTGTCGTTTGGATTGGTTAGCAGATGATGCGGGTGGTGTGATTGGCAAAGGATTTGATACGGATTAATTGAGTTTGATAAAAACTGATATAATGACTTTAGCGTAGATAAAAACAATATTTGGTTGGAGGATGAAGGTAAAACGTGTACAGCACGTATTTTCGTTTGAGTTAAATCATGTTCATAGGCGTATAAAACGAAAGGGCTCATAGAAGGTTTTCTGTGGATACGGCTATTGATTGGTCTGCCTTGAAATTTAGCCCACATATGACTTGAATCCATTTTATTTTTGTATGCCAAAAATAATGCCAAAACTATTCAAAACAGGTATGTTTTTAACTTTATGAAAAAAGATGCGGCACGTGGTCAACATCACGAAAGAAAATGACGCCAGGAAATGAAATCAAGAACGTAATGAGGAGCAAATACTATCGATGTTAGAAATGATAGAAATGGAAGACCAATAATTTTAAAATAGTAAATGAAATTTTTAAAAGTAATAGTTAATAAATTTGGATAGGAAAAAAGACATATTTAGGATTAAACGTGGGCCTAATATTGGAATAGAAAACCTACGATTTATAAGAATAAGAGGAAAATTAAGAGGAAAGAGATGAAAAGGAGTTAAAATGGCAAAACAATAACTGAAAAAAAAGAAAAATAATGATATCTCCTCAAGCATGCAGGGTGTTGCTAGTCTCGTGAACTTCCCGAAACAGGTGTTCTGACAAACAAAAAATCACGAAGGACCCATGTCAGCAAACTAACCATTCGGCTTCTTGTTTGTTTACATGCTTGCGGCGACGTAATTGTTGAAATTAGACGAGTTCCATAGGTTGAGTACTCTTTGATGTAAAGCGACTGACTTTCTATTATTTTTTTTGGGGGGGGGGGATAACCAGTACCTTGTGAAGAAGACAGGTACCGAAAGAACAGGTACTCAGAAGTCGTTTTAAAACAGATCCTAACGTCACACCGGTCATCTGGGGACGCAGGTTCTTTGGTGCTCACTGTTTGTCTTTGTCTCGACATCGCGCACCCACCTTTACCGGGAAGTTCATGGGACCAGAAACACCCTGCCCTGGTTCTTGTCGCAACTAACAGCACTTGGAGGACTATTTCTGAGAAATTAGAACAATTTTAATATCGTCCTCAGTACCTCGCTATGCCTTCCAAAGCGGGCGTTCAACGAGGGTTTTACTTTCGCTCGGGCGTTTAATGTCATATCCTTTGTTTTGTTGCAAGTTAAATTAGTAAAAGACCGACTTGGCCTGGACTTCAATTGGCCTAAGAGGTCCGAAATTTAATCGTGACAATTCAGGAACGCGCGCCGCCACAAACAATTTCGGCGAACACTAAAATTAGCTTAGCGTCTTTTTTTACCAATTGAATAAGACTTGCAGTCGATTACCGCATTGAAGCTGAACAAATGTCGGGCTTATTCGCAAAAGGATAGCGTTTTTAAACGCGCCGTAAAACTGTTTCCAACGATATGAAAATTGGGCGCCAGAAATAAACACATTTCGGGGTTGAAAACTGTTTTTTATTGGTCGGAAAAAACAACATTTGCCACCTCTTTTTTTTATATATATATAGAGCGCGTTTGGTACTGGTTTGGTATGACACTGTTAATCAAACTCAACTATGTTTTTTTCCTATCCTTACTAATCTCCACTCGCCTTATCCGCTCAACTAACCTAATACTTTTGTGAAAGCTCCAGAGCTAAAGCCGTCATGTGGAGACCACTACGTGAAAAGTCCCACAAGCAAAAGCGTTTTCCAACTACTCGGAGTTGAAAGCCTCACACCCCCCTAAATGACTTTTAGTTGTGCATATGAGCAGGGCCTTCAGGATCCTGGAGTGTGGGACCCGTACGGACAAGTATGGATGAGTAAAATATGTTTCGGCAGTCCACCTTTTACCGATAAACCGAGACGGCGGGAGGCGAGTGTTGGACAAGGCAGGAGGTCGAATGGAGCCATCGACTCTTCACACCACGCCAATTACACGGGAAGAGTTATGTTCTTCCCTGAGAGGTCTTCACAAGTTTAAGCCGCGTTCGGTCTTTCATATGGTAAATGGATCATTGGCTCGTTAGAGCGTGTTTTTGCTGTTTCCCAAACTAAAACCTAAATTATGGACCAGTTCTGACAACTAGTGAGGGACTACACTTCGGTTAAGCTAAACACTCGAGACTTCCCTCACAATTACGAAATGATTTACCGCCAATTCACGTTTTTATTTTTATTTTTTTTGAGAGGAGCTCCAGCTTCCTGCGTTTTCCTCTTTTTGGAAATCGGTAATTATATATTTGTCACCCGGACAATGGAGCAGAAGCATAACTCTTGAAAAAGTAAAGAATACCCAAACTTGAATGTTTAAAAAAAGTTTTTTATTGTAATTACTAAAATACACGAATTCAGATTATAGGAACTTGCAATCGCTATTTTTCTCCGGTGAGAAAGCTTTGTATTCATTCAAGAAGCCCATGTAAATTGTTCCAACGAAAACTAAGCAAAGGGAGTTCCATCCAACGACTTAATACGTGACATTGGCGTGAATATAGAATCTCTTAACAAGGCATATGTTATTCGGTTCATTTTGGCCATTGAAGCAAAAAGTTTTTTTTGACGAAGTGAAATATAGTTTTAATTCCATTTAACTTTGTATATCATTTTTATATTTGAAACTGAAATCGATAGCTTTAATTTTACATCAAGCCTACTCGTGTAATCGTGAAGACAGGGTGTGAGGAGGGATGGTGTAAGGAGGTGGAGAGGAGGGGGAGGGGGAGGGGGTTTAAGTAACAGAGGGCCCCTTAAAGCTCGGCAAAACGGAATGGAGTAAATTGCGTCAAGTTTGAAAATGTTGCATCATCTTCCGTCATCATTAACGTCGACGACCTCGGAAAATATAGAACAAGTTATCGCTCGCAGAAGTTGCTAAGGAAGATCTCATTTTTGGAGGGAAAGTTCTTTATGTATGGCTGCCGCACAAATGAGGAATGACATGTGGTTCAGATGCAGGAGCTCTATTGACGAGCGCGTGCTTACAATTTTTTAAACTCAATAAGTTTTTTGTTTTCTTCCCAATTAAAAGCAAAAAAAGGGGGGGGATAAGGAATAAATTTTAAGCTGATTCCCTTGAAATTATTTTGAAGAAAAATATTGATGAAATCACTGTAGCTTGATACAAAAAATAATAATAATAAAAAACTATTGAATTAAACAAAGAGCTCTAAAAATTAATTAAAATCTACGTTAGACTGCAAAGTTTCGAGGTAAGGGTTTCAGAGAAATCACTTTACAAAAGTGAAAAACATTTTAAAACGAATCCCACTGTAGGCGGAAGTGCGTTTATTATTTCTATGTAGCAGCTTTTTCTCGAGACTGAAGCATTTTCCTGCGGTTTCCGTTTATTTTCCGAGGTTTCACGTGAAAATTTAATTGGTGTTGCTTGGGTCTTTGAGAGTTTCCTACGTGTTACGCGAGATTACCTACTTCAACTAAGTTGTAATATCTGAAAGGGAGTACGCTTACAATGCACATTTTAATTATTGTCTTTTCCGAAGGGATATTGCGCAGGCACAAATCCGTGATCTTCTGTTAGTTTAGATTTTATGTGTCCACCTTCCATCACAAGTCAATTGGAAAGAGGCACAGGCTTTTTACACAACCTATAAGTTAACTTTAACCTAAGTGAATTTTAATGGTGCTTCTCGGTGACAGCTGCTTAACGCTCTTTTTAGTTTATTATGTAATTTAAGGTTGAAACCAGGTGCCAGAAAGCAAATTTTAGATTGCGTACCTAACCTATCTCTCACCATCCAGCCGAACGAAGCTTCATAGGAGAGTCACAGAGCATACCCCAACCAAACTTTTCGTCACAAGACCATAAATCGATTCGTTTACTTCCACGTTAGGCTAGGTACAGTGCTCCGCGCTTTTTAGTATCGCTGTGCTCGTGTGTCGCCAAGCTGCTTGTATGCTGGAATGAGTATGTTCTCCATGATGTGTATTTCGCTCCACTGTCCATATTTGCTCGTCTTTCGGCTTTTTTTTGACGAAACTAGTAGTACTTGAAACGATTTACTGCTTCTGCAATGTCTGCTAGTTGTCAAAGATGACGGGACCTTAGTCAACGTGGAATTTGGCTATGCTTCCCACGTTGAAAGTCGGTAACTGCTTCGACGACATTAAAATTCAATGACCGCGAAGAAGCGCATGGATCTGGACTTTTATCCTCGCTTTTATAGGGTCTTTATTCCGACCGCACATAACAGAGATGCGAAAGGGAAACGCCTGACAATATGGGAACTTCCGATTGCTGGCTTTACAATATTTAGGAGGTCATGAAGTTTCCCTCGAACATTTGTAATGAAATTATATAACGGAACCTAAAGATGATTTTATCTGCACTCAACCAAACTTTCACTTAACCTAACATTAACGAAGCTTCGACGAAGCCTAGCTCTAACCTAACTTAATAACTTGCTTAAGATCGACATTTTTTTTCCATCTTACCCAACGAAGTCCAACTCAACTTAATCTAAGTCACTAGCATCTACTCGACATAGAGAACCCATCTGCACCGAATAACATTCTCCGGTCCCCAATCAAAATCTTCTTGTAAATTTAAGGATCATATTAATAAAAATCTAATTGTGGACCATCTTTTTTTACAGACAAGTCAAAGATGACGTGATTTAATTACGGACTTTTGCCGTCGTAATATGATACAAATTTTTAGTTGTGTGGTAATTTTTTCTCGAAAGTTTCTGAAATAAATCTATGCCTTTGTTACAGAAGTTACCGTGGGAATATTTATCTGACCGATGTCGGTTTTTGGGTCACTCCACTACCAAACAAGCAACCCTACTGGAATAGTGGAAAGTTGTTCGTGACCCATTATGCATAGCTTTCCTTCCAACCCAATTCGAATTTTCATCAACTTCCAAAACGTTTTACTAATGAAGAAACAATATTGAATTCGAACTCTCATTGATTCGCTGGCCAAGTAGATTTGTATCATTTGTTCTTCAGTGGTCTATTCAAGGATATCACAACGATGTTACTCGTTCGAACACCGGATCTTAATGAACCGTTTCGTATGTCAGAATACTCGTTGTGTTCGTTCCACCTCACATCTAATCGACAATCCTAAAGCACATCTATATGCATTCGTAAGAAACCCTTTCGTTTTTCCCGGCGCCTAGAAAGGGGAGGGGGACTCGAGAGAAAAGCCGAGCATTAGCAGGAACACTGCTCGTTCTTTATAGGCCTCCGAGGAGAGTGTAAGAGGGGCCGTAAGAATATTTGAGACAAGTACCCACTTCCGGAAGTGTAAATTTGTGTGGGCAAAAGCCGGCCTAACGCTCGATTATTTGAACATTGAATAAACCTGCGTCTTCCATGGCCACCCCACATTTATTGCACACCGAGTAGATTCCCCAAAACTCCTTTTTATGTCCTGGGCTGACTTCATTTTTTCCTCCTTCCTCCCCTTTCTGTCTCTGTCGCATCATAACACGCTAAAAGTCCCAAAGAGTCCGGACACTTTTAGTGTCATGAAATATTGCTGAGATGAGCCACCGACATTAACTTATCTAAGATCTTCTATGTATCCGTTTACAGACTTGTAGCAGCAAGGGAGAGGCAAGCTTCTGGTGCTTTTGGCCTTTCTTTTCACTTTTTCACAAAACTTGAGGCATTATTCTGCGTCTTGTCTTGCATTTTTTTCTTACCCATTTGACTACATTCCCTCGTTCTGCTAAAATTTACGCCGCTTTGGCGACTCCTCTAACTTCAGCTCAATAATAATTCAAGCCTTTCGACCGGCTGATGACAGCGACTTTCCTATTGTCTTTCCACTTGAGGTACCGACCTGCAATTTCTCAACTTTTACGAAAAATGTCGCAGCACCGCCACGATCTTTTTTCGACGTGTTTCAGCTTTTTATTAGGTCACTTCAAAATCATGAGCGATTGGAAGTTCTGCTCCTATGTGACTGTACGTACAGATATGTGATAGAAAAGTCACAAAGGTTTAAGACTACGATTGCATGTGAAATTCATGGGCAATGTCTCTCATGGCATCTTGTGACATCTCATTGAGTCATGTGATTTCCCCATAGGAATTTTGTTCGTAGATTTCTGGAAAAAAAAATCCGTATCCACTGTGATCTCCATTGCAGCTGCAAGATTCCAACTTTGTTTTGAAATTTCAATAAAGTTTGGAATCGCAATTTGGAGGAACAAGCAAAATAGCTCCATCGTGAATTACTCGTAGGTCGTGGACAATGGGAGCATCGCAAATGCGTCTCAATGCCACCAAAACACGCTTAAGCAGCTTTCCTAATGTAATAATAAATGTGACTGATAAAATCACCAGAGGAGATGCCACAATGGTTTCTTTGGCTCTGCTGAAAAATTCCAGACGTAAAAGGAAATTAGTTTTTTCAAGCTACACGAGGCCAAAGCCTAGGATGCGGTTTTCCGACTTCAAGAAATACTGCACTGTAAATTTATTTGGTTGGATTTTTCGCCTCTTGTGTTCCGCCTCTTGTTACCAATTTGAGCAGAGAGAGGCACAAGACATGTAAACAAAGGTAACGCTTTCAAGATAGACCCGACCGAACGACATCGTAGGTTATTTATGATTTGGCAACGAGGCAAAGGAGTAAGATATTTATTGAAAGAAATATTCGTGATGAAATGAAAAGGCGTTGTAAAAACGCTTTGTTTACATGGATCGAGACCTATATTAAATACCCTTACCTCATGCAGTATAACATTTGGGTTACTATCTCATGACTTATTGAAGAGTAATTTTGCGTCTCACGATATGTATAGAAATATCTCATCTAGTAGGTTACCTTACGAACCCGAGGCTTAGCGCACCCATACCAACCACTCTGCTCGTGGAAATGAAGACAATAATGTCGGCGTATTTGTAAGATGAATTTCATTTGCTCCTTAGTTTCCACTCAAAGCGTTTGTGGTAAGCCCACCCTACGTACTTCATCTCGTAATGAAGATACACTGTACCCCGTTTGTAACGAATTTCCAAGTATTCGCTAAGCTGGTTTGTTTTACGCGGGTTCCGCTGTATTTTCCGTTTCTGGATACTTATCAGAGATGGCGTCTTGAACGACGTTTTAAAGATGACACTATCCATTCCATTCAAATGGGGACATTATGTCAATACCATGACTTGTCATAGCAGGAAGGAACCACCAGCAATAAAGCATTTTTTGGAAGAAACCCTCTAAACGTCACATCATTTATTTGTGTTTTTGTTGCAGCCCCAGGGGGCATGTGCTCGGGCAAGCGATGACAGGCGGTGGTCTGGGGGACCCAGACCGGCGCCCCCGAAGGGGCGGGCCTCGGCGGAGCCTGCTTCTACTCCTGCTGGCAGTTGTGTCATCGGTTTCGGCAACTGAAATCACTGATGATGAATTTGGTAAGTGTTACCGGACATGTTCAACAACCTGGAAACGAGGGCGTGTTTTGATAGTTCCCTGTTTTACGGCACTTTGCTATTTACGACCCTATTTACACGTAGGAGTTTCGTCGAGATACGGATAAATCCGATTACGGAATGCTAAACCGTGCCAAGTTTAGCTTATAAAAAGGAAGCCGGGAGTTTGATGGCTTGTTTTCTACACCGTCTAGACAATGATCCGTATGGACTTACAAGTTTTTCGGTCGTAAGATATTTTCCGTGAATTGCGGAGCGTTAAACACTTTTTGTGAGACTTGCAGGAAAGGTTTAGGTTACAGACAAGAGTAAACGAGGCTAATAAAACTTTTTCTTGGCCAAAAGAACTTATGAGGAAATAACCACAAACCATTCAGCTGATGAAACAAGGTGGCCGTCATGTTTAGTTAATGCTGTCTATTTTCCTCCGTTTTTCAAGTGTCTCAAGAGTGTTGTTGAAACGAAACCACAGTACTTTAAGTAAAAGCAAAGGAACTGGCTCTTCCGTTCCGGTGCAGCAACGAACATTCTCCATATTCTGTCGATTCTACCTAATCATACCCTTCTAATGATGTTGAATAAAACACTTTGGAAGTTAAACGCTTGTGGAAGTGTAGTCATGCCACATCTTAAATCTGCCTCGAAAAAGCAGAAATCACTTTTCTCGTGAAGAAATGTGAATGCCTTGGCTTTCGGTTGTTTGTGCGGGACCAGCGATCGGGACGGGACAGGCTGACAGCGCGGAAATAAAGCACCCTGGAAGCTACTTCCGCTGGAATGGGAGAGGCCACATCCTCGACATTGATTTTGGGAGATTTCTACACCCAAAACCAATAGCGAAAAGTTATTTGAAAGCTCTTGAGAGCTAAGACCTTAATGTACCGGGTAGCTGTCATAAGCGCCAAAAACCACAAGCGCCAACGCCGCAAGCGCCAATCCGTAACCGCCAAACGAGAAAAGTCGCAAACGCCAAAGGTCTTAACCGCAATAC
>Ga0058701_10001038_pt1 | contig 19130 bp, 6 predicted proteins | sample AgamicOrMae_FD_97039 | JGI IMG/M metagenome (GOLD analysis project Ga0058701, IMG submission 97039) | Agave microbial communities from Guanajuato, Mexico - Or.Ma.e | ecosystem: Host-associated > Plants > Phyllosphere > Phylloplane/Leaf | place: Guanajuato, Mexico | collected 2012-06-04
AAATGTGAAGGTTTTTTTATTATTACTATTACCCCGATGGCCCTAGAGCTAGCGCAATAAGGGGCAATACAACTTGGAAAAACGTACATTTCTTATAGATGAACGAGGAACATGCATAGTACTTCTTGAAAAATTGTTTTTTTGTTTGTACTTTTTTGAAAAATTGTCTCTCAAAGCAGTATCATGTTAACGAATGAAAATCCTTTCGTTAATACTAATTTTAAACTAAAAAGTGTGTTTTGGCCCTTGGCCCTGGCTTAAATACTACTTGATATACTATTCACCCGTAGGGCCCCTGTTTAGAGATATTGGACGTTTTAAATATTCACTCGTAGTGGAGGGTCTTCTTAAGCTGAACGGTATGAAATAAGGCCGCAATGTATGTTGAGCATCCTAAACATTTTCAAGTAGATAAAGACATTCAGATAATTGCCAGTCTGGAAGTAAGTCTAAAAGTGCGGACTTTGCCAGATTTTTGGCTGACGAATTTTTCATCGCAGATTCACTTCCGATCTGGTATTGGTGGTGACTCGAAGGTGACCGATGCGGCGAAAGAGTTGATCGTCGACTTGGATAAGCTAATCAGCAGCGTTAAGGAGCAGGTGAACTCGTTAGAAGGCTGCATAGCTCAACTGGACCAATATCAACAGGTGAGTCTTTTTTTCTCATACTTTTGGGGTTGGCTGACCTCGCACCTCGTTTTGAAAATGTGTTTGGTGTCCTCTGTATTCTTTCGGCGACGTCACCAATTATTTGCAAAGATATCTCATCAATTTTGGTGTTAAGACTCCCGACCCACACAGCAAAATAGACTCCATATGACGATCTGAAACGGACATTTTTGTAGGCACTCTTCATTTCAGCTTCGGTTCCTAATAACATAGCGCTACTTATCTTATCTTTGTTTATCCTTTAAACCCAGCTTTAAAATATTTTCCCTTAAAAGCGTACGCCGGGAAACAACGGCCTTGTTCAGCGACTTTCAAAATTTGGTATAGTGTGTAAAAGCACAAATATCTGTCGTGGATTACGGGTGCTTTAGTTCCGTGATTTAGTAATTAGGTTACCTTAAGCTAATCTACTACACGCTGTTAAGCTGTGTTTTTGATCAACAAGGCCTATCTTAATTTGACTCAAGAGTGTTGCACTTTTGGATGCCTTATAGACGAGATGAGTATTCACTTATTGGTTCATTGCGTCGAAGATACCCTGAAGCCGTCTCCGCTAATGCTGTGTATCGCAACTGAGAATGATGGCTTTCTTTTCAGGAAATCCAACATCTTCGTGGTCAAATAGTCCAAGTAGAGTCTCAACTGAGAACCGTGCTCAGTCCGAACTACGCACCCCATGACAGAGAGAGAGCCGTCCAGGAGCAGAATGTAAGTTTCAAATATTTCTTTTACACTGACAAAAAAAAAAGCGTGCACTCTGTATTCCCGGCTTTGTCGTTTTGCACGGTAATATCACACCCCTATTCTTCCACAGTTATAGCTCTGTCTACAGCTCTCTTAATTTCGCCTCTCAAACATAACCTAAATTTGTCTCGAGTTTATTCTTTTGACTGTTGTGTAAAGAATAGTTCCCTTCAAATAGTAGACGTCTAAATTTCTGTTTTCTTTTTCATTATTACTGGTACTTAAGAAATTCCGTTGTGTTTAGGCTTAAAAAAAAATAGCCAACCAAAAATATAGTCGATTTCACTCAAAAATCCTCGGAACGTTTTAAAGATTTATTCTATTACGGTCGGTAACGGTTTAAAATAAACAGCTCTATAAATACTTATTAGGCTTTTTACCGCATGCGATCGGGTTTCTCAATTAGGTTTAAGATCAGGTTGGCTTTCTGCTACGCATATTGATGACATCTAGATTTTTCAAAGGGAAACTTAAAAGTTAGTCATGTGACATTTATTGTGTATGGAATGTTGATTGTGTTCGCAAGCGTGATGGAAGTTATCCGAGCTGTGAGCAAAAGAGAAAGAGGATCAGGTGCTGTTGTCTTGTGTTGCTGGATCAGCTAACTGTGCGAAAACCTCGTGGAATAAAAGCGAGACCTTTTTTGCAGCTTTTCTCTCTTCTGACAGATGGACACTTAGTGAATTACAGCCCACAAGACATAATTAAGCGTTATTTGTCTACTCTTTCTTTGCTCAGGCCTTGACTATGTTGTTACGAACAGACAGCTTTAGGTTGTGTTTGATGTTGCTAACCTATGTACAAAAAAGAACTAAATGGAAAAGAGTTGCTGAAAACTTTCACCTCTTTAGGGGTGTGTGTGTGCGTGGTAAGGTTATTTTAAACGGAGTAACGATCACTCTGTTTGGCTGAACTAATACCGAAACAGCCCATGCCAATCAAGTCTCAAGTTTCTGACTGAAAAACTACTAACGCCACTGTTTCATGCATTCACTTTAATTGTCTCTCTACTTTGGCATGGGCATTTTGCGCATCCTCTACTTCAGCCACTAACACGTCCCCGAGAGCTCCCTGCCATAAGCCCACACACCCCTTAGCCGATAATTTTAGTTCAATTCTCTCATAATGTTAACGAACGAGTTTTGATTTTGTCACTGTGTATGCGGGGTGTGATCTGGAGTCATTTTCAGCGACTGGTTCATATCCAATTCAAAGCTAATATTATGTGTAAACGTTTAAATGCCTGGTGGGCTTTAGTCGGCGGTCAGGGTGGCTCAACGCCTCAAACTCCTTCCTTCCTTCCGTCCTTTCCTTTAAGCTTACATCTTTCGCTTGCACGACTCGGCTTCCTCTAATTTTTTTCTAACTTAATTCTAAAGTAGTCTCGTTAAGTATCGGTATCACTGTGTTTTGTGTAGGTTTGTGGTTAGATATTATCGCTTATTCAGAAGCAGAAGTTTGCATGTCAAGTTAAAGATGCTTGTCACTTTGTCTAGGAAGTATAGGTTCTAAATTTGCTTGCATATTGTATGACTCATATGGTGTTTGGTCTCCTTTCCCCCAACCACTCCTGCAGGCTTGTCGTGATAAAGTTAAATTGTTACAAAATAAAATAGCTGCTAGGAATGATAGAATTAAGCTCCTCGTTCAGCGAGGTACTCCGGATACAGATCCATTAGATTAGTCTTTGCCTTTCTCCTCTCAATGCCCATGTACGGGAAGGAATTAAATTCATACCACGGCGGAGTTTGAGGTAGGAGGTATGTGCCCACAGAGTCGCCAGGCATTTAAACGCGATCTTTTTAAACCATCTTGGTATTTTTTTGACGTCATGGTATTGTTGGTCTCGTGCTGACCTTACACAGGACTTGCGTCGACAAGCAGAGACGTATCAACAGCGCGTCGTTCTTCTCAGTGAGCAGATTTATCGTATCGACCCTAATTGGGTCGACGAGGGCCCGTCCCTTAGTCAGGGTGTAGAGGAAGGGAAAGATGTTAGGCCGGAAAAACCGTCAACAGTTTCCTCTGAAAGTTGGGTCGAGGAGATCGCTCGAGAAGAGAACGCTAGCAATGCCAATGCAAGTCCGCGAAGAGAAAAGCCGGTGCCTTCCATTGAAGTCCCTAGCGAACCCAGGCAAGGCCGCCCGCCTAGTCCTTATCAGAGGAAAGATCTGCAGGTTCCTCAGAGCAAAGGTCGATCGCCGAGTCCTGGAGTCCGAGCACGCGGCGTCTCCCCAAGAGCGGGCGCGGCCCGCCGGGGCCGCTCTCCGCCGACCCAGCTGACGGCCGCCTCTCTTGCACCGCCCGCTGTGCAGAGGAGGCGGTCTCCAAGCCCCTTGTGGATACCGGGAGAGTCGGCTTCGTATTCGGAAATCCTGAAAGGCGTCGAACACGGTCGTCAGCCGCCGCCGCCCCTGTCCGAATCGCAGTTTGAAATTCTGCAGACGTTGAGGAAAGACCGAAGGGAAGATCCGAAGCAGCGGGACCTGGAAGCCGACCAGCAGAAGCGGGGAGCAGAAGTGCAGAGGCAGGGAGAGGTCGACGAACAGAAGAAGCCCGAAGCGGAGATGCAGAAGCAGAAAGAGCGCGAGAAGAAGAAACGGGAGCTGGAGCAGAAAGAAGAGAAGAAGCGCGAGGCGGAACAGAAACAGCGGGAGGCTGAGCTTCAGAAGCAGACTCTGGAACAGCAGAAGCAGCTGTTGTTGCAAAAGCAGAGAGAAGAGGAGCAGAAGATGGTGTTGTTACAGAAGCAGAGAGAAGAAGAGCAGAAGAAGCAGGCGATGTTGCAGAAGCAGAGAGAAGAGGAGCAGAAGAAGCAGATGATGTTGCAGAAGCAGAGAGAAGAAGAGCAGAAGAGGCTTGTGGAACAGCAGCAACTGCTTCAGCAGCAACATTTGATGCAGCAGCAGAGTAGCGGAGCTCTCATTCAGCATGAGATTTTGCGTCAGCAGCTGGAGCAGATGCAACAGCAATTGCAACAGTCGTGGACCATGCCACAGGAAGCGGCCTATGCAGGAGCACAGATGTTCCTCGCTGCTGGTGAAGGGCAGCAACCAGCGCGCAGCCGAAGCAGGAACCGCCGAGCTTCTCCGAGGGACCCGGCCGCTCAAGCTGCCCAGGGAACCGCACCTGGATTTGAGTACGCCGTTAGTCAAGAACCTATGCTCGGCCTTACCATGCACACGTACCCTAACCAAATGTACCTCGTGGAGCAGAACGGTGTGTACCCTCAGCAGTACCATGTCCAGCCTGATGAGACTTTGCAGACGGAGGAATCAGGAGCTGTGGAGCCTGAGCAGGCTGGCGCGGCCGTTGTAGACGATCTGAAGGTGTTGGACTACCAACCCTCTTACGCCGAAATTTTGCTGCAAGGATTGCCTCCTTCGCCACTTCAACCACTGAGCCCAGCAGGCTCGAAAACTGGAAGTCCCAAGCAAGAGACTTCTCCAGTCCGTGCATCGCAACGGGACGCGGACGAAGTCGATGCGGATGGAAATTGGAAGACTCAAAAGAAACAAGCCTCCGGCGTTGATGCGAAGCAACTGCCAGGAAGGTCATCCAAGAGTCAGGATCAGACGAAACGCGAAGGAAAGAAAACGAAAAAGCACGAAGAATCGAACGAACCTTCCGAGCCGAAGGCAAAGCCTCAAAACGATAAAGATGTCACTGCTGAGCCCAAGAAGAAGAAAGGTAAAGCCTTTGACGAGATCGAGAACGCTTTGAAGGAAACCTCCGAGTCGGATAAATCACCGGAGAAGCCAGCTAAAGCCAAACGGGAAGATCAGGCGGATGGAACTACGATTGTGACGGACCCAATGCAGGTAATTGAGGATGGAAGTGATGAAAAGACCTTGAAAAAGAAGAAAATACCGAGGACGGAAGGTGCTGCCGCTGACGAGAAGCAGGAGAAACCTGCTGAGCCGAAGAAAGAGGCGAAAGGCAAGACAACTCTAAATGCCAAAGCCTCAAAGAAGGCTCCCGCTGAAGGCGAAGCCAATCTGAAGAAGCAGAAGTCGAAACAAATTCTAGAAGCCCAGTCAGATGTTGCAACTGTAAAATCAACTGAAACGACGGTCATTTCTGAAAAAAGAGCGGACGACAAATCGAGCGATCAGGCCCAGCCTAAGAGGAAAACTGACAAAAAACTTGGAGCTGACAGTTCAAGCAGGACTTCAGTTTCTAGCGCTAAGGTAGGAGACAGTCTAGCAAAAACAGATAAGGTTAAAAGTAGTGAGGCATCAGGTTCGGTGGCAGATAAAAAGTCTAAGGGAAAGGTTAGCTTATCAACTGAAACCGTTTGCAAGGATTTCAAACTTACTACTGATGCGGCTAAAAGTAGTGATACCCCGAAAGAAAAGACTGGTATGTGTAAACAGATATCTATGGAAGATAAAACGACCCTTGCTCCATTAGACGGCAAAGCCGATCCCAAAGCTAATGACAAACCGAAATCCGGAGATAAGACTAAATCTAAACGAGTTAAAAAGGATGGATCTAAATCTTTGGACAAATCTCAACAACCCGCCGAAAAGTCTAAAAAGGATCCCTCTGTTAAAAGTGGGGAGAATCAGGCACAGCAAGGTAAGTCCCAGTCGCCTGATAAGGAACAATCGGCTGACAAAGAACAGGGGGAGAAGAGGGTTGATGTGTCTTCGAAATCTGATCCATCGGAGAAGGGTGCCTTTAAAAAGATAGCTGGTCCGTCCAAGAAGGCAATCCCTTCGGAGAAGGCAAGGCAAGATCAAAAGTCATCGGAGAAATCTCCTAGGCAGCAGGAGAAGGACGGTAAACAGGAAGGCGCTGAAAGAAAAGTTGACGGAAAGAAGGAATCCTCGCCTGAGAAGACTAGCGCAGCGGAAAAGCCGGAGTCTAAGGAGGGGAAGAGGCCAGCTGAACCAGAGCAGCCGTTTGCTGAAAAAAAAGGGGAAACACATGCGGCACGTGAAGAGAAGGCTCCCAAGGCGGAGTCTAACAAGAAGCAGGATTTCGGTCCTAAGCAGAAGGTTGAGGTGCCCTCGGCAGAGAAACAAGCTAAGAAGCAGAAGGAAGTGTCGCAGACGTCCAAGGAATGCAGTTCGAGTATCGAGAAGGTGCCTGAAGGAAAGAAACATGATAAAAAGCCTGACGGAAAGAAGCCGCAAGAAAAGAAGTCGAGGGACAAAGCCACGAAAGATATCAAGAAGCCAGCTTCGTCTAAGGAGGATGACAAGGCGTCACTCGAGATAGGCGCCAAGCCTGAAGAGTTGGGCAAAGCCAAAGAGAGCAATCAGAAGAAACAAGAAAAGCCTTCAGTAAAGGAGATGGTACAGAAACCAGCCTTGCCGATCTCCGCTGCGCCTCCTGCGAAAGAAGCTGCAGGAAAACAAAACAAAGAGCAAACTTCCTTGCCAAAAATAGCTCTGAAAACGACCGAGAAGGGTAAACCTGAAGCGCCAGGTAAAATGAAGAAGGGACAGACCGCTGAGCAGCCGGGTGATCTCAAGACCGGAGCACCAGCTAAGTTAGTACAGGATAAGGGTTCTCCTCTTGAACAGAAGTCAACTGAAGAGAAAAAGAAATCTGAGACTATTGGAACACCCAAATCGAAGGAAGATGGTCCCAAGAAAGGCAAATCGTCTGGTCCAGTGAAAGAAGATTCAAAGCTAAAGGTGGAGCCTTCAAAGCACACTGGTCCAAAACCAGAATTACCCACCGAAACCAAAGCAAAAGCAGTATTTTCTGAAGAGTCCAAAGCAGGTAGTTCAAAAGAAACTGCTATACACGAAGAAAGGCAATTACGGAAGGATGCGGTAGCGCCGGCGAATGAAACTACTTCCAAGAAGGTTGCTGCAGCTCCCCAAAAGGACGCACGTCCGAAGAAGGAGAAGACAGGTGCGCCTGCGAAGGAAACAGGTTCCAAGAAGGCTTCTGCAGCGCCTGCGAGGGAACCTAGTCCGAAGAAGGCTACCGCAGCCTCGCCGAAAGATTCTAGTCCAAAGAAGGGTGTTAAAGAGCCCCCGAAAGAAACATCCAAGAAAGAAGCTGTGGCGCCTGCGAAAGATGCTAGTCCTAAGGGAGATACCACACGGCCACCCAAAGATGCAATTCTCAAGAAGTATGCCGCTGAGTCTCAGAAAGAAACATCTTCAAAGAAGGATGCAGCAACGCATGTGAAGGACGCAAGTCCTAAGAAAGTTGCTGCAGCGCCTTCTAAAGACAGTGCTTCCTTGAAGGATGCTTTGGCGCCTGCGGGAGAACCTAGTCCTAAGGAGGATGCCGCAGCTACGCCGAAAGATTCTAGTCCGAAGAAGGGTGTTACGGAGCCCCCGAAAGAAACATCCAAGAAAGATGCTGAGGCGCGTGCGAAAGATTCAAGTCCTAAGGAAGATATCGCAACGCCTCGTAAAGACGCAAGTTCCAAGAAGGATGCTGTAACGCCCGTGAAGGACGCAAGTCCTAAGAAAGTTGCTGCAGCACCTCCTAAAGATGGTGCTTCCTTGAAGGATGCTTTGGCGCCTGTGGGAAAACCTAGTCCTAAGAAGGATGCCGCAGCTTCGCCGAAAGATTCTAGTCCAAAGAAGGGTGTTACGGAGCCCCCGAAGGAAACATCCAAGAATAATGCTGTGGCGCCTGCGAAAGATTCAAGTGCTAAGGAAGATACCGCAGCAACTCCTAAAGACACAAGTCCCAAGAAGGATGCTGCAACGCCCGTGAAGGATGCAAGTCCTAAGAAAGTTGCTGCAGCACCTCCTAAAGATGGTGCTTCTTTGAAGGATGCTGCGGTGCCTGTGGGAAAACCTAGTCCTATGGAGGATGCCGCAGCCACGCTGAAAGAGTCTAGTCCGAAGAAGGATGTTACGGAGCTCCCGAAGGAAACACCAAAGAATGATGCTGTGGGGCCTGCGAAAGATTCAAGTGCTAAGGAAGATACCGCAGCAACTCCTAAAGACGCAAGTCCCAAGAAGGATGTTGCGGAGTCTCGGAAAGAAACGCAATCAAAGAAAGATGCTGCAAGGCACGTTGAGGACGCAAGTCCTAAGAAAGTTGCTGCAGCGCCTCTTAAAGAAGATGCTTCCGTGAAGGATGCTGCGGCGCCTGCGGAAGATACTAGTTCTAACGAAGATGCCGCAGTGATTCCAAAAGATATGCCCGTAAAGAATGTTACCGAGAAGTCCCTAAAAGACGCTGCTCTCATGAAGGATGCTGCAGCGCCTGCTAAGGAAACGCATCCAAAGGAAGATACTGTACATCCGAAAGAAAAACCTTCGGAGAAAGATTCCGCTCCCATTCAGGATGTTGCGGTTGCTCTCGAAGAAACGGCTCTAAAGAAAGACGCCGTTGCGCCTCCGGGAGAACCAAGCTCTAAGAGGGATGCTGCAACGCATGCGAAAGAAGCAAGTCCCAAGAAGGATACCGTAGCTCCAAAGAAAGATGCTTTACCACCTCCACGAGGAACACCGAAGGTAGGCACTCTCGCTCCCGCGGTGGAACCTAATTGTGAGGAGGCTGTTTCAACACCTCTGAAAGATGCTAGTCCCAAAAATGTTGCTGCACTGCCTTCCAAAGAAACGGTCCCAACGAAGGGTGGTGCACCACTTCCAAAAGAAACCTCTTTAAAGAGTGACGCCGCAGCACCCCCGAAAGAAACATCTCCGAATGATACTGCAGCTCTTCCCAAAGTAACAGTCCCAAAGAAGGATGTTGCAGAGCCCATAAAAGATGCTGCACTTGGGAAGGATGTTGACAAACCAAAACCGTCGATTGACACCCCAAAGAAAGAGAAAGGAAAAGAAGAAAGACGTCTTGACGAGAAGGAAGGCAAATCAAAGGATTCTGTCCCAGAGGCCGCTGGTGCACAAATGAAACCAGACGTTGCTGCACAGCCAAAGGAACAGGCAACGAAGCCGAAGGATCCAGAAAAGAAACAAGTCGCAGAGAAGGATCCCAGCATTAAGCAAGATGCTGGCAGGAGACCGTCTCCCAAGGTCCCAAAAACTCAGCAAAACGTTTCAACGCCAAATAAAGAAACGTTGAGAGATCAGACGACTCTAAAGAAGGAAGAAGCACCTGTGGTTGTTGAGAAAACTATTGAAAAGGAGAAATCCCAGCAACAGCAAGCAGCCCCTAAACTGGAAGACGAAACTCCGGCTAAGGAGAATCTGAAACCAGGCCCTCCGGTAAAAGGCCACGATAAGTCACCCAGGAAAGACAAGAAACCAGAAACTGCGCAACAGGTTAAAGCAGATCCTACAGACGAGCAACCCACAAAGAAAGAAACTTCCGAGACACAAAAAACAGCTGATAAGTCACATCTGGATAAAAATCTGAAGGTTGATTTAAAAGAGAAACCTGCTGAAGAGAAAAAGCAGCCATCTACAGGATCTGATTCAGAGGAAAAGGCACCACACGGCGATGTAAAGCCGACGGAAAGTAAAACCCAGGTCCCAAAACCCGGAGACACTCCGGACTCAAGACCAGCTGGTGATCAGCCCAAGGACACAAAAGAGCAACCGAGGCCGTTTGTCATGAAGATGAGCAACCTCTCAGACGACTGGCTTTTCGCTCTAGATGAACCGATAGCTTTGGATGACGAGGAGGAAAAACCTTCAAAGACAGCTGTTCCTCCAGTGAAGAATGAATCAAAGGGGCTGAAGGAGTCCAAAGACGGCAAATCGACGAAAGAGACTGGTAAAGCGGCCGTGCCTCCGAAATCGCTCGCCGAAGCTGCGCCGCAGAAAGACACCAAACCTACTGGAGACGATATGATATCTGCTAAGATTTCGGAAGCTTCGAAGCCTGTCGTCTCTACCTCACCCGTCGAATATAAACAGAAGTCTGGGAATTCAGAAGATAGTAAATCTAAGGAGCCTGCTGAAGGTGTCTCTTATTCTTTGAAGGAGCAGTCGGGGCAGGAGAAGTCCGTAATTGCTGAAGTCCTAAATCCTGCTTCACCGAAAAAGGAGGCAGGCAAGAAGGACACGGAAAGGAAGGAGACTGATAAACCTGCTCCTACGTTGAAGGTGGAAACTAAACCGCCGAAAGATGAAAAAGCGGCAAAGTCAGATGCTCCTAAAAGCACACAGACGCCAAAGGACAGGAAACTAGAACCAAAACTAGCGCAGGGTAAGAAAGAATCCGAGAAAAATGGAGAAAGCAAAAAACCGCCGGCGCAGGCCAACTTGCTTACACCTAACAAAGAAGATAGTCAAGAGAAGACAGAGTCCCTCAAAACACCGGAACCTCCTAAATCCTGCACGCAAACTGCTGCTGCATCACCTAGAGAACCCAAGAAAGAAACGAAACCAGCGAAAGACGCAAAGGACACGGTGAAGCTAACTGGTAGAGCCGCCTCTCCTTTGCCGGAAGAAGCCTCAAAGGAAGTCAAATCCACTCAAGAGGATAAACCTTCACAAGTGAAACCTCCTCAAACCCCTGAGTACCCAAAAGCATTTGCTCGAACAGCCCCGACTTTACCTGAAGATACTAAAAAAGATTCAAAACCAGCGGTAGGTGAGGGGACTGTGAAGGCAGTCGGCGAAGTCAATCCTTGTTCGCCAAAAGAAGGGGAAATGGATACGAAACGTACTGAAGATAAACCCGCAAAGGTGGATTCTCCAGGATCTTCGAAACTGTCCACCAAAACTTCCTCGCCAAGACTTGCATCTCGGAAGGAGAGCGCTAAACAACCACAGAAAGGAAGTCAAGGTGAAAAAGACGCTTGCAAACCAAAAGAGACTCCACCATCGACGGTTGGAGCTACTACTTCCTTGCCAGGTGGTAGCAAACAAGACTCTAAACCTACCGATGAAGTTAAACTTGGAACTCCGGAAACGACAGAGTCTCCGAAAGCGCTCGGTCCAACCGCTCCTGCGTCACCTAAGGAGAGCAAGAAGGATCTTCCAGCCCAACAACAAAAGCAGGCTTCAAAAGTGTCTGCGGAACCTCAGGGGAATCAGCAGCAAGCCGCTGAAACTGCCTCTTTGCCGAAAGAAGAAAAACCCTCCCAACAGACTCATGCTGAAGCTCCCAGAACTCCAGAGTGTCCTAAACCGTCCACCGAACCGTCTCTCAGGAGGGATGAATCGAAGCCTGCGATGGAGGAAAAGCAAGCTAAAACGGAGTCCGCTAAACTTCAAGAGACTCTGAAATCGCCTGGTGATTCCGGCCTATCTAAGGATAGCGAGAAGGAATCAAAACCGGCGAAGGGTGAACCTCCTAAGGCTGCGGTTCTTCCGGTTCTCTCCCCTCAAACTCTACCTACATCTCTTAAACAGGACACAGTATCACCTCAAGTAGAGGAAAATGAAAAGGTGAAGGCCAAGCGGCAGGATAACCTAGAAGCGCCTAAACAGAAGTCACCGCCTGAGGCTTGTACTGAGAACAAGGCAGCTGCTCCGAGAGAAGAACAGCAAATAATAGCGGGAGATTACAAAGGATCTAATGAAACACCGGTTCATCCGGTCTCTGAAAACCCCCTCACTGAAAAGCAGGAAAAACCGCAACGCTCAGAGACAGCTGAACTACCGAAACCCTTTGTCATGAAGATGACTGCACTCACGGATGACTGGTTGTCGGCATTGGATGAACCGATCACTCTGGATGATGACGAGGATGATATTGCTCCCGCCAAAAGTCTGATAGAGTCCGGAAAAGAAACGTCGGCAAAGCCTCAATCTAGTCTGGAATCCAAGAAGTCAAAGCCGAATGGAGAAAAGCACTCCCCAAAGCAACCTGTTGAGCCCCTGACTTCATCTAAAGCCAGCGAGAAGCTAGCGAGAGAGGAGAAGAAAGTGGAGCTTGAAAAACCTTTCCAGGAATCTGCGGAACAGCCTACGTTACCCAGACCGAGTAGAGATCCAAAGTTTGAAGCGGGAAACCTTTCCAAACAAGTGCCAGATGCCACTAAAATTAAGGACGTGGCGGATCCCACGGAATCGAAAAATGTAAAAGATGTCGAACAAAAACAACCTGAGCTGGAGAGGGAAGCTGCATCAGCAGGATCAAAGAAGCTCGACAAGCAAAAAAATGCGGGAGATATCGCTCTTAAGGGACAGGAACTGCCAGAGCAATCAGGTCCCGTTGTTCTTAAGTCAGACACGGAAGGCAAGGAAGCAAAGAACGAAGGGGGCAAGATCTTGGCGGATGCCGGTCCTGCTGTCGAGGCGTTGAAGGAAGTGACTTCTGCTGGAGAGAAGCAACCAGGCACAGGCAGGACATCAGGAAAGTCCACCGCCGCTTCACCAGTTGAGTCGAAGCCTGCTAAAGAAGAGAAGGCAAAACTGCAGATTGATCTCAAGGCTGCGGAAGATGCAGGGAAGCGGCAGGTATCGCCCACGCCTTCACCCACGTCACCCTCAAAAAGCAAGGACGGCAAAGAAAGTAAGGACAAGAAAGAATCTAAATCTGGCAAGGGAAAACAACAGGCCAAGGAGGATGTTCCTGCAGAAGTGCAGAGGTCTCCCATAGAGATCAAAGAACAGGAGCAGGTTAGACAGGACTCTGGTAAAGTTGCAGAGTCCCACACACCTCAAGCTGCTGCAGCAACTAAAAATCAGGTTGTTAAAGAGGAGTCAAAGCCTGATGAAAAGATTCTAGGAAAAAAAGTTGAGCCCGAGAAGCAAGCTGCCGCTAAACAGGAGGTGAAATCTGAGAAGCCTGCCAAAAACCAACCAAAATCCAAATCAGCTGGTCAGGAGAGGTTGCCTGAGCAAGGAAAACTTAAAGATGTGAAGGCTGCTTCTGCTACGGCAGATAAAAAGGCTGAGCTTGCAGTGAAAAGCCCTAAAGCTAAACAGGAGACGGCGCCTGAACCGCAAAAGCCTGGAGATGCATCCGCACCTAGTGTTACAAAGACTGGGCCTTGCACGGAATCTGCTTCGAAGTATGGCCTGCCAGCTGAAGCAATGGAGAAAGGTGGACCTGAGAAGCCTGAAGATTGGAAGTCCACATCCCCTCCTGAAGATAAATCAAAGGAAAGTCGTCCAGCTGAACCCAAGAAGGCGACTCAGCATGAAAAGACTAAGGCCAAAAAGACCCCATCTCCTCCTGGGATTAAGAAGCCTGAATCTTCGAAGGAAAGTTCGACGACTCGGTCAAAGAAGGTGCTTGAATCCGGAAAGGTTCAAGATACAAAAAGCGCAGCTCTTCCAAATACTGAAACGGCTAAACTAAGTAAGGCACCGGAACGTGAAAAATCTAAAGATGGAAAGACTGAGTCGCCTCCTAGAGATGAGATAGCTGAAATCTGCAAGGAAAATCCCCCAACTGAGCGGCGGGCGGCGCCTAAGCCTGAAAAAGTCGAAGACGAAAAGACTAAATCGCCTCTTGCTGGTGAGAGGACCGAACCTAATGAGGGAAGCCTTCCAGCTGAAAGCAAGAAGGCACCGGAACCTGAAATCAAGACGGCATCTAAACTTGAAAAAGCCAAAGATGAAAAGACCGCGCCTTCTATTCTGGATAAGAAAGCCGATGAGGAAGTGGCTGAAAAAATGAGTACGTCTACTGTACAGAAGAAGGCACCTGAATCTGAAAAGGCCAAAAATCAAAAGACTATACCTCCTTCTGAAGACCAGACAGCCGGGGAGGATTTGGCTAAAAAACCGAGCTCTCCAGCTGAACCAAAAAAGCGCCTGAACCAGAAAAAGCCAAAGATGAAAAGGCTCCATCTCCTTCGGTAGACCAGAGAGCCGAAAAAGATTTGGCTAAAAAACCAAGTCCTCCAGCTGAACCCAAAAAAGGGCCTGAACCAGAGAAAGCCGAAGATAAAAAGACTGCATCTCCCCCTGTAGAAAAGAGAGGCGGAAAAGATTTCACTAAGAAACCAACCTCTCCAGCGGAACCTAGAAAAGCGCCGAAACCGGAAAAAGCCGAAGATAAAAAGGCTTTATCCTCTCCTATGGACAAGAAAGCTGAGAATGATTTGGCTAAAAAACCAAGCCCACCAGTTGAACCTAAAAAAGCAACTGAACCAGAAAAAGCCAAAGATGAAAAGACTGCATCTCCTCCTGTGGACAAGAGAGCCGAAAAAGATTTGGCTAAAAAACCAAGCCCACCAGTTGAACCCAAAATAGTGCCTGAACCAGAAAAAACCAAAGATGAAAAGACTGCTTCTCCTCCTGTGGACAAGAGAGCCGAAAAAGATTTAGCTAAAAAACCAAGCCATCCAGCTGAACCCAAAAAAGCGCCTGAACTAGAGAAAGCCAAAGATGAAAAGACTGCACCTCCTCCTGTGGAAAAGAGAGCCGAAAAAGATTTGGCTGAAAAACCAAGCCCACCAGCTGAACCCAAAAAAGCGCCTGAACCAGAAAAAGCCAAAGATGAAAAGACTGCATCTCCTCCTGTGGACAAGAGAGCAGAAAAAGATTTGGCTAAAAAACCAAGCCCACCAGCTGAACCCAAAAAAGCGCCTGAACCAGAAAAAGCCAAAGATGAAAAGACTGCATCTCCTCCTGCGGACAAGAGAGCCGAAAAAGATTTAGCTAAAAAACCAAGCCCACCAGCTGAACCTAAAAAAGTGCCTGAACCAGAAAAAGCCAAAGATGAAAAGACCGCATCTCCTCCGGTGGATATAAAGGCTGCAAAGGACTCGATCTCAACTGCTGAACATAAGGCGCTTGAACTTGGAAAGACCGATGATGGAAAGACGGCATCGACGCTCGGGGATGAGAAGGTCGAGCCCACGAAGGCATCTTTTCCTAAGGAGAGTCCTCTTGCTGAACCTAAGAAGAAGAAGAAGACAGAACCTGAAAAACGCAAAGAACAAAAGATCCCATCACCGCCTAAAGATGGAAAGGTTGCGGCAGCTAAGGAAATTTCCGTTGCTGAACCGAAGAAGAAGGCGCCTGAAACGCGAAAGGATCAAGCTAAAAAAACTCCATCGCCACCTGGGGACAAAACAGCAGGCAAGGTTCCCGAACCTGAAAAGCCCATCGACAAGGAGGCAGTATTCCCATCTGTGGAACCGAAACCTGAGAAGGACCCGGTTCAAAAACTGGGTTTACCGACTCAGGACAGGGAACCTGAACCCGAGAAGCCGAAATATAAGGAGGTGCAATCTCCTGTCGATAAAAAAGCAGGACTTTCGAAGGGATTCATTGAGAAGCCTAGTTCATTGAATGAACAGAAGAAGGTACCTGAAAAGCCTCAAGTCGAAAGGACTGCAACGCCTTCTGGTGATAGGAAAGCAGAGTCTGATAAAGAATCCGCTGAGAAGCAAAGTACACTTTGTGAGCAGAAGAGGGTACCTGAAAAACCTAGAGGTGAAAAGACCCCATCCCCTCCTGGAGAAAAGAAACATGAGGAGGATCAAGCTCAACAACCAAGTTCAGGAGCTGAGCTGAAGACGCCTGAGAATGAGGATAAGAAGAGTAGTGACGAGAAAGCTCCAGAAAAGCCTCAGGAATCGAAGGAGCAGGTTGCGAAGACTCCCGATATGAAGAGCATGGATGCTGCTTGTCCAGTCACAGCCTCAGTACCACTAAGTGAGGAGGCACTCTCTTCTCTGGCAGATAAAATTAGTGCGGAGAAAACAAAACCTGCAGCGAAGCTCCTGGAACAAAAATCAGCTGATCAGCCCGCTTTAGAAAAGAACCCAGATTCTGGTAAGAAACCCGACGAAACGAAACTGTCCGTCTCCCAAGAAAGCAAGTCCCATAAGAAACGGGATAAGTCTAAAGAAAAGAACAAACCTGAAGCAAAGACGTCGAAAAGCCAGCTACCCGCTGGCAGCATAGCCGCACCTTTCTCCGCGGAAGATATCATTGTCGGGGAAGAGGTCGACGAAGGACCTGTCCTGGTTGTGAAGGCCTCTTTCGTCTCGGAAGCGCCCAAAGAACAGAGGACTTCGTACAGCCGGCAGGCGACGGTCGAAGCTGAGGACAATATTCCCAAAGAAGAGATTCAGAACGCGGTGAGGCAGCTCGCTGATGCTATGGGGACGTTGACCTATTCTTCTATGGCAGGGAAGAAGAAGGTGGATGGTCTTAAGAAGCCCACTGAAGACAGCGGAGCTAAACTCTCGGACTCCGAAATCAGTGGCGGCATCTTCGGCTCGGTCAAAGTACGGTCGAAGCATCCCCGCAAAATTCTCGATATTGACCCTCTTACCGGACAGCCTCTGAGAATAAATACAGGCTCTGACGATCTCGAGGAAACAAACATTCCAAACTATTCCAAAAAATCCGCCGTGAAAACCGAAACGGCAGTGAAACCTACCCCCACTGAGCAAGTAAAACCCCTCTACTCGAAGCCCTCTCGAGATGATCCTGAGGAGGACGATGTACCTTTCGATAAAACTTTAGAAAAACAGGAAACCGTGATAGACTTAAATGCCGGCGATTCTAGGAGCAAAGCCTCAGTTGCGGATAAGACTGAAAGTGGGAAGGTAGTAGAGGCGTCGAAAACGAGATGGGAAGATAACTTGCGGGCAGAAGCTAAGTTATGGTATGACAAATCCACTTGCCATAATGCCGAACTTTCATGGCAAATTTGGCGTGCAAAAGCGAAGGGTGTAGGTAAATCAGATAGGCCCCAAAGCCTGCAGGAGGTAGCGTTAGCGTCACAGGTGGAGGGACCTCCGTCAGCGGCTGCAACCACCTCGGAGCCGCAGCAGTCAACAGCGGAGCGCCTTAAGGTTGGAACCTTCAGGCTGGACCATGTCTTTAGTGTGCTTGTTTTGAGTGATTGGTCGGTCCTTTGTGCAATCGTACTAACTGCTGATTTTTGTCAACTAGTCTCAATCTAAAGTACAGCTTAACCCCACTCAGGTTCATCCGAAGAAACGATTTAGCCGAAGAAGGAATCCTTTTTTACGCTGCATTTAACTCCTAAATAATGAACAGTATTATGCAATCTAAATAAGTCACTTTATGGGAAAATGAAAAAACTCGATTAAGAGGTACAAGCGCAGTTGATCACTAGGCAAATCTTAAATGTATATCAATTTCGACGTAAAAAAAAATTCATAGAAGTGATAAGTGCACTCCCGATACGATTGAGGCTAGTTCAATAACTTAATTTTATTTAGAAACAGCTGAAGCGGGTTGTAACATTGTGGGTGCCTGAAACGTTGGTACTTACGGTGCAACCAAAAGCAACATTTCGCCCTGCTGTCCGCAGTGTATCGTTTGTCTGTTGTGAAGTGTTTGTCCCTTCTCCTGGATCAGATAAAATCCTGTACTTGAATCTAACTTTGTTATCCTCTTAGTTTTTCGAAATTAATATGGCTTCCAATGCCAATGTAATCATCCATCATTTTTTATGAAATCCTGCATGGGAATAACTTGAACATAAAAAATCGATGGTTACTAAAATTTTGTTTATCGCCGCTTTAAAGTATATCATATAACTAGACTGCTTGAGATCGTCAGTTATCTTTTTGATGACGCTTAATTTGGCTGATTAGTTTAAAGCGTACCTACAGTAAACCAACCTCAACTCAGCAAGGAAACTAATAAAAGTAAAACGTATACTTAAACCCTCACATTCAGATGAAATTCTCCAGCTTGTGTGCAGTTTTCACCTTTCCGGAATAATAAGCCTAACTGTAAAACTAACCAACCTATGAAATTGTATACTTACCCTCACAATGTTTATCATAGTGAGTGTAATTGTAAGGTCAGCTAAAATAAAATAAAAAATATTGAGCGTTTTTGTACTGCGATTGGTATTTTTTTAATCTGCGCGTGAGATATCTGTTTTGTCATGTTTTCCTCTAACGCTGACTTGTCCTCTGATGTTTTGCAATGACTGTTTTTGTACATTAGCGGAAAGGATTAGGAAGCCTTTGTGTGTTTCTGTCGCTCACAGATGAGTTTGTTGCCTCTCCCTCTTGTTGGAAAGAGTCGAAAGTTTAATTTGCGATTTTTGTTTATTGCAGGCGGGCGTTCAGCGAGATTTGGAGGACTTGTCTTCCGCAGTTGAAGCTTCCCAAAAACAGCTTGCAACTTTACCGGCAGAAAATTTATCTTCTATGCTGGATGAAATTGAGGTTTGTTTTCCTTATTGAGCACACGTTTCCCGCGTCAGGATGATACCTTGTTTTAACCAGTCCAACTACGAGCCTCCAAGTTTCGAACATAAAATTAATGCGAAGTATAATATGCGTTTTAATCATTGACTATTTTTCGTCGAAAGAGAAGTGCGGAGCTGAGATGTCGGGTAACAAAACTTATCGCTCACCGCTGGGATGTTTTTAGACGATGAACGCTGCGTTTCTCTACCAATGTGTACTTGGCTGCGAGTTTTATGAAGGTTCTATGTTAAATACTGATACCCTGTTGGGTTATTACAAGATTTACAAACAGGCTTTTCAACGCTCTCATTTTTGTTTTCATATAAATTTTCAGCCTTCAAGTTACCAAATTATCAGACATTTTTAAAGATGAAACCGTTTGGTTTACAGCGTATTCTCGGAGTCTTGTCAGCGCAAGATGCGGTGGCAGCAAGAATTCAAGACAAGCTCGACTGTCTTACTCCGGACGACGACGTCACAGCGCTGTCGTACAACTTATCTGAAGTGCGAGCTCATTTAGCTGAGTTGGTTACACACGCTTTACAAGGCAGAGCTGCCGTACAGGTAAGACATCACTAAAAAAAAAAAAAAAAAAAAAAAAAAAAAAAAAAACCCCATTCTTTTTTTTTTTTTTACACAAAAATTTTTTTTTTTTCGGGGGTGGTGAACACGGGGGAGCGGGTGTCAAGCGGAAAAAGGCCTCCGACACAAAGTAGAAAAAGTTG
>Ga0058701_10001039_pt1 | contig 19128 bp, 12 predicted proteins | sample AgamicOrMae_FD_97039 | JGI IMG/M metagenome (GOLD analysis project Ga0058701, IMG submission 97039) | Agave microbial communities from Guanajuato, Mexico - Or.Ma.e | ecosystem: Host-associated > Plants > Phyllosphere > Phylloplane/Leaf | place: Guanajuato, Mexico | collected 2012-06-04
AATATTTATTTGTTTCTTTTATTTATTAGTTCTTCCTGTATTTTTAATTGGAAATTTAAAAATATTATTGGTATTTTTTCTAACAAAACTTTCAGTGATTTCAGTAAAATTACCTAATTTTTTCCTGATATTTTTCACGGAGTACAGTATTATTCCTTGATATTCCCTGATCGCTGGACACCCTGTTTAAGACAATAGATCCTCAGAGAGGAGACTGGTCTTGTTCTCAAAAATTAGAATGTCATGGATGCAGGAGCACATCAACAACTTAGCAACAACGCTACACAGACATATTCATTGCAACCCTCCACTGGAGGACCGGAATAGTCAATAGAAGATGAGTTCAAACAGACAGTTTCAAAAGAGAGAAAGTATTGCTTTACCTCTTGAAAGAAGCTGCAATCAATTTTAATAAGGAATGCAGAGCTCTGAAAGCAGTAAGAAGGGATATTCTTAAGATGAAGATTGAAAACATTTTACTTAAACAAGATCATTGCTAGCTTCCCCAGACAAGAATACATTTATTTGGGAGTTCCCATGACAGCAGAGAGAGGACTTGTGTGTCGCTGTCGGGCAGAAGTGAAAATACTGTCCATAAGAAAAACCTGAAGGGCTCATAAACTTTTTATGCTATGGGTGTAAATTAAAAAACAAATTCTACTACCCTATGATAAACTTCCAAAAATTATTTTCAGGAAAAACATATCTTTGTATATCATTTTGAAGGAGGGACTTTGGCTCACCTCACAGGTCTGCACTTTGAACATTGTTGACTTTTTACTGTCCAGAAAGATTGGAGATGAGAGAAATCAGAGCTTGTCACTGAGAATTACAGATCTTGTTTCTCAGATGTCATTATGAAGTGTTAATTTCAAGGGCGATGTATTGTAAAATTGTATGTTGATTCTGAAATGGCCTGAATGGTATAGGTGGTGGGGTTCACATAATACAGTTTTTTTTGCATGTGAAAGATTAATTTATTTATCGAACTGTCTATTTATCCGACGCGACGACGGTCCATCTAGAATACAGTCAAGCCTTTTTACGTGCGTCGAAGTCTCCCCCTTATAATTGTGTTCTTTTCATTTGCCGAGCGTTGAAGTCACTCAATGTGAATGCATGTCTGGTCGATATAGTAACACCATAACTCATGTAAATGACATTTTTGGTTTTGGCTTTGGATACTATATATTATATTTTCAGTATGAATTTCGGTACAAATTTCTTTTCTTCCATGAAACTGGGGACCCAACGCGAGAAGTCTCTCGCACGTGATTGCAACACGAAGAACTGCTTTTCAAGAGTTTGTATTCTTCAATTTTTGAAGTGTGCACGTTTAACTGACAGGGTAAAATTGTCAAAATGAAAGTATGCATTGTTTGAATTACACATATTTCGCTTTATTATTTACGCACCCATGTGATTTATTCTTTTCTCTCGGTACATGGAAGGAACGTTACCGTTCTCCAAACAGATGTAGATGAAATAAAAATAACTTTGCTGAAAAAAATCGTTCATTATTCATCCGATCACAAAAATTAGGAAACTGCTAAAGAAGACACACAAAAAAATCTGGCAACACTCAGTGCTGCCAGGTTTCTCAATTTTGATAATTTTAACCACGATTAACTGGAGAACCACTATTGATAACCTAGTATATTAGGTATGTTCTGGATCGCCCTGAGCAATTCAAAAATGGAATTGATCAATTCTTCATCTCTAGTGCTTAAAAATTTAAACACGTTTAAGAATAACAGAATTGCGAAATCTGGCAACACTGCCTATTGTCACAGAAAAATGTAGATTGGTGCATGACGATAGCGACCCGAGCATGAAAAATAGGAATGAGGCTGTCGGATGCAGAATGACATCTGGCGCTTTCAGGGGTAATGAGAATTGATTTCATTTTCATGTTCGTAGAACAAAATGGAGGTAGACCTAATTGAATACCATTACGAATTTAAAGCTACAGTGAATTAGAAAGCTATGTAAACTAAGGTAGTAATACATTATCGAGGTCATAACCATTAAGCTTTTGTAAATATATCTGCTGTGGTAAGTGGATCAGGCCAACAAAGCAGCACCGGTATGAACCCGGGTTGAAGTATCCATGCAAAGTCCATGGTAATATCCATACTGAAAAATCCATTCACTTAAAATACTCGAATGGATAGCCATGGTTCATGGATATTGCATAGATTCATGGATATCCATTTGGGTAGTTTTAATAAATGTATAGTTCGGCAGGGATATCGCATGGACACTTCAAACCGGGAACTATCCTGATCGTGAGATTTTACAACTGTGGCAATAAGTGCACGAGAGGAGGGCATCCTTGATGTCTGGTACGCTATAACTAGCTGAGGACCAACATCTACTGGTAATTTGTTATACAGTACAAAAATGGACAACAAAGAATAATGAGTTGATAACAGTCCCACATAATCCCATTGTAACCCCACCAAGGACTGCACATTTTATCGTTACCTTCGCTGTATAACTTAGTCAGAGAATTTTATCTGCGAGTAACAAATCAGTTGATAATATCAGCATTAAAAAGAAAACGCATAACAATGAAACAAGAGTTAAAACTATTGTGGAGAAGCAACAGAAAATCTCACTCGTCCTAAAACTCCGTCTAATTCACTTATAATTTTTTATATCGTTAACTGTCTAAGCATAAACTCGAACGTGCCTGTAATTAAGATTTTTAACTAGAGCTGGACAATATAATGCGTGCAAAGGTATTCGATCGTATTAAAGAGTTTTCAGCAGAAGAAAAATCCCACATTTGTATCGTTCTTTGTGCTTAATTTTGAGATATATTGCCAAAAAGTTTTAATTTGGCATATCACACGATGAAGATACCCGCTCGTCAGATCTGATGATAAAAACAATCATCTTGCAGTTAAAAATAAACAAGAGAGAGATTCGTTTGGGCAGATATGAGCTGAGCAGACACAATCCTTTTTGCTTTTCGGTAACGGTATTCGTCTTAATCCTCGAGACATCCTACCCGCATAAATAAAAATTCATCCTCGGACATAAGCGCACGGAGTAAGGATTATAGTAAAACCGAAATCCTTAAGATAGCACAAAAAAGCGATGCCCACTATAATTTTCTGTGAAGACACCAGCAGGAAGCTGAGTTATTAAGGAAGTTTGATCGCTTTAATCGTCACCGGTTTCAGTCGTTAAAACTCTCAGAACTTATAGGTAACATGGTCTTGCATGGTTGGTGAAAATTTTGGGCCAGTTACCGTAGTGATTAATATGTTCAAAGTGTTAAATTTCGCGAGGAGCTAAAGTTGGCAAATTTTACACGTTGTCACATGGACACTAACCTTAAAATACATGTTTTCACCGTTTTGGGGAAAAAGAAGCCCAGAAGTTGCTTTAAAATACTTTCTCTACCGTTGAATACCTTAAAGTGAACACGCAAAGACAAAAAAAATCCATTCCTCATTGATCGTTTAACAGAAACATTGCACGAAAACCTCTACATCAGGGCGTTTTGAGGCGAAGATGAGTCAAATCAGCAATTCTTGCGTCTCTATGAAATTGAAAGGGTCTCGATTTTCGGTCAGCTTTAAAGTGGGACAATTAATTTACGCAAAATGAATGGCTTTGATTGCGATTTGAGTATTTCTACATTGATTTCAAAGTTTTTACTGAATTTGACGAGTCAGAAGCGATCAAACATCCTTAAGTAGTGTCCAAGAAAAATGACCTTAAAACGAAGCATCTTCACTCGAATCGCATACCTGAAAGAAAAAAACTTAATTCCTTGATGATTTATATGCTTACAAAGCAAATTGCTCACCGGATATGGGAAATATTTGGGATCAGTTCATTTTTTATCGACTTCATCCTCTGCGATCACAGCCACAATTAATTGCTACTCTGAGATTTGACGCCGAGAAAAACGCCGGAAGACAGTCGATGACATGATAGTAGATGGGGGATCTGTGGGCCATGGGGTGCAGTCAGCCCTAAAACACAAAGTGTTGAGCTGAGACTATGATGTTATTGTAAATTCAGATCCTTTGTTCTTCAGTTTTACATTTTCCAATGATAAAATTCTGGAAGAAAAACTCTTCAATCCCTTGTATCTCACGAGACTACCTACCCGTAGCTCTCATGCAGCCTCCAGTACATCCACTGCGGCTTGATATAGGACAAGTACCCGTTCTCTCCCAGAGCCAATAGTTACACCCCTTGGAGGAGAGCATGTATTTTGCATATTTGTTATGAGCCGAGCAATCTGGATTCACCGCCTTGCGAGGACCACTTCTACTCAAGTGGACGCTAGTTTTTCATCCCCCTCTTCTCCCCTCGAACAAGAGGGCCATAAACTTGAGCTATGAAACGAATGGGACAATCCCTTTTGAATTGAATATCAATGAAAAGTGGGGCTTTAAATTTTGTATGATATATTTTCATGCTCTTACCATGGAGATTTTTCTTATATTGGTCATGTAAATGATGTAACGCCTCTGAGGTGACAATCTCCGAGCATTTCACTTCCTCATGAGAAAAAAAAGGTCTGGTAGCCACTTCACTATCAACAGTTCATCAGTTACGCAACCGTTCACGCTTACGTTCCTTGATCTTTATCCACGTGCTGATAATTTCCAATCATTAACACATATTTTGCTTCATTTTGTACCTCCCTGCAAGAACCATCTAGTTCGGTGATTTCAAGAACCACTCCTCCGGGATATGGAAATCCAAAACCGTCTTGGTCGCGGAACGCAGATTCCTAATTTTCGTCACTGACCTATTTAATGTACCGTACAATGTTTTTTATCAGCCTTTCGAAGCGCAAATAATGCAAATAACTGTTTTTTTTTTTGACAAAATCACCAATGAAACAGTAGCTTGCCAATAAAAACAAAATTAATGACGACTGACAAAAAAAATGCACCCGCGAGTTGCGCGAGACTGTCGCGTTTCATTTACACGAACTAGTCGTTTTCGCAATGGCACTCTCTGACTTAGACGGTTCTCGCCTGGAGGCTCCGATATGGAACATACATTTTTTCGACTTCACCAGTCACTAACTGATTTCTACTACCGGTATCAAATATTTCCGAGATTTATTTCAACGATTTGTTACCCTTGTTACAAAAGGTCCTAAAAATTATTCCATCGGATGAAAAAAATGAGTATGTGACATATGACCTGGACCTTAATTACGATTTAAGGTGCCCTTAATACACAACTTTCTATGAATCTAGCCTAGGTGCATTACTCCTCATGGCTTTTTCAGTTATATTTTTCAAACGCATCGAGTTTCCCGTGAGCTCAATAATTAAAATGGTCTTGAACTTATTCTCGCCTCAGATAACCTTGAACTTTAATGTTCTGGCCCTAGACCTAATGGCATTTACATGTTAGAGAAGACAGTGACTGCTCCATGTTCTGAAACTTCCCGGAATACGTTATAGATCCGCATCCAACATTAATGAGGCTGAAGGTTCATATTTAGACTACAGGCGACTTGGTCGGGAAAAAAGAAAGACAATTTGTCAACTTTGAAGTCACTAAGCATCAAAGTATCAGTATCGTATAAAAGAAGAGTTTATTTTTACAATAAATACGTACATTAATGAGTCACACACAGCTTCCATACACATTGTATGACCTGAGATTTTGAAGTCCAGAAAATCGTGGCTGATACCGAGGAATAGGAAGGAAACACGTCAAATAGCTCGGAAACTATTTCGTTACGTTGCCAATACGTAACATTTCAGTCATGTTCTTCAACTCGAGAAACTCCGTAGTCAAGTGTGCAGTAGGGTACAGGTAAAGCACGAAAAAAAATTACTACGTACGGTACGCACACTAGACCCACAAGACACGAAACTAACTTTGAGTTTCGTCATTTCAATAAAGCTAGGGGTTTCGTTTAAACCATTAATAAACATGGTTTGTCAAACAGACTGGATAATTTAGGAAGAAAGGGGTTCAGATCTCCGACTATTCCAGATCTTTTTTCTAACAAAAAAGTAAAAGCCATCCTGGGATTGTGAGCATTCGTCAAGCTCCTTCTCATAACAAGAACCCAACTTAAATTTGTCGATGAACCGAATAAACTATTATTAAGCTTCCGTCCTTTAGGAGCAGAAATCTCTCTCACCACCCCATCTGAAGACAACCCTTTGCCATACACGGTTCGTGTAGAAGTGAGGCTCTGGTGTTTAAATTGTTCGATTAGAAAATAATATCAGTTCTTCACTTGTTAGTCGCATAGTTCCAAGGCTGCGTCTCTGCTGACCCAAACATTACAAACACGAAGTTGCCCAGTACCATGACAGACGCTGTAAGAATAAACATTGTCCTCCATTGCTCTGCTGAACCCTGAAAGAAGGAGAAAGTGTGAGGAACAAAATGTGTACAATGTCGGGGAGAGCCTACGGAATTCCTACCGGTTCTGTGACGATCCAGCCAAATACGATTGGCCCGATGATGGTTGCCCCAGCCGCCAGTAAATTACCCATGCTGTACAACGTACCCGAGTAATTAGGGGCAATATCAACGTAGTTAGCTTGCACTCCCGGGTATGCTGCACCGATTGAACCCATAGACATTGTCAGAAGGAAAACTGACATAGCCGTTGATTTCGAGTAACCCATCAACAGCATACAGCAGGCGCAGCCAACGTGAGCTGCAAAAATCATTTATAACGATAAAAGCCTGTATTGTACTGTACATCAAATAATTCTGAACGTGGTCATCACCGATCTAACTTAACAACTGTACAGTCGAGGGCATGAATCGCTGACATCGGGCGTTTTTTTGTTTTTCGATTTTTGTCTGTAGCAGAGGTTTGAATACAAAGCGAATGATATGCTGGTATTATTTTTACTTCCCTTCCAGGTCGTTGGCACCATAAATGATGATAACATTAATTGCCATAGTTGAAAACCGGTACATAAAAAATCCCCGCCGACAGCTATTTATGCTCTCGACTGTACAGTAATTATTACATGAAATCGCAAACAGAATTATTCCTATCCTGGACCTCAAAAAGTTGCGTTTCTGAAATGATCCGTAAACAGGATTATTATCAGTTTAATGATCTATGTTTAAACCTTTGCGTTAATACCCAAATCATTTTCATCTCAATCGTTCAGGCCACATCCCTTTTTATCAAGTAAAAAAAATGCGATGTCTTACCAATAGAGTTAAATACTTTCCGAGCAGATGTAAGTGAAAGGTACCCTTTGTTTGTGAGGTAGTCGCAAATCCACGAAAATACTGATATTGCGATCCAGCAGACTAAATAAGGTAATGCCGATAAAAGACCATTCTGTGATAAAAAGAGTCGATGTTTAAGTTTTGCTCGAGCGATTATCGCTTCAGTTTTGTAGCAAGTACCTCCTCCATTTTGAACTTGAGGACTGTTGCCAGGTATGTCGGTATTTTTGTTAGAAAAGTCATGAACACTCCTCCTTGGACACACATCGTCAGCATGGCAGCCCACACGCGTGCGCTCGTCAGCATTGGTCTCCAAGGAATACTTGTCTGGAAAAAGAAATGAGTATGAAACGAGATTAAAACATTTCAAGTACGGTACAGAGAGGAGATCGGACTGTTTCCTGCATTTTAGGTATCATAAGGTACGATTTCTTATATTTAGATTGGTGTATAATGCGACAGATGGCCTTAGATACCAGGGAGATTCTTTCCCCTTCAGAAAAACCACAGAAGAGCAACCCAAATAAGAAAAACATTTCATAGACGAATGAGTTTCATAGCCAACACTAATTTTGATACAGAAATGTCACTCTTATTTTCAGTAGTCACTTTTATTTGCAGCTCAGTTTATCTTGCAAAGCTTATACGTAAAGCTTTGAAGCTAAGTACGGTGTATTTACCAGAATGTTTAATATCCATTTGAGGGATTACAGTGTGTTTAAAAAGGGAAACCGTTTCATGATACTTTTCATGTTCCAAACGCGCGCAGCTTGTAATCCTGACTATCCGTAGATATTATACCTTTGGTTTTGAACCACCGAGCGAGTTCTCAATGAAGTTTCGCTCCTCTGCAGAGATGAAACGATGTGTGGCTGGGCTGTCCGATCCGAAGGAAACCACGGTTGCTGCCGAGACCATGCCGATTATTCCAAACCAGTAAAACACAGAGGGCCAGCCAAAGTTGGCGGTTAAATACCCGGCAAACGGAATAGCTAAGACAGTGCCGAGAACTTGCGCTGAAAATTCGTCGACGGAAGTAAGTTACGTAACGCTGGAAAAACGATTTCAGACACCATTTTGCGTGACTGACCTCCCATGACGAAACCAGAGAGACGACCACGCTCTTCTGCTGGAGCCCATAAGCCAAGAAGAGTGAAAACAGACGGGTAGATAAATCCCTGCAGATGAATCAATAAATTAATACGAACAGGTTGCTCACCGCAGATACAGTGATAAATATAGATACTGTACATACCTGAGAAAGTCCTTGTAACATTCGATTGGCGCAGACAAGTTGCCACCCTCCATAGTAAGCACATTGAGGCGTAATGGTAGTTAAGGCTGAGCTGACAAAAATGGCGGCACACAAGAAACGGTGCCCGCCATAACGTTCAGTCAAAATTCCCGCCGGAACTTGAGTCACTATATACCCCCAGAAGAAAGAGCTCAGAACTAGACCTTGGGTCTCTTCATCCCACTTGAAAACCTGGATTAAAGAAATTCCATTTTGCAACAAAATTTTAAGGTGGCTTTAAGCTCTTGTAAAGATAGTTTATTTATTTTCTAAAGATGCAAAACTGCCAGTCGTCAAGCATTTGACTTCCCGCCTAAAGGGCTTTTTTAGGGTAACTGTAAGTCGGAAAATATATGTGTACCGAAGGGATTAGAAAAGTCAAATGAGTCCCACTTGACTGGCCTTCGTCACCGACGAGGAGTAACATCAATTTTAGTTCTGAATACCGTGGTGAAAGACATCCGAGTTCCTTTTCAAAGTGTTTCCACGATTCCTTTCATTCCGAAAACTTGAGTAACCCCATAAAATTATTATCAATACGCCGCATTGAACTGTGAGCTTGGTCGATATAACAACGTTGAGGATGATTTGATTTTCTCCTCAGCTATTCGAAAAGATGAGGTAAGAAACACGTTTGTAATTTCTAAAAAAGAGACACATATTCGGTAATCAATGAAAGGACTTATGAGAGCAACGGTATTCCCATTTCTGGTGCCCTGAACGTTTTCTAGAGAACCACTTGGCCAGAAAGACGGCATTACCTGATTTCGAAATTGTTTTCCATTTTTTCGGCGAACGAGGGTTTTCCTGCTATACTATTTCCAGCCGGATTACACGGCGTTGAATAAATCGGATTAAAATAAGAAGGATGAAGAAGCCCAAAGCGTGTTAAAAGAGCTGCGTAAAATGTTTCTCTCTTATACTGATTACAATAAATTTCTCTCAGGCAACGCCAGTTTCAAATTACTGGGCTTGTTTGCTAATTATTGAATTTTCAAACTAAAATAATTTTCATTCATTATGCCACTTGGTCATCATACTTCAATATGAACCCGTGAAATTCGTCAACGTTATATCCGCATGCTTTCCGATGGTCGGTTATATCATGTATACAATATCTTATCTGAATCTAAATTAGCGTTTTACGATAAGCAGCCTCGTTAAAAAGAGACATTTGTAAAAGCGCCATGATTCAGCAGTGGTTATTTTAGTTACGTCAAGAAGATACAGCATCGTTTAGTATGAAAACCTCGTATCTCCAAAATTTCAAGAAGCAAGTCAGTCCGTTGCTGACTCTTCCTTCGCTCACAGTCAACTCTATGACTTTTTCTAAAAATGTACGTTTTTTTTTTTAAATCGGAAATTATAAAATGTTGCGAGAAATGTTGTTAAAGATAAAAGAAGTTGGATTTTTAAAACAAAATCACTGTTCCATTGCTCGAAAAAACAAACTCTTCGCTTCTTCGTAAAATTGCTTAAGTATAAAGTTATCTGTGAGCAGTATCTACCTGGTAAAGTGAAGAGTCGTTGGATGGATCCATTCCTGTCATGGCAACAATCGCAACGCTAAGGTTTACCCGCAGACAATAAGCCATAAAAGACATGATTGCCATGAGAAGAGCTTGCAGGTGACGAATTCCGTAGCCTCGGGAGGCAGCATTCCCTTCATTATGATATTGAAAATTAAGAGTTAATCACTTACAGTACAGTACATTTATGAGATTTTAATTCTTATTTTTGAATTTTATCCTGGATCAATCCTAAGTAGGGATACGACATACCACCACGTAGGTTACTCGCCCTTGGCCTCACTTCGCTATCGCTCCGTTTGGCTGCAGCTAAGCCTGATGGCACTTCTTGGCGGAAGTTACCGCCACCGACGTAAGTGGCACAAGGCTTGGTCACGAGAGATGGATTACACTCTTGGAAGAGTATCCTATGCCTCGCTTCCCTCAGCTCGGCAATATAAGAGCGCGAGAGGTACAAGATGAAAACTCCGAAATTCCCAGGTCGAATGGTCGAAGCTCCCGTGTTAGTATGGATATCCTCGTGAATATCCAAGGTTTTTCATGGATATCGATAAGGATATCCATACAAGCACGGAAAATCCGACAAGGATATCCATACGGTATCACGGAAAATGCGCCACGGATATCTATAAAAGAGCACGAACATACGGGGTGGCACGGATGATTCGACAAGGATATCAATGAATACACGGGCATCCCTTCGGATATCCGTACGGACGAGGCACGGACCGTTCGATCCGGGTTGTTTGGATTGGAGGAATCCGTATTTTGTTTCTTATCACGTTAATGCGGTACCGTTAGCCACAGCGAATATGACAAATAAAATAGCTCCTCAAAACAAAATGGACGTAAAAGTACAGAAATAATACCAATAAATACTGTAAATTTTAAAGGGTGAGATGGATGTAGACATGGCTTACTTTGTTTCCAATGTAGAGCAAGGGCACATTATTTTAGTACCAGGCGGCGGACAGGTTATTTAAAACAATAGTAAAACAACAATTCTGGGAGATAATATTTTATGGGATAAGTGAGGTGAACCTTGGTGCAAGTCACACAAAACATGACATCACATCTTGTGAACTCACTTATTTCTTGCCCGGCCTCGAACAGCGTCCAAACCCCTTAAAAATCACAAAATGTACATCAGTTATGGATTAAAAATAATATTCCTATGCTTATGTTTAGAACGACTGCGTAGTTTCGTAAAAAAAAGACTTCAAAAACGTTTTAAAAAAAATCAGAGCTGATTAATCTGTAGTGGCAACAAGGAAGGTATTGGAACACTGATGTCAATATTTCCGATTCAAAATTTTGTGGCCATCTTAAAATTGCCAAGTAGCCTTTGATATTGCCAGTAATGCTTAAGTCTGCTAGCATGCAACCGAAGTCTCCGTTCAATGCTCCGGAATAATTTATTAGAAAAAATATACACAAACCATACTTGTTGATATCCTCTCAAAAAATGTCACAAAAGTATTATTTTTGAAGATTGTCATCTCAATCAGGCAGTCTAGCAGGAATAAAAGCTTAATTCTCGTCAAGAATGGAATAATGGCAGAAATGACCGATGATGTATTGACAGCGCGGCACTCAAACTGACACGCTCTGATACAAAATTTCCTCATGAGGGTACTAGAATCTTCACCAGGTTTCTAGTTTAGCATGAGCATCTCCGAGAATTACTGGGCTACATATTGTTCTTGTAGAATCGATCTGTCGTTAGCGGTGATAATTACTTGGGTAATAACCAGCATGTAGATCTAGTAATTGCAGTCCATGAAATACTTTTTTCAAAAGTTCTGTTAAACTGACCATCCTTAAAATTAGAAGCAATTCCAGCATGTTTAAAAATTGAAACCAAAGAGAAATTGTTCAGACAGCTTAGTTTTATATTGAAATGTCTTTTTTGAAAAGACGAGGAAGAAAGTCATTTGGTAAGTCCCTTATATGCTCACGAATGTCCACCAATTTAACTTTAAAGTTGATCGAGGCTAATTCACACGGGTGGAACATAATATGTCCTCCTTAAAACAAGAGTAATAAAAACAATTAATTTTTAAGTGAACTAAAAGGAAAAAAAATAGAAAAGCCATGTTGGAAGTATACATACATGCAAAAATTATGGGTTTTATTTTGAAGTGTCATTTTTGACAGGGTCTACCCGGCGAAATTTTACTTTTAAATGGCGTATTGACCCTTAAATATAGACTCACCGATATTTTCGGGCCACTTAGTATCCATCGCGGACCAAGAGTAGCCCACGACAAATGACGCGGAGGGTAAATATGCACTCGTCTGTGCTGCCTTCTCGCGACTGCACCAGGATTACCCGCCTATCGCAAGAGGTACCGGTAGGTGCTCCTTAAAGACTAAACAACCCAGCAATGATATTAAAGGTACCGACACCTATACAGTGCTCCTCGGTATTTACTTTGAGCTTCAAAACGCGCTCCGCGAGCCCAAATCAAAACTCTCAGCAAACATGTGCGCCCATTCTTTGAACAAACAATGCGCTCATTTACGCGAAAAAAAAATGTTGCTTGCTATAAGCGACTTTCGAAATTCAGACTTCCACGTGCGCTCGTAACTTGAAATCGTAGAGTAGATATGAATCTCCAAGCCTAGGAGCCCAGTCAGCGGCCAAAGGGTGACTATGAAGCATTGAGGTTCTTCAAATAGCAACGCCAACAAATTTCTTTGTCTATGAAGAAGTATTTTAGTACCAGTAAATGATTTACGGCTAAATATTCTCCACATATTTTAAAATTAAAAAAATATAAAAAATTAAAATAAAAAAAAAAACGTTTACGCTCTGGGAGGGGTATATTAAGAACAGATAATGCTTTTTGTTTGTGTAGAAGAATCTACGTCTGGTGAACCTTCGATAAACATCGTTTATACTGACCGTCTAGAGATCGACGAAATCCAGTCGCTTAACACACCAGAAAATAAAAAAATCAGATCGTGTTAAGCAAAGTATTGAGAATGTGGCACTAATCCGATAGCTTCAAATGAATAGCTTTACCAGTTGGAAATGTTGTTTCAAAACTGCACAACTTGCAATTTATAACCATAGGAATTAGTACAGTCTTGAACGAGCATTCTCAACTGGTACAGTTTCATTTGAAGCCATCGAATTGGAAAAATAGTACGGAGCTGGAGTGCACTCGAAGGGTCAGTCGTGCTCCTTCGACATCACAACGAAGACAGACAGAGAGGCACAGCTCTGCAGATCGGTCAAATCATGACCTTCCTCAAACTTGTGCCTGCTGTACAGTACGTCATGCTACAATTGGAGAAAAACTAAATCAGGACAAAAATGTCATCGCTAAATCCGATTTGTTATAGAGGCGTTGTTATATCCAAATATTTCGAATGTATTTAGACGAAAATTTGTTCCGAACTCACGTCGTCATTCGGGGTTAAATCAGTTCCGTTATGACGTCGTTACAAAAAAAATTGATTGTATTCCATTAGCTCTGCTTGACAAGGCTGTGATGGAATCCACCAATTTGTTTCGGGACATGTGACGATTTCATGCGGACTTTGAGGCGCCAGGACCCCCTCCGCTCCATTTCGCAGGCGCCATCCCGGCGCCTTATTACAGACAATCGATAGACGGGCGCAAAACCGCAGACAAACTTCTTTGCAAAACTACCACGATCTAAGTCCAATGCAGTCTCCACACACGAGGGAATTCTGTATCAGTGACAAGTAACCTAAAAATCATCATACCTGATGAAATAACCTGTTAAACACAGTTACAGGTACACCCAGGTCGAAATATGAATGAGGATATCCATAAGTTGACACAATCGCTCTTTTGGATATCCACATTTTCATAGTAGCAGTGGATAGCCATGTCCAATTATCAACGAATTGATGTAAGTGTATGAATATCCATGTGGATATTCATGATGTGAATATGGGTATGGATATTCCTATGATTATTAACGTCCAATCGTCAATAAAATACATAGATATCCCCATATAGTTATTTATTAAAGCGCATGGATATTCAGGTGGATGTCCATGTATGGATCCTAAAACAAAAGCAATTTGTCTGTGTAATATAAACTTGTCTTTGTAATGGTAGAATGATCATTAATACGTGACATCCCGTGTCACATTCCAGAAAACTTAAAACGCAGATTTTGTTTCCAAGATGAAAAGCAAAAATCAATGATAATTACTTCGATTTTTTCAGTATCTTTGCAGTACGCGAATGCATCTTTCATCGAAGACAACGTTGCTGCGCGAAGAGGCCACTGATAAAAGTAGGCATTACGAATACTAGCGCGTGGAGCAGGTTGCCTGCCTTTGGAAATGGAGCACTGGTACTAAACTGAAACGTGAGCCATATGATTTATTAAAAAAAGACGAAAATGAATAACCTTCTTACGTACAAGTCGCTATTTTATCGGCCGGCAATGGTCACCATTTTCATCCACATCTCCAAAATTTTTCTTTTCCCCGACAAAAACAGGTGAAGAAATTATGAATCTACACTTAAATGTGTGCTTCACGGATACCCGCGGATATCCATGCTAACAAAGGACACCAAAGATTTATGTGAACTCTTTTCTTTCTTTTTTTTTCAAGCTGTAAAAAAATGAATATTTTAGTCAGTTTGACAACTTTGTAGCGCACGGATAAGTCGATTCCTTACCATTGTCCTATGCAGGAGCTGATTAATCCACGGAAACCGGCAACTTTTTCTGCGGACACGGAAACTGCCACTTAAAAACGACTTAGATTGTTCATGCTAACAAATGAAAGCAAAGATAACGCTATTTTTTTCCAAGTCGTAAAACATGAATATTTCCGATTGCTTCAATAAGTTTGACAACTTTTAAGTCAGACGCTTTTTTGCGCTAATATAACGCAAAATTACAAAGCAACGAGTGAAGTGAAGGAAACGGCACTTGTGAAGGCAATATACGAAGAAGATGAAGGTGACAGTCAGATGCGTATCTTGTGGGTTCTTAAAATTTAATTAAGAGGGACGAAACGTTCTCTGTCAGATTCTTTAATTTAAATCAAAAATAATTACAAGAACTCGATGACTGAGACGATGACAAATGAGCTGTCTTCGACTCCCCCCCCCCAACCAAAAAAAATTTGAAGAAGCAAGGATGCTCAATTTGGATGTCCCGGATCGTAGCGCAGGTTACGCCTGCACGAAATCTTCCGAGGAAGAAATGCTAGCCTCGCGACACTTTGTTGTAAATCAACGGTGGCGTGTTACAAAATTACGACGTTGGCAAAGTCGATAACGATTGTTTAAGCCTTTATTTCAATGTCCCGACTCTGTTTACTTAGACGAGACGTTCCTGAGGTAAGATATCATTTTCCTTGGCCTTGCTGCTACTCACACATCTTTCTGGGAATAGTGACTCTAAGTTCAATGTAACACATTGAAGGAAACTCCCTCTGCAACTGCGTCTCCGAGCGGATAAGCTGTCTCGGCAACAAACATAAGATTGAGCTCAAGAAACTGCTGGTAGCATAACAACAAGACGCTCACATTTCAACCCATTCTCATTGAAGAGTATGATTCTAACAATTTATTGTATCTGTGATTGGAAAGGCTTGGTGGGAAATCCCGTCTTTCTGTCATTAAAATTATAGTAATATACTGTATAAAAGTCAAGCAAAAAAATGAGTTTAGATTCTTTTACAGTTACTTACAGATATTACACATATATTAATTTTTTCGAATAGATTTCTACATACATATTTACACTTAAACTCATGTTTACATGATAGGATTTGGCATTTTATACGAGTCTAGGAAAAATTAAATATTGGTGGAAAGTTTTCCTGAAAAAAATCGACGGAATTAGTCTAATTTTATATTTTAAAATATACTAAGTAATAGTCCCATCCCGTTGAGCAACGAGTAATCTCCTCCACGCAAGTGCATTGACTTTCTAACGGTGTAATGCTTGACGAGCTTTCAGGCAGGCTACCTATTTGCCCTGGTCATTACGGAGGTTCAATCTGTACCTGTAACAAAATCTAATGAATTAAGGGGAGCAGCGCAGGAAATTCCATGGACTTTCTCGAAAAGGTGTTACCTGAATCACACGACAGAACGATCGATATTACTAGAAAACGGTTTTCTTTCTATTGAAGCGAATATTGTCCCGGTCTTCTCCAGTAAGTTCTTACACTAGTATCTTCTTATAAGATACATTACTATTTTCGTAACCTTCATAGTTCCTGTTCCAGCGAAAGAAAAAATAATTTAAGTACGTCAAAAAAGGCACTTGTGTAGGGAGCCCCCAGCGTGTTTTGAGTTAAAATGTTAAACGGTAGAAAAGCCTGTCTCGGATATTTATGAAGATGAACCAACTACTAACACATACATCAATTAAAAATCCGGGCGAGAGCCTTTGATTATTTCTACTGTAGATAGGTCTGTCTTGCAAATGGACCGAAGTTTCAATGCAAGATTCCGGCCTCGGTGGGGTCGATGTGGCAACGCTGTGTCACCAGAACTATAATGTCAACTTTAGGATACATTCGGTCCAAATTACGAAAAACGGCAAAGTCAACGTCTCCAAAATTAATTTACGGTAATTAGACGTATCGTTCACTTAAAAATCCCTTTTAGTTTTAATTGTGAATAGATCAAATTAAGTTAGCTAGCGCGTCGTCTGCTCGAGTTTTCCCAGTTTCATGATATGATCTCCACAATTACAACGAGGTTGGTATTTTTAAGTGTACGATACGTCGAAAATGAGGCAAAATAATTTTAAAGTCGCCAACGTACCCGTTTTGCAAAATCTGGACCAAAAGAATCACGCAAAAAATGACTTTGTCACAGAGACAAATATCTGTGAAACAATCGCGCTTTGTTCCCATACAGACTACAACCGTATCTGCTGAAATGCCAATCATTTTTGGTCTATTTTCTTCTCTTTGCTTTTCCTTTCAACTATTTTCTTCTTACCTAAACATTTTTTAGTAACTGTAACCAAATAAAAATTGTTGTAAAAACTGTAATTTTGACAAAGCCATTTTTTTGCCTGTAACTAGAAATTCAAATTTAAGTTCTGGTGATACAGCGTTGCCAGATTGGCTTTGGCAGAGGCCCGGAATCGTGTATTTCCGTCTTACCTTCCGGGAAACCCGTAACCTTCGCACTCTACACAGGAACCAGACTAAGTAAAGCAAGATTTTCGTCCCACTTCCATAATTCCATCAGTGAGGAAGCAAGCAAGTGAATTAAAATTGAATCAATAGCGCGCGCGAAATATCCTAGCGCATCGTGCTTGGCGTCGTCCGCGTGGGCGAAGATGGTCCATCGGCGCGTCTGTCTGTCTGCCGTTGGGGCCGCCTCTCACCGCGTGCCGGGCCCGCTCCCACGGATCGCAGTTCACCGGCGGCCACGCTGCCTCGCACAGCGTGCTCAACATGAGCACCAGTGACGACTACCGCGATCGTACCGTCGTGGACGAGCTCGTCGACAAGTCTAGTTCCTCCGAGGATGACGAAGATGACGACGACGAAGACGATGAAGACGATGAGGACGACGAAGTTGACGAAGACGACCCAGGAACTCTCGCGGCGGCGGTGGCTTCGACCAGCGCCCGAGTCAAGCGCGCGGCCACTGTCACCGACGGCGGTTCGCCCATACATCGACAGAGTAGTGAAACAAAGTAAGGGATACTCTGTGACATTTAGCAAAGCCTAAATCAAAAATCCCCTGCATTTTGGTTCATATCGCTTCTGGTCGATGCAATACTGCTGCATTCACCCATAACCACCCGAAGTATTTGAAGAGGAATTTAGCTTAAGAGGAATTTGAAGGATTTTTTCCCATTAAATTACGCAATTTTTAGCTTCGAAAAAAAGCCTAAATTATTAAATTTCATGTTTCCAGAGGGGTTATATTTTTTTTACTGTGACAAGACTAAACTAAAAAGGTCCTCTAAAACATTTATTTTTTCTGTTTCCGAACTGAATCGCTGGGAGGAAGTGGATTAAAACGGGGAGTTCCTGCTAATATTGTTCCAGGGTTGTGCTAAAATTAAATGTGATCGAGGTGAATAACTAAATATGGAGTCGTTCCCGTTCGTAAGTTATTGTTAAATTGAAGTCAGAAATAAAAATATCCCACGGAAAACTTAGCAAATCATTTTACTTTAATCGCCGGTGAATCTGTAGAGAAAAAAAGATGCATCATTACTTCCCTCACCCAAACTTCCAACCTAAAGTTTCAAAGTAGCCTTCTTAGTGTTCAATTTAGATCATGTCGTTCATTACACACATACGATACAGTTTAATACTTATCCTTGTTCTCAAAGTACAGACTAAGCTTTGATTCTAACGTACGTTGTTGTTAGTATTTTTCTTTTTTTTAAAAAAGAATAATGTTTTGTTTAAAATTGCATTGTATCGCAGGAAGTTGCCGCAAATAAAATGACACAGTTGCCGAACTAACGGGCATATGTTAAGTAGACCTAAAACGGAAGCGGGATTACAATATGTCCTCTTATCTGCATCACGACAATGAATTAAAGTCCCCAAAATGTATGCTACACAATTTGGTTCCAAAGACAGTAGAGATAAGATAGCCACAACGCTGCTCTACGAGAAAAATATAGGTCAAATATGCAAACTGTTAAAAGTTTCGAGGATCAAATTTATTTGGCCGGGAACGCGCATTGGTACTACTTACAACAAAATAAATGTATTCCTAACTTTTTAAATTCACCTAACAATTTTGGGTGGGCTTTACTCATGTGCATTGGAAGAACTGCAACTCCTGATGCACTCATTACAAGACAACACTCCATATACTCGTTTTATTCTTTTTAACTGTAGACCATCTATAAATAAATCAAATACCTCTTTTGGTCCGTTCATCAAGGTGTTACGTCTAGATTTTAAAAATCAGAATAAATGTTCCGACAATTGCGTTTGAAGTTCAGACATAGCGAGGCGTGTTTGCACAAGCTAAATCGAACCTTCCCGCACTTGCTCTCGCCTTAACTTAGAAACCTTTTGGTATGTTTCTCCCTCTAGAGAGTTTTAGAGACTTAATCAATGTTTTTGGTACTGCTTTAACCAATTTGTGCCCATGGAGGG
>Ga0058701_10001040_pt1 | contig 19122 bp, 14 predicted proteins | sample AgamicOrMae_FD_97039 | JGI IMG/M metagenome (GOLD analysis project Ga0058701, IMG submission 97039) | Agave microbial communities from Guanajuato, Mexico - Or.Ma.e | ecosystem: Host-associated > Plants > Phyllosphere > Phylloplane/Leaf | place: Guanajuato, Mexico | collected 2012-06-04
AAATTAGAGGAAGCGATTATTTATTCAACTTTGTAACAATTTATTTTTTCAGTGAGAAGAGAGCGTATTACATAGTAGCGCTTGTTAATAATGTTTATATACTTTGTAAAGTTCCTTATATATTTACTGTAAATATCAACACAGTAAAGTAACTACATGAATTTGATGTGCAACTAGTTGACTAGTCAAACAGGGATCAGTTGTACACATCGGTGATGGGAATTAACGTAGCAAATGTGAGTGTAGTGTAAATATAAAAGTACACGCCCAATGTCATTCCTACATGGCACTTGAAATTGTAGAAAATTTATATAAATATTGCATGTTAGGAATTTTGAATCTCGTACTGGGGCTTCGATTACTAAATGTTTGTAGATTTACCGTGCTGTGTGGTCACAATTATGTAAATAACTCTGACACTGCATGTTGACAATAATCAATTTATATACAAATTGAGCTTTTCCACGGAGAACACTGATTATAGTTTGATACATCCATTGAAAAAAAAATACCGTTGACTGCTAAAATGCATCTTGCAAGTCTAAGTTGCAATACGCACTTTCAGACAATTTTCAGTGCATTTCCTTACTAAATATACTGAAACTAGCAAGCTGAAATATACGACTTTTCAGTTTATGCTGGATGTAACCAGGTAAGTATAACTAACGCGCACCGTAAAAAGCGTTTACTAACCATTTTAACTGGCTTAATGGTTATTCAAGATCTGGATGGAGTCTCGATATCATAATTCGCACAACTATATAACTAAAACGGCACATAATCAACAACATCGGCAAGGTAAAATCGCTTGTTGACAAAAGCACATTTTAACCATAAATTCATACGTTAAGTGAACTTTTGTTTAAGAGAAAATATTTTCAATGGGTCACGAAAGGCTGATTGGTTCAATGGAGTGTAAGTGGGGTACTTAGATCATCAAAGAGACATGTGCTTCTAAAACTAAAGGGACAAGGGAGGTGACGAAAAACTCCAAAGGTGTGTTTTAGCGTGGGTGAGCGTGTAAGGTAGACCCACAATTCTTGCCCGTTCCCCAACAATCCGCGAACACGACACCTTGTAAAGGAAAAGCTGGATAAGGAGTTGGATTACCTTTGGCAGGAGTTGATGGAATAATGATTACAGGATTAGCAGAATTTCTTGGGTGAGATTGCAAGGTGTACATGATCGCGTGGGGTAGATTTACTCATGATTACAAGGAGTCGAATTACAAGGCAAGGGATTACACAGAGGTTTAGAAGATCAGGGATTATAAGTATTGATACCATCGCATCGACTAATGGAATTACAGTGATTGACGTCGAAGTACCCGATTGGCTATGTCTTCATCGACATGCGGATTTAAGTCAATCAACGGCCCGATTCATTGGCTCTATCAGACTGACAAGGGGACTACCTCAACGTGCCGCGTCCGATTTTCTTGAAACTTTCAGGACTTTAAGATAGTTGTATGAGAAGATACCCCAGCCCAAAACTTGCTGCCAGAATGCATTTTTCCTACCCGAAAAACGGCGTTAAAAATTGACCGAAAAATGTAAAACACAAAAAAATTGCCCATACCTTGGAAACTGCTGGATATATCGCAAATTCCTCAAAATTTCGGGTGCTACTTGTAGGTGCTCTACAAGGAATGATTATTGGTTTAAAACTATATCGAAGATATATGTTTTTGTTCATTTCAACGTTATTTTTAAGCTAGTAAAAAAGAATTTCGGTTGCAAGTTTAGCACTTGGGTATTGTTCCATATCGTTATCTTGCTGTCCTGACAATTACAAGAAAATCTGGGGCGGACTGTTGTAGTCCCTTGTCAGCCAACCACAGGGACGTCTGGAATTGTTAACTCCCTATCTTGAGTCTCTCCATGGCTTGTAGACTTTAGGTTTAGGGCATCACAGGACAGTGTTTTAAGGGACTCATCTGTGAGGGATTTATGGCTACGATAATGGATATTGACTCGCGGGACTTGTCGAGAAGAGCCACATTTTAATTTTTCAAGGTAGCAACTTTAATATTTTGGTTTTTCCTTTCGTCGTCAAATCGAGCGGAACGACAGCGGAGAGAGGCAAGAGGCATCCGACCTAACTTAACCTATCATAACCAAGCCCCTTGCTGTTTGCCAAGATTAGTTAGTCACTTGTGCCTCGCTTCGCTATCGCTCCGCTCGGCTGTCGCCCAGCCTGATGCCGCTTACTTCTCGGCGGCCGATTTAGGGCCGCCGAGAAGTAAGCGGCATCCGGCTTGACGTTTGTTTAATTAGGTAACCCTAGGTTAAGTAAGGTTAGGTTACGTGGCTTTTGCCTCGCTCCGCTGTCGCTCCGCTCGGCTTAACGTCGTAGGGGTTGAACCAAAAGGTTCAAAATGCAGCCTTAAAAATTTCGAGTGCAATTACTAATGGTTGTTTTCTTGGTCCACTTCGTGGTGCTCATGGGTTGCTTTGGTCCGCAGTCCAACAACCCAACCTGAGCCACCCGTTCCACTTGCACGGGTACGCGTTCAACGTCATCGGTATGGGCCGGTCGCCCGACAAGAACGTCAAGAAGATCAACTTGAAGCACGCCCTTGACCTGGACAGACGCGGTCTGCTGCACCGTCAGTTCAACTTGCCCCCGTCAAAGGACACCATCGCCGTGCCCAACAACGGATACGTTGTCTTCCGGTTCAGAGCCGATAACCCCGGTAAGTGGGCCCAAAAGAATGTTCCACTTCACCCCAGGCCCGCGCATACTTCTGAAGGATACACTTCCTGTATCATATTTGAATCTTCACGGCTGAGTAAAAGCTAAATTGTGACCTAACTTAAGTTAACCTATCGTTGCCGCGCTTAATACCGTTTACTGTGCAGCGACATCAAGCAAACGATTCTATCATAGACAGAAGCCCCCCCCCCCGCGCAACGACCTAGACATCGGTGCATTGCGGTTGCCTACCTTATCTCGGAATCAGCCAACCAATCACCAGTCTGATGCCGAGCCAAGATAGGCAACCGCAACGCACCGACGGTAGTTTGGGGGGACGTTTTTTCTGTCTATGATAGAACCACAATACACTCACAAGACCAAAAGCTTGAAGCAAGAACACATATATTTGTTCCATATTTTTTGTACAATTCAACTGTAAGACTGTTTTTGTCCCATTCCACAAAGAATGGAGGTCTCCTTATTCAAACAAAATTTGAAAAAAGGCAACGGGTGCTCCTAGGTTTTTCCAATTTTTTTGGCCCGACACCTTAAAGGGATTTTTATTTTTTGACGATTGGATCTGATTTTGGGAAACTAAAAAAGATTAAAACCGATTAGTGTTGCTCAATTGGTCGATTTTAAACGGACCAGGAGTACGTGCAGCTCGCGGTCGGGAGGTTGTAGGGGAACGCTTACTTTTTCGGATAAATCGACGAAATGAGCAACCAAAGACGGTAAACATCATTTTCCCCCCTAAAACAAGTCCAGCTATCAAACGTTAAAAACCCGACAAAAAAAAATGGCTCAACATTTTTTTTTAAATGGCAAGGTTTTTTTCTGTCCTTTTTTTGTGCGATCTTTATGTTTTGACGATTGAATCTGATTGAGGGACACTAAGAAAAGTTAGAACCGATGCGTATTGCTCGATCCGTCGACTTTAAACAGCCCGGGAAAGTGAAAGAGTTCGGGGAAGGAAGGTTGGAGGGGCAGGCGTAACTTAGGATGCTCTTCTAAGCGGACGCAGGCCGCGAATCAGCAACCATATCAGAAATTCATCGGTCCGCGTGAAAACAATATCTAAACGAACGGGGCTGACAAAGAAGAACCTTTAAAATAGTGACAAAAAGTGACAAAATTTACGGGAAAGTGACAAATAGGGTCAGAAATTGTTTCAAGTGACAAAACGGTATCAGAGTGACTCGCTGGTAGCCCTGCCTATTTGACCTAGTTGTCCCATTCCACAAATTATATTTTTCCCTTGAAAAGACAAATAATGTTTTTCCCACTTAAGAAAGAATTTCTCCAATTCAACTCAAAATGTTTGGTGTTTGCAGGTTACTGGCTGTTCCACTGTCACTTCCTGTTCCACATAGTCATCGGAATGAACCTGATAGTCCACGTGGGCACCCACGCCGATCTGCCGCCCATACCGCCCAACTTCCCCCGCTGTGGTAACTTCTTGCCGCCCATAGACTATCACTGATCACTCCTCGCCTCGCCTCTCGTCGCCCTCATCACTAAATCACTTCGCCACTCCCCTCAGCATTCTGTGATCCAACTTTCGGAACGAAAAAAGAACAAAATCATGTGCCAAATTGACCAAATGTTGACGGTTGGGGTGAGGTGACACTTTCCGACATCGGGGTCCAGGCCTTTCGAATTTGGGAGCAACAAATTCGTCAGACTTCGATCTCGCTCCAACATGCTGCGCACTCATAAGTGCGTCTCTTTCTAGGGAGGCGGTTCGTTCTTGCCAAATGTAAATGAAAGAACTGATTTTTAAAAGATCAATTAATTTAGTTTTTGACAGCCATCATTAGACTTAGCCCCATTCATAACTTGTTCTTAGCTTCTTATCCTTCACGGCTTTCCATTTCGATCAATAGCCCACTTTACAGGACATGAGATTGGCCACCCATCCAAAAAGCAACCGCGCCCGACACTGCTTAATTTTCGTGATTGGACGTCAGCCGGTATGCAAACGAGGTGCGAATGGAAACATTTTGCACACCTTGGCAAGATTGGCTATTAGGACTATTGAAAAGCTTGCCAGCTGAAGATTTTTTTTTAAAAAAAAGGAAATGAAAATAGTTTTACTCTGTTTTATCGACTGTTTTGATTCATGCTTTAACAGCAATACTTCAAAATTATTCCTTTAATAAAAACTACAAAATTAACTTTTTAGACTACAACTAGACCATGAATACATGTTGAATTTTATCAATTAATTTTACTTGATTGATAATTTAAGTTTGGTAAATGGCTTCATTTGAAAAAAAATCATTGCAATTTGTCGGCACTATTGCTTGTTCAAAAACTTCGCAATATTGTCTAAAGAGGATGATACGTCGATTACGACACGTTAATTCTTAAAATAGTCCATGTCGAGTGGTTTGGATTTCCTATCTGTGTTCCGAATATCTTGTATCGTGGGAAGTTGCGATTAATTCTACAATATCATCGCCAAGACGGGCGAGGCCATATACCGTGTAGCTCTGTCTCGTTCAGGGAGAGAGGGAGAACTCCGGCGTAGCCTGCGGTTTGGGGATCGGGTGATTCCGTGCCCGATCCCTCAGCGGTTCGGGCAACTTCGTGAGACTGCGATGCTAACGAGAAGCAATAAGGATCACTCTAAACGGAAACCTAACAGGATCAACGTTAAAAATTGTAAGTGCGTTCCGTATTATGTGATGAAACCAATATGTAACCCCTTACTGACACCTTCTTGCAGTGGAGAAGGTTGGAAGGTTTGGAAGCTTACGTGACCAGTTAAAACGACTTGTTAACTCAAAAACTTTAACCTGTGTGCTCCTTTCTTGGTATACTTGTATGTATGTTGGTATGAATTTTGTAAATAAGTCCCTGTCTAATCGGGCGGGGTTTTGTCTTCTTATATATCTGTTAAATGCTCGCTTAAAATTTCTTAGGAATCATACGTTTTGTGTCGTGTAGCACATTCAGTCAACAATGCCACTTCATTCGTCTCCATCTTGCTGATTTCCTTCTCCATAACGCTGATTTCTGTTATGAAAGTGCTGAAGAAGAAATCCCCTCTGTAAATATTTGAATCCTGTTCGCCGTTTTTAAAGAGCTAATCAGTTGTGACTAGTGCTACACGATGTTACGGAGACTGTACTTCTTGGGACGTACAGGGACTAAGAAATTGTAGGGTGCATTGCCAACCTTTGTATTTAGTTTATTTTTGTACGAATTTTGTAAATTACAACGGCCAGGGGAAAGGTACAGGCAGGCCTGGATTTCCCCGTTAAAAATACTCACTTGAGATTGGATAGCGTTTACCGAGCGAAAATTGAGGTTATTTCCCTAATCACTTTTCCGCTTTTAAATGGTGCCAAATTGTTGGATTTGTATAACAAAAGACATTCGGAAGATCTTAGAGGCAATCCACGAAACAAGGTAGCTCTCCGCAGAGCCACCTAAACATTTACTTAATATTTAAACGAAGCGCAAGTTAATCGCGTTTATAACGACTAAATGTTTGTGCTCAATACGTGATCGCCATAGCTCTGTGTATCTCTGTGTAGGCAAAGAAAAGGCATGGCCAGAATACGGCCAGCAGAAAAAGGGAAATAGAATGGAATTTTCGTAGAGCTCATGCTGTCCGAAAGGAACGGCATGTTACCGCACTCGCTATAGTTGTATTATTTATTTTTGTAAACAAAGATGTATTTTTATAGGCCAAATACGATTGTACATATCTTTTAAGAATAAAATTATATCGGTACATGCGTTGAAAAGAGGAGATTGGTCTGTTCTTTTCGTGCCTTCTCGACAGTAACGTAGTTTGGGGGTAAGTTAGAACCCCCTGCAATTTCTTCCGAGCTTTATCTTTATTCGGAAGAGACAAAAAAAAAGTTTTTTTTTAAATTTTATTTATCTCACGATTGTCTAGAAACCGGAAAGTCAATCGAATGCCGAACATCGCTTGGATGGAATCATGTGTACTGCTGGGTAGGCAACCCGCCGGACACGCGTGCATCTAACTAGGTTACGTTGCCTATGCTCCAGGTAGCGTAATCTTGAAACTCGTAATATTAGCTCTGTAATATCGTAGATAACAGCGTTATGAAATCGTTCGGTCAGGACTTAAGCAGCTTGGTTTTCGGATATTGGCGATGATTAAGTAGCCTAACAAGTCTTGAAGGAAATGATCTTTGACCCACTACCGCCCAGCGATGCCATTCGGCAACAGAAAAATCAAATTTAGAGGATCTTTTCAGTTGAATATTGTCACAATTTAAAAAATATCTTCCCTCTGGAAACCTGAAATTAAGTTATTTAGGCATTTCCCAAAGTTTAAAATTGCGTATTTTAATGGAAAAAATCATTTCAATTTCTCTCAAGCAGAATTTCACTCCAAACACTTCCGGCTGTTATGGGTTAAGGAATGCCCGGCTGATCGTCTCGCCTCCCCAAAAAATAAGATGTTAAAGTAAAGGTCAGTTCTATCCGTTCGCAAGCCTGTGTTAATACATGGGAGACTTGAACACACGGAAATCAAAGTAATGCATTTTAAATGGGAGCAGGTGACTTGCATTGAACGCACGGAAACCAACCTAATACATTTTAAGTGGGGCAGCGTGTGAATAGTAACTTCGTAAAGTAAAAATTCACAAGATTAAATAATATTCAAAACGTTTCGGAACTAGGAATACACGTTACGACAGGTTTTAATTCATACGCGATTTATCAGATTAATACTGTAATCAGCGTGCGCACAAGAGGATTTTTCTTCCTCTTCTTCAGTCGCAATTCCAAGAGCAACCACATTAAAAAAATATAATAAATAAAAATGAACACGCTGTCTTAACTGCGTGATTTACTTCAGAGAAAGAGTGAAATTCCAATGTTAAATGAAGTAACCTAGAGGTAAATACCCTCCTAAAAATGACGATGCCAAAACCTAACTCAGATAAAATGGACAAATAAAGATATAGATCAATCAATCAATGTCGTGAGGTACTTGGCTCTTACGATTTTATTTGTCCCGCAACAACACGTGCTCCAAATGAACTAGAAAACAAACGCATTAAAGCTCGGCTCTTCGTGAGACACTGATAGTGTGATTTACCCGGCCCTCCTCAACATGTAAGGGGTCGTGACAAATAACGTAACGCTAAAAAATGGGCCACTTTTCGATCCCCCTCCCCCGGTCGTAACGCTTTTCTTAGGGGCGTAACGCAAGCGTAAATCCCTTCCCCCGTCGGAGCGTTACGTGGTATTTTTGCGACCCCATAGATATCTGAAGAGTAGGGTATCACGACTGCTCAAAACATCAGCACAGTTTACCTGCATGCATTAACCCTCATCCCCAACAATGAAGTATGACTAAAAGTATCCATTGCTCCTAAGAGCACTGCAAATTCTACAGAGAGGAGTTCAGCTGGTGAGGATATCCCTGATGTCCTATAAACCTGATATCCATTCACCTAAATTTTAAATGCATCAGCAATTCAGCAAGTGCTTCAATATCTGAATCCATGTCAATACCTTTGCACTGGTGCCAAACTTCAAACAAGGTCTCCAGTGCTCATGGACACCGTACCCTCAATGAATAATCCACATTGATCAATATCAATGCCTAAGTTAGTCTCAACAAATTATTCTCATGTCTCGAGAAAACTGTTTGCAAAACTTGTACAAAAGAGATCACTCAAAATGGATTATTCCTCATATTAAAGACTCAAGCTGTATTACAACCTGCTTCATGAAGCAGCTGTCATTAAGGTAAACACAAGACATTCTTTCAGTCTGATGACAATACACCATCCTCTTACTTTGAGGTAAAGATATATATGACAGTCCCACAGAAAGGTTCACTACAGTTGACTTCTAGGTACTTGCAAACACAGGCAATCAAAGTCAAGTTTGTAAACATGACGTGATTTCCCATACACAATCACCATCCAGGTTCACTGAAGAATTGTGTGATAGACCTGCTGGGGATCTCAACAGTCCTCATTCCCTTTATATCACATTCTGCTATGATCTGAGGAATCCTACAATAGACTCTTTACACAAATAGTGCAAACTTAATCTTACCTTGGTAGGATGATGGCATGGCTGATGGGAAGTTATCTGGAGTTGTTACAACACACATCAGCTGACAGCACTTAGCACACACAATCACAAACTTTAGACAATGTCATTACGCAAACCTATCGAACACTACGCGACGCGACGACTGAAAAGATCGTTATAGCGGCAAATTACTAATATATGAAGAATAAAAAGGAACACCACATGATTCCACCTTTTCCAACTCCAACGCTCTCATGATTCCACGATCATGTGACAGGGTAGAGGCATGGTAGAGTGAGGTTATAAGAAAAATAACACCGTATGGTGGAGTGCAGGTGGAGTGGCGGTAAGGTGCGGATCCCTCGGGGCCTGCTCGGGGCGCGTATAGAGCCCTAAGGGAAAGAGGCGCGAACGAGGCATAAAAAAAATGGCTGCTATACACATGCAGAATCTGTCGCCATTTTTTTTAAGCCGGCGAATGTCTTTCTCCCTCGCGCTCACAATTCGTATCCTCTCTCTTCAGGGCTTTAGGGGCGCGAACCCACGAACGTCGAGCGCGAAATTTTTACCTCTAAATTACAAGCCTTGGATTTTTGCTTCGACGGACGGTGAAGAAATAAAATAGACGTCTCTTGGAACTTTTTTTTCCGTTAACGCAAACTGTTAACTTGTAGAAACGAAAAGCTGGCTTTAGTTTCGAGTAAAAAATGAAAGTACTTTCCGAAGGATAAAAACGAATGCCTGTCTTCTGGGTTTCTTAACAGCTATTTATCGATTTTCTGAGATTGAATTTTTCCTTTGCAAAGTTGGGAAGTAAGTGATGTGATCTCAGCCATTCAGCCTCTCCTTCTTGCAGTTTTTCAAAATGAATGGAAAGAAAAATTCGTCCCTGCTCTCCGATTTTTTTTGCAGTTTCAGGCTCTGTCTTGGAGTCCCTTAACAAGAATGGTAAAGAAACCGGTTCCAAAAAAAAAGTTCCGAAGAACGGTCGTTCAGTATTGATGAACAGTCGACTTGCGGTTTTGAATGTGCGAAAAGTCGATATTACGATATATAAGAAAATTGGAGACTGGACTGTCATGTTCGAATATTGAAATGGGGCTATCCGCACTCTAACCAAATTTCCATCTGGAATACCTATACTGTTCCTTTTCAAGGCCCATTATTTGTGCATGCGTGAATACAACTATATAAAGAGGCGAAGGATCGGTTTGGATCCTGGATAGCAGTCCGACCAAATATGCAACTCTCATGGTCTAGGTGTCTTCTTATAGAACAGCGTGCCTGTCAACGGTCTGCGGCTGGACATGACCTATTCAAAAGACTAACAGTCAAGTTAAATATTTCCAAAAAAAATGTTAAAAAAATATTGACTTTGGAAAATTAAGGAAACTGACCTCCAGTTCCAATTGTTCATAAAACCAAACCTCTGGCTTCGACAGAAAAAAAACTTCTTTGCTTCGGAAAAAAATGAAACTCTTTTTTTAACAAAATTAACCGTTTAATGCCTTTTCACTTTCTATGTAAAGAAAAAAAGGGGGAGGGAATAATTTTTGAAAGTATAAAACACGAGGTGTTGGGCAAAAGCGTGAAAAAGTTTTTATTATGTTTTACAAACAAGAAACAACTATGAGACTTTGTGGAAAAACTGTTTTCAGAACATAAAAATGTTTGATTGTTTCACAATTGAAAAATATCGGACTAGAATCAAAATGATAAGATCTAAGGATAAGGAATTCAGGAATCAGGAAAGACGCACCCTTGGTGGACATGCTGCAGCAATCTCCTTCAGACGATAGTTACCAACTCACTCGGACCTAGAAAAAAAAATAAAAAAAAGAACTGAAAATGACAATCGAAAGGACAGTAAAAGTAATAAGAACATCTTGATACAGAGCCCTAAAAGCAAACATAAACTACAACTTTCTACAGCTGAAAAATAAATTTAAAAAATGAATGAAAAAAAAAACGGTCGTCTGAAAGGAGACTTAAATGCACGCTTCAACTTTTTTGCAGGAGTATCGAATAAATTAGAGTTTTGGCGGTAAAATTTCTCTCACCTGTCATGAGATCCGGAAAGTGAGGGTAACCAGGTTTGATTTCGCCAGATTCATCGTTCAGGTAACTCCTTCAAAAAGATGAGTCGGATCCACGAAATTCGGTGCGCGTAGAGTTTCAGGCGGCGCCGCGCCGTCGGATGATGGTCGGTTCAGGAGTTCTTTCGACACTGAAAAAGAAGATGGAGTTAAGAGTTAAAACAGTACCAACTTGGCTATTCACAAAGTGCTAGTTAATGCACAGTAAATTTGAACGGCGGGATTTTAAAAAAACTAAACAAGATTAATACCTTGGAATGTTTTTGATCCGTTCCCTTCAGGAGCCTAGGGATGCAAAACCCATCCCTTGTCGAACTCTCCCTATCTGAAACAGATGCACAACCTGTAAACATGCAATACTGTCAGGACTTTTCACTGAATTCTTGCAGTACGTTGACAGAAATCACTCTAATGCCCTTACGGGCGAAGACGGGGTTCTTACAGGTACGCAACAACCCCCCTTTGATATCTAACACTCACCTGATCAACACACAGAGCTCTTGGAACTCTTCTTCAAAATCTTTTTCGCCTTCTTGACTAAGACCGCTCCCACTTGCATTTCCGCTCTTCGCTTCTCTTTCCTTTTAATCTGCGTCGCATAAGCCGCACATTCTGGGCACTTCCTGCTGCTCTTCCTCTTGGACAAATACGAGCAACTCAACGGCCGCAGGGAAACCGTGTAGTCTTCCTCGTCGAACAGATTCTCGTCCAGCCTGCAGTCTTTGTACTTCCACCAATCATCCACGAATTCCCTCTCTTCCAGTCCCACGCACACGTTCTGATGGACAAGCGAATGCACGGCGCCCATGATTCCTCTCGCGAATTCATCCACGGTGTCTATGGTGAGCGGAATGGCGGGCCGCATGAGCCGGTACTGGTAGGCTCCATGGTCGTAAGGGATTTCCTTGCCGTGGATGATGAGCTTGAGCTTGGAGCCATCGTAGGGCGCGCACACGACGCGCTGCGCGACGCATTTCGGGCCCGGGGCGAACAGGTACGCGTAGATGGCGGTGTCTTCAACACGCAGAGACCAGCGGCGCGGTAGATGGGGAGTTAACTTCTCTTTGAGTTGGTTGATGGCGTCGCCGGGACCCGTAGATGCGTCGTCGATAGCCTGAAACAGAGAAATTTGTATCGAAAGAACGGCTCTAAAGTTGATATTTTGACGAAAACAGCGCTTTGCGTATTATGAAAAGGTATTACGGAGGAGGTAAAATCTTCGTTGCAGGCAAAACTGAGTGAGTGGATTTTGGTTACGAAGCGTCTATTTGCACGCAAACTCCCATTCAAAATAGCCCTTCTTGACATGCGTTTTAGTCTCCTCCAAATAAAAGCGTGCTTGTCACGGGCGTGCAAATAGATCTGAGTCTTTAAACACTTCTTGCACACAAGTTTTTGTTGATCAGTAAATGAAGGCAAAGGGTCGAGAGCCATACCCCCCCCCCAAAAAGGAGCAAATAAACAAGACGGCTTCTCCGACGCGCTTTGACTGTAATGCCATTTTGTTTAAAATTTTAAAAGGGTATCTTGACACTCATTCAAAAACGAATTTTGACAAATTTTCATAGCCTATTTCCTAGAATTAAAAATATAAACTAGAGAGAATCGTTCCCAATGAAAAATTAATGTTTTGGAACTTTGCTTCATCAAATTTTATTCATTCAATGTTGAATTTAAAGAGGTTTTTTTTTTGGAAGTGGCTATTCACCCAACAGCCCCATATAAAATGTATTAGGTTGGGTTCCATGCGTTCAAGTCACCTCCCATTTAAAATGCTTTACGTGCGTTCAGGTTTCCATGTATTTTCGCCGATGGCCGAATAGCCACGACCTTTTTTTTGTTTAATGGGTTACTCCTGACGTCTTTTTTTTACTAGCTTCTTACCGGCAAAGGAATCGGTTGAATGAAAGGAAATTGTATGTTTGACATCAACTCGTCATCAGATTCTTCTTCGTCCTTTAAAATATCTTCATATCCGGAGGGAATATGGATTTTCGCAGCCTAGACGATTAAACACAAAAACAAAAGTTCTCATTAAATTTTAGAGCACTTATATATAAAACCGAAATTAAATCTTTCAATTTTTAAAGAAGGAGAATTAAAAACATTCAAAAGAGCACAACATTGCCAAATTTCAATCAAAACTTCTGAAAAAAAACAATTTTCAGTACAATAAGAAATATCCAATCGAAAAATTCAATTCAGAGATATTCTTCAGAAATGTCTTTTCGGTTTTTAGAGTTTTCCATACGGACAAGCAGCGTTATCGAAAGAAATGCGTTCAAGGCTCGGATATATACAGTATTTTAAAACATGGAATGAGGCGGTCACAGAGTACAAGAGCAATTCGAACTTACCTCTGCATTCTTGGAAACCCATTGACGGTATGCATTCCTGGCAAGAAGCGTTTTACTCCTCTTGTCAAGTCCCAACATCCCACTCGTAATCGCTTGCGGTTTCACGAGAGTGAGGTTAGGTTTGGTAGCCACAGCATCCTTTTTTAATACGGCGACTTTCAGAACATTAGGTTTTATCGCTCCCTTCGCTTTTCCTATCGACGGTTTCTGCTGCTGGGATTCCCCGCCTCTTTGCGTGTTTACTTCTTCAGAAGTTACGGCTTTCAACGGAATCGGTGCTTCCCGTTCTGAGACATGTGGAGGTGGTGACACTCTCAGCGACTCAGAATTTGTTCCCTCGAAGACTTTGATATCCGCTGTCGGCTTCAATATCCGCACAGCGGACACGTCTGGATGTACTAAAATTCTTTGGGGTATCGACGGGGTTCCCAGAGTTGGACTTCGCTGGTCTGTTTCCGATTTTATCACCACCTTCGGAATCATTACCGGTGATAGTGTTTCCGATGATACTCCCTCTACAGTCGTCTGCATAACTGATTCTGATTTCGATGTTTTCTGAATGAGTACAGGGCGTGCACCGACTATCGGTATTAGTCCTTCAGGAGGTGGACTAGGTGATCCCGCTTCGGATTTTACTATCACTTCCGGAAATACTTCAGCTTTACCAGATGCTTCCACTTCAGAAGTCCTTGGAATCGTTGATCCTTCATTAGATTTCAGTACTATTCTCGGAGTTACTGCCAGTCTAGGCGTTTTTTGCGATAATTCGGATATAGCTGGACTTGAAGATCCCGCATTAGATTTGACTAGTACTTTCTTAAAAACTGCTGGTTTAGTCGGAGATTGAAGTGATACTACTTCAGATATTGTTGGCGTAACTAACCCTTTACCAGATTTTGCAATTATTTTCTTAACTACCACCGGTTTGGCGCCAGATTTTGGAGTTATTTTCCTAACTACCACCGGTTTGGCGGGCGTTTTTGATATTACCCTTTCAGCTAGTTTCGGTTTCACTTGCACCGTTCCAACCTTTTCATATTCGATCGTTACATCTTCCGACTTTACTGGAGATAGCTCCGTTCCAGTCTTCTCAGCTGCCGCGGGATCTTCATGGTGCTCTAGAGTAGCAGGTTTTGCCTCATCCGATTTTTCTTTTTCCGGTGTGCTACGTTTAGTTTTAAATGAGGTTTTGATACTTCGATCCTTGACAGCATTCAGTAGTTCTGGATCAAAGTATGTCAAGCTCATCACCTCCTGAAATAAAAAATATGTTACTAACAACTTGACTCACTTACAGCATTTCTGGCAACACAGGACAAGCCTGTGTTCTTGGTCTCCAAAACCTGTCTGAGCTTGTACAGTGGGTGACAAAAGTCATGACCCCTTCTTCCATGTTTTTCTTAGGGAAGCGAGGGTCACAACTTTTGTGGCCCACTGTACACAACTGGCAGAGACCATTTTTCTCGTGTTGATAACGGGGTGCGGCTTGTACAGGAGGAAATACAATGTTCTCTCAGGGTTTCTTAACATTATTGCGCTGATGATTATTTTCCGAAAAAATCAGGGAATTACTGATAGCATTACTCTCGTTTTATTCCTGGAGCTGTTCATATTTAATTACAATTTTTAACTTTTATACTTCATAAAAAAATACTTGTTGAATATCTGTTAACTTCAGGCTCCTAGACACAGCATTTCATGAACATATCAATTTTTACAAATGCTCATAACGCAACAGTCAATGAAAACACAAACAAAAAGTAACAATTTGAGATAGTTTACTTTATAAAAAAATAATTGAAATGGCTCTTGATTTTCTTTCCAAAATAATATCACAGGTTGTGTAATTTGTTAGCAACAAAGCAAAATTCAAATTATACAGCTACATTGAAAGATAGCACTTACCTCTATGTTGATCACCAATGTTTCAGGTGGGATTGAATGTGCTGATAAGTCATGAGAATGCTCTTGACCGTTTTCCTGTGTAACAATTGGCTTTTTGTCCTGAAAAAAAGGTAACAATGTAATAAAGCAATAAAGGTAACAGAAATCTAAATTTTGAAACCTAAATATGTTTACTCATCTTCTCAGTAAAGAATTAAAATGTACAGCAGGCAAAATAAACAGCAAAAATCACTCAACTATGACATCCATGAAGCATTCCACAGCTTCAGCAAAGTACTTCAAGAAGAAAAACTCAGTACCAGGGTATGAGAGCTGGGGGCAAGTTTCATAATAAAGTTATGGAGCCTTAAAATCCTAAAGTGACTTGGTTCAATATTCAAACAGAAAATGATAGATAGTGAGCAGATGATTGCTATTAGCCATGAGAGAAGGGCCCTCTCTCATGTATTAGCTTTGCCAGATTTGATCTAGATGTTTACTTAAAAAATAACTTGAAAATTCTAAAAGGATGCTGGAGATTAAAAGTACTTCAATTTTTGTAGGAGTAATACTTACCAAATCAATAGCTGGTTGCTGCTTAGCTTCCTTCCTTTCTGATAGTACTGCTTTGTTTGGCCTCTGGTAGGTTTTGATTGGCCTCTCTGATGGCTTCACCTTCAACAGGGACTTTTGGGAAAGCTCCATTGCTCCTATGCAAGACAATACTTTAACTCTAACTTAAGTTACTCCAAACATATACCACGTCTTTTAAGGTTTAGGAGGGAGAATAAGTATGCCCGTTGAGTTGGTTGAGTGATACCAATGCAGTCAAGAGCTCAGATCGGTAGTAAGCTACATTATTGAAAAAGTAAAATATGAGGCAAAGAGATGCATTCAATTTTTGGCATCAATTCACTAAGCAGTGAAATGAAGTAGTTTTCAATGAAAAACACTTGTTAAAACCTGAGATAATGTACTATTGACATATTACCTAACCCAACAGACCCATGGAAAAATTGTAGTCCACATTAATACATATAGGTAGATCGTCACCGCTTTTCAATGACGATGACGAAATCCTCGGCAAGGAACGCGATTGATGAACTTTATCGGAACAATAACGAAGGGATACGGACTCACAAGAAATAGGTTAAGCTTCCACTCTAGAACTCACCTAAAAAAAAAAATCTCCTTTGCAGAAAACAATCCAAAAACTTTTCTTGAAGAAAGATATGACTCTGTTTGTTGATTAACTTTGACTAGACTCGCAGCAATCGACAAGTTTTAAACACTGATTTGAAATCACAATAACGCGTCTCCACCCCCTTTCCTCGTTCCCCGCGTCTCCCTCGGCCTCGCCTCCGTCCGATCTTTGCCTCCGATCCGGATCGGCTCGGACGGGCTCGGATTGGCTCGGATGAGATTGTGGGCTTGTGGGCCGAGAACGTCACGATATTTTTGTCCTCTACTTATCAGTCTATGGCAGACTAAGACAACATACATGATACTTCATCTATGTAAGACAACTACAACACAAATTCCTCTCTCCGTTGTTCCCGTTTTCACGTCCTCATAGTTTTACGTGTTATCGAATTATTGCCGTGTCTAATATAATATTTCACTCATTTCACTACAGTCATGGCATCCTCGTCCTCGAGTGTAAGTATCTTGACGCATGGTAGTTTGCTTTGAGTTCAGGTACCGTTTTTACACGAACCTTCACCAAGTGTAAACTTACAATATTTTTGATGTGTTCCCGTCTTTTTAGACAAGTGCAACCCCTTGACATAATCCTCAATTCTTATAAATATTCCGTTCATAATTCGGTTTCATACACGTACTTCCAAGCTCTGTTTCCGTTACAGTTGCTTGAACGGTTGTAGGTTATGTTGTCTGTATATCTTATCAACAAGCTAGTATCTTCGCGAGTATCTTTGCTTTTGAATCAGCAATTGCTAGGAGACTTTGCTTTCTTTAATTATTTCGAATCATCCCCTCGAATTTTACGTTAGTGAAATCGTAATTTGTATGTCACTATTTCGTCCGCTTGGTTTGTAGCAGGCTATCGAGGACCACAGGCGAAAATGGGACCGCGACGAGTACGAGCGTATTGCAGCAGAGAGGCTTCAAGAGGAGCTGGATGCAATCGAGAAGGCAAAACAGAAGCCACCTCCAGTGACCCGAGAACACCTAAGGCAGAGAGACTATAGGGTTGATCTGGAGGGAAAGCTTGGCAAAAGTGTAGTCATCACCAAAAATACCCCAACCTCACAAGCTGGAGGGTGAGTTATTGTCCTTACAATCCTCTCAAGAACTGTGATGGAAACTTTATAATCAATTCATTCTTCCTCCGCAGGTATTATTGCAATGTCTGTGACTGTGTCGTCAAGGATTCCATTAACTTCTTGGACCATATCAATGGCAAGAAACGTAAGTAATTTTACACCTTTGTCCTGAGGACCACAGTGATCTTTAGAGTACATAGTATTGATTTCTTTCAGATCAAAGGAATTTGGGTATGTCCATGAGAATTGAGAGGTCCTCCCTTGACCAGGTGAAAAAACGATTTGAACAGAATAAAAAGAAGATGGAAGAAAAGAAGAAGGATTATGATTTGGAACTTCGTATGAAGGAACTCAGGGAAGAGGTAAGATAGGTCATTGAGGATTTCAATGTTCAGTTTGATGAATAGCTCAAGAAAATTTATATGGTTTTATTTGATGAACCAACATGAGATACCTCTGTTTATAGGAGGAGAAGCTGAAGGAATATCGCAAAGAACGAAGGAAAGAAAAGAAGCGGAAGCTGGAAGATGACCAAGATGATGCACAGGATGGTGGTCAATCTGAACTTGCATCAATTATGGGTTTCTCAGGATTTGGAACTTCCAAAAAAGGGAAGTAACTCAAAAACTTTCTCTGTAAGAAAAACAGGGATAATTTTCACTGTTGAAGAATTTATTTGTTCCTTGTGAGAGGGCAAGAGCATTCAAGTTCATTTAGAAACAGTGATGTGTACAAAAAGCATTTTTAAAAAATTTACCTAGTATAAGCACAACATACATAGGTAGGTCTATAAAGATAAAAACAATATGTATATACATAATGAACATTAAAAAATATTAAAAATCAACAAAGTATTATTTTTATAGCACCTTCTCCTCCCCACTGCAGTGAGCACAGCAAGTTGTCACATTGTTAGAAATTTGAGGAAATAACCTTCGGCCTGCAAGGGCCACAGCTGCTCCCATCACTGCTGTACAAGCCACATCAGGACCACTTGCCAACAGCTGAGCTACAGGCTGCTGTAACAGCTGGAGAAAATAAAAAATTAATGTTGGCTGGAACATTGAAATGATTGAGTTAATCATTCACCACCATGTTTGTGACAAATTTAGTTAGTGAAATGTCACCGTACTTTAATTAACCTGATAGTTCACTTTGCAAGTCCGCGAAATCTACACCGTCATGTTATACTTCTGATTCAGGTTTTAGATGTAAATATCCACAAGCTACGATTTAGTCCTCGGTTTTCAGTGTTATTTTCTTCAGCAACCTATGCTCCAAATTTTTACTGTTCCGCTGTAGACTTAAATTTTGAATCCCGTGATTACGAAAATTTCATTCTTTTCGAAATCGGAGAGTTCGGAAAGATGGCCAATTTGATGAGCTGCAATATGAATTTGGGCGCTTACCTCCTCGGCATTCTTTTCTGTTGGCGTGAGCGCTACGGTCAAGTGGCGCTCAACTGGTCTAGGTCGTGATCGACGATCTTTGGCGCTACCTAATAGTTGCAGAGTTAATACTTCTGAAGTTTGCTGGCAGACGGCAGCCAAATCTTTGAGATTTAAAGAGGCTGGATCGGTGCAGTCGCTTTTTGACCCGGTAACGGTATTGATCGAGTCGAAATTATCCCTCAAAACTCTTAGCTCCCTGAAATTTAAATTGGTAAAAATTTGAAATTATGATTTTGAAGTCAACGCTGAAATAGTTAAAAATAGGATTGAGTAGTTGAGCCTTAATTTTTTTTTTTTTTTTTACCTGTAA
>Ga0058701_10001041_pt1 | contig 19121 bp, 13 predicted proteins | sample AgamicOrMae_FD_97039 | JGI IMG/M metagenome (GOLD analysis project Ga0058701, IMG submission 97039) | Agave microbial communities from Guanajuato, Mexico - Or.Ma.e | ecosystem: Host-associated > Plants > Phyllosphere > Phylloplane/Leaf | place: Guanajuato, Mexico | collected 2012-06-04
CATTAGACTGATAAGACGCTGTTAATCCAAAATTTAGTACTACAATTTGCGAATGATCAGTCCACAAAAGAGTCTATTTTAGTTCAATATGCGTACAATTCGGCTAAATACTAGCTCTGATTTTTGAACACAATGAAATGGGGTACTATTGTTAATAGTATTAGCGTTAGCGCCGCTACGCGCTAACGTTAGCGTTAGCGTCGCTACGCACTAAAGGTTTTAAAATTAGCGTTAGCGTAAGCGCGCAGCGCTAACGACCCTGCTTTAGCGAGTTAGCGTTAGCGCGCTAACGTTTTGAGTTAGCGTTAACAGCCCTGTTTGCGATGCGTTTTTAAGATTCGAAAGAAAAATTGAGACCGATGCTCGTCAACAAAACATATGACACCTTTGAAAGTGTGTTAATACGCAACCCGCAATAGTTGTCGTCAACAATCATTCAAAATCGCATAAATCACAAACCTGCGCGGTCTAGGAAAAAGGTACCCAAATGAGATAGTTCTTTCTAACCGCGTGGATGGGATGTGCTTAACGGACTTTTCAACAACAATTTGAAAAGCCCGCGCTTTACTGTACGTGCTGACTCACTCGCTCCTGCAGCGATCTCGATTGCAGCTCAACTCTTCTTTTTTTTTTCAACTTAATGTTCCGTCTACACATGTCAAGGTCTGTCGGAACTCAACAGGAGTCGTCTACATACTTTCCTCATTGTAGATCCACGACCCATATAGAAGACCCAACTCACTGGCCAGGAGGGAGCGTCCTTAAACTCAGACTTGTTTCTGTCCTCAAATGTGCAATTCAGAGACTAACAAATTTGAGAGGGTCTAAATAAGAAAACCAGGCAGTCGCGTGAGCTTATCAATCCAACGGATTTTCAGACCATCGAGGAGGTTTCTATCATCCCGAAAACAGCCCAGATCATTTGAACAACCGTCTAGCAGTCACGGTCAAAATATTAACAGGTAGCCGGAACCATTTTGTCTGTACCTTGAATAGGGGACTTTTGAGAGAAGAAAAAAACAAGAAATCAGCGTCACTTGATCAACTGGACCAAAACAAAGCAGACGATCCTCTGACTTGATGAAACCGTTATTTTTACCGAATACTCTTCAGGAAACTTACATGACCCTCAGGCGTGAGAATTTATGCTTTATTATATCGTTAGTTTTAGGCTTAAAAGGCATTTCTGCGTTTAAATTTCCGGTAACGGTAAGAACAAAGATTTCATCCCGGTGAGGAGTCCGTCTGCTTTGTTTTGGTTGAGGTGATCACGTGACGCTGATTTCTTGTTTTCTTCTTCTCGCGAAAATCCTATATTGTAAACAAAGCACGCTAAGGTTTAAAGGTTTCCAACTCGCTCTCAAACATATTCCATACAATTAGTATTTGTGTGAAGCACAGATTATGCAGGAGTTTTGAGGCGTCAAACAAAAATATCAAAATAAAAGACAAAAAACACTTCTTTAGATGTTTCCCGAATTGCACCTTTAACTACGAGACAAATAGTTCCGCGAGTTCCTAGGTATGAAAACGATGGCACACAGACAACCTACCCCAAAAAATCTCTAATGCAGTTTACGCAACGAATGACCTGATTTTCCTCAACCAAAGAAAACAAAGCGATAACGTTTTCAAACTGGAAATCAACTGTTGGAATTGGTGTACGTGACGTGTGGTACTGACCTTACCTCAGCTAAAATCGTCTGCGTCGTTTCGATATCAAATTCGAAACTTTCCACCCCACAATAAACAAAACTAGCACTTAAATGGAGGGCAGATATGATTGAGAAGTCGTTATGATGTCTAAAAATAATCACGACAAATAAGCTCTTCCGAGAAATGATTTCGATGGTGCGGCTAGCTTTGGAAACAGACGGTGCACATTGTTCAAACAAAATAACCTATCAACATCATCTGACATGGGAACATTTGTTCGTAAAAACTCATAGTATATTGACCTGCTGACGCTAAGAACACTTTTTGATGCTGTAGCACTTACCACCATCACGTTTGTATGATCCCATTATACCGCTGCGATACAGGTATCGATGTAGCGTTGAATATGACCGTTCCAACGCTCACATTCAAAAGGAGTCATCAAAAACGAAACTTATAATCACTGATTACACTTAAACTAACATCATTCACACGTTAAATTCGACCTATTTACACAGTTTACGCGGAGAACACGGGATTCTCTGACCCGAGTAGCGAAACAAAGGACTGCGTGCAAGTCACTGGGCAGTTACAGCGCGCCCAAACCCAAAGATGTGACGGCATCGGCTGCTCCTGATTGGACGACTCGGCCTATGATCCAGGGTGCAGTGATTACTCAGCGGGCCACTTTCAAAATAATTTTGCCAGTCTTAAAATCAACGGGTCGTACACAAAGAAAATCGTAGAGAAAGGAAAATAATTCTACCAACAAATCGCCTCATCTGATTTTCTCTTGAAGACGACTTCCGTAGCAGTACTTTGCAGTGTGTCATACATATAATCTGTATTGGGAAAAAGTGATGAGAAACGCCATTTTTTTATAAATCAAAAGTATAACAGATATTATGATAGACTCGCTTCGGCTCTCGACGCTTCTCCAACCCAAAACATTGGTCATTCATTGGGCAAACCTAACCTCATCCCTTTTTTTTAATCTGATACTGTGCCGATGAGTCAAAAGTCATCTATGTTGCGATGACTTGTAGGCCTATCATTCTTAAGTTAAAGCTGTGGACTTACTGTTCGTCTGCCCATCCAAAATGGGTTACTGTATGATCGATTGCCACCTTTGACGCCAAGACTGATAAATACCGTCTGGTAGCTAATTTGATAGATGTACTCGGAAATTACGAGGCCTATAGTTTGCTATGTTATTAGCGGGGTTGATCTCGTTTTTTCCTTTTATTTTTATTTTATTTTAAAAACTCGGTTTTATTATTACGATTTAGATGGGGGAAAAGTACGGCGGCATATGGTTTTCGTGTCCCGTATACCAGAAAGAGCTTTGCGAGAGTTTTCCGCAGGAAAATAAAATCTTGATTGTCCCACAAACAAGTTGGTATATGTAAAGGAATTTGAGGAAGGAATGCTCAATGCTTATGAAAGCGAAAAGTCGGACCTGTTGCCATGGCAGCTTCGGTGGTTGGAAGGGAGACGGGGTGGGATTGTGACGTCACGCGGTATTTTCAAGGTCGAAAAATAAAAACCACTGATCAAATAAACCGGAAATCAAGCTACTCGCGTGCAGCGTTAAGTAAGCTTATCACCTCCTTTCCGCTGGGGCAAGTCTTGCGAAATCGGATAAATTTGATTTTGAGAATTCAATAGTTTTTTTTAGATAAAATCGTCTCCTCTTCCTTACGCGGTAACATAAGAATCCGGAACATTCAGATACCAAGTTAACTGCAAATCACCGAACTTAGTCGAAAAATCGATGCCATTATTTGACTCCTACTGTTAATTTTCAATCAAGTAATTTGGTAGTGTGTATAGCATTTTTTTGAAAAAAATCTCCCTATTTTTACTTACCAGCGTACTTACCCCTCAAAACTTTTTCTGATCTTGAAGCGTTAAACTTTATGTGCGGAATCCGAAAATGGCGCTGGCGAAGGAGGAATGCTTTTAAAAAAGTCTCATTACTTCTCTTTTCATTAATTTTGAATAAGCTAAAAATTTGGTTTTGATCAATTCTTGTGCAGGAAGTATTATTATTTGTTTCTCTCTTACCTCTTTCAATATCTCGAATCTCGAATCATGGTTTCAAAACCACGTCCCAGACTTCATTTTGAAATAACTACAAATATTGATCATCCTACTACCACACCTGAAATACTACGCTCTCTTTGCTGTATTGAAAGTATACTTCCACAATAATTATTTGTAAAGTGTTCGAATTATCAAGCAGGAGGAAAAACAAATGTACATTTCTTTTATAATGCAACCAGTAAAAATGGCCTTGGGATAGTAATCAAAACGGCCTTAGAGATCCAATGAGAAGAATGGTATGGTATTTGGAAGAAAATATATGTTCAAAAAGATTCGTTGGTGTTATTCTATGAACACCTATTTTAAGATTCGTTTTCTTCGGGCAAGGACGGGATTCTTTTTCTCTGTCATTGTGATTATCTCGGCTGAATATTTAGCATGCGCTAACGTCAGCATTGCATGCGCGCATACTGCTCTGACATGTACTCGTCCAGTACACTTTTACCCCTTAAGGTGAGTATTTTTTTTAAATACTGGCCGATTTCGGTATTAATTACACGACCAGTATAGCTACTTGTGTAATGGCTACGGTAACTCCCTTAATTTTCTGCTGGTTTCTCTTTCATGCTATTCGAATGCACGGCTTCAGTCCATCCTATTTGATGAGGATGTTTCAAAAATCTATTTTCAGCTATCCCTCCTTCTTCCCATTATCAGATATCTTCAATATTATCGCTCTGTTGTGCTCTGAAGATACTAGCTTTTTGCATTTCAAAACTTTTTCATATCCATCATCCTCCACTTCTGAGTATTTTTTTCTCCCATTTCGGAGAAAATGTCTCAAGTTCTACGATAATGAATAGCGTTGAGATGTTTTCCGTTGCTACGGGATATTTCGCAAGAATATTTCATACTTTTTTTCAGATATTATCCATTTAGGTACGTCAATCTCTGTTAAAATGATATTAATAGAAGTATTAAATGTATTATTCTTACATATTGATGAATCGCCTTTTATTCGTGCCGTTCGCGTTTCTTTCTTTATTCCAGTCGCTTGCATTATTTTTTTCCCTTCAACAAATACTTAACTTATCGTAGAACTCCTTCTTTTCCTCATTCCTCTTTGGTTTCTTTAGCCCTTTGGCTTTGAGTACGTCACAAGCAGACGATTACGAATAAAGTTTCAATACGCTTTCGAGAAAGTAGTCCGCGAGGCATTGTAGGGTTCGTGACAAGAAATAGCGAGAGTTAATTTTTTGAGTTGTTCAATTTATTTTGACCTCGTTGCACTCCCAAGCTTACAAAACATTTTTACAAGCACACAGTCCGAATCTCGGTTCTCGGTGGTATCCCGAGTTGATTTTTATTTCATGTCCACAGATTCATACTCACTGGGATTTCACGCAGAGAAGACACAGATTGGCTATGGCGACCAAAGTTGCCCTAATTTTGGGCTGGTAGCAGACTCCGTCCTTAATTTACATTGTCTAAGGAACTCGATCGGAGCCTTGTGCTTGGTCGCCAAATGCCACAGAAAATAATATATATACTTATAAATGCGAAAAATTATGTTTGTTTGAATCTTTCTTGACCTTAGTTTAACATAGATAGAGAGAGTAAGACAATAGCAAAGTTTCAAAAGGTAAGAAAGGGAGGGTTGATTTCAAACTTTTTCTGTCTCTTCTATATATTGGGCGACAATGGACATTCACACGCTATATACGCAATGTATATAATATTGCAAGTATTTTTATATAAAACAACAATGAATGACCCGCGGATAGAGCCACAGATACATAGGAAGTCACGGCCATCGGATAGTTTTTATTCTTTTTCGTATATTAAATAATGTGAATATTTGTTGATTGTGTAATTTGACTAATCTAGACATTGATACAGGTCAGTGGACTAAGAACAACACATCTATGCTAAGCACATCGGGACCACGTCTTTTATGGTTCATTGCTTTACTTTTTTTTATTCCGTCCGCCGTAGACTTCCTTCAGTCTCAATGATTCCTCAATTCCAAATTCTTTGAGGGGTTCACATTTTTTTTTTGTATTTTCTTAAACTTTCTCACACCTTACTCTTATCGCGAAAATGTACAGTACACAACGTGAAGAAAATTAACATTAAAACAATTCAATTTCCGAATTCTCGAAAAAAAAAGGATTTACAATAGACTCAACAAACTATACACAAATAAAAAATGCACTGCCTAGATCGAAATATATCACATGTAATATTGTAGGATTGGTGGCGGGTTCGGTAGGCAGCCCGCTTCGTTCTCACATCAAGACACATAGAATGGATACGTAATAAATTATTTGGTTCTTAATACAGTTTTGTGGTGGCACCTTTGGAGTGGAGAGGCACCGGGCTGCATGAGCCGAGCCGCGTCGCGAAGCCAGTCTTGCGTGCAGCTTTGCTAGTCTTTGCCTAGGCACGGCTTTGTACTATTCACAATTAATCGCATCACCTGCTTCCCTAAGCTTCTAACGACAACACCTTGTGGGGCGCGGGCGCCGATAGGGGGCGCGGGGAGGGCGATGGCGACTTCTTGGAGAGGTTGAGCGGCTGCGAGTTGGCCGCGATGCCCACTTGCAGCTCAACGAGCTTGGGCGCGGGGGGCGTCGACGACGACGACTCGGGCGAACACACCGGGCTCTTCCGGTGCAGGGGGGACGGGGAAGTTGACGAGGGGGACGCCGCTTGCGGACTCAGGTATATCCTCGCGAAGTCGTTGGGGGGTGAGGGGCTGCCGGCCGCAGAGGACGCCGCGGCCGCCGCAGCTGCCGCCGCCGCCGCCGCGTAGGGGCACGAGGACGCGGGCGCCGACGTGATCACTCCCGTCACCGACTGACTCTGCGCGGGCCACCGCTGCTGGGGCGCCGGCGCTTGTGACGATGCTTGGGGAATGTAGTGGTAGGTCGGCGAGGCCGCGACCATGACGTGGCCGCCTGCCTGGGTGGACGACGCCAGGTCCACGGGCCCAGACATGATGAAGTTGTGGATGATATCCGTGCGCTTGAGCTGCTCGGCGGTCATGCGCGGCCCCTCCATCAGACTCCTAGCCAGCGTTGAGTGGGTGCTGGACAGGGAGCTGGTGAGCGGCGACGCCACGGGCACGTTCACGGTGGCGGAGGGGGCTGAGACGGGCGCCGGGGCGGGCGCGGGGGACACCACCATGGCCTCCGCCTCCGCAGAATCCTTGTGGCGCAGCGCTCGGAACTTCTTGTGGGGTTTGTACGCTTCGTCCATGAGCGAATTGGTATCGTAAAGAGGGGGAGCTTGAAGAACACGCTTAAGCACTGGCATGTCTTCGACGTGGCTACTCTGATGGCTGTGCTCGTCCTTGTCTTCGAGGGACGAGCGCGGGCTCGAGCACACGGACGTCGGGGCGGAGTGGGCTCCGACCTTGTCCAGCTTCTCGGTCCCTGATTCGATTCCGGAGTCGCTAGGCGAGTCGAGCTTCCGGTGGAAGCGCGGATGGGACGCGAGCGCCCGCCCTGCACTTCCGACCAGCGCCACGGACAGCGGGTTGTGCGCCGCCATGTCGTCCTCGCCCGACGTCGATCCGGAGTTGGCGCGATGTCGGTGGGGGCAGAGGGCCGCTCCCGCCAGGGTGGCGGCCAGCAGGGGTGCTGAAGAGGCATGGCTATTGTGCGATGCCGGATAGTCCGTAAGGGAGGCCACCTCACCAGAGCACACAGACTCGGAACTCGACACGGAGCCCAGGGGGCTCTTGACCACTTCGTCCATGGTCACATCACTGGCCGAGGACCACGACGACGAGCCCGCGGGGCTTTTACTGCTATCGTCAACGTCCGCCCCACACATCATCATCGATCCCCACATATGCTGCTGGTGCTGCTGTTGCTGCTGCTGCTGTTGCTGCTCGGTCATCTTGAAGGCCAGCAGCTTCTCGGAGTGCAGCGTGTTGAGCGTGCGGAGGTCCGGGATCTTCTTCATGAGGTCGTGGACGATATGACTCTGGCCAGGGTGGTTCTGGTTGACCACGATCTGCAGGGCAGACCTGAGCTTGCTCTGCATCCGCTCCACCAGCTCGGTGTTCCGGAGGCCGGGGCGGTCGGCGGCGATGACCACGATCGAGCAGAAGAGGCCCACCTCGGCGTCCGACAAGCGGAGGGAGTTGAGTCGCTCCGCGAAGTCGAACATTGAGTCCATGAGGAAGCGGGCGTTGGACGAATTGTGGATGCTCTCGCGTTTGAGAACTTGCCCGTTCAGGCACACCATGCTGTTGGTCTGGCTGTCGAACAGGCACGCCAGCCTAACGAGAAGCACTTCGAACACTCCGGCCTTGAGGAGCGTCACTTGGTCGTCCTGGCCCAGGAGGAGGAAGCCAGGGATCCTCTTGGCGAACTCCACCACCCCTCGGATGGCGGGCGAGAATCGCTTCGAGAAGTCTTGCAGGAGTTCTTGCTGCCCCGTCAGCGGGACCGGATTCGGGTTCAGAGGACACGCCTGCAGCAAAGAGACGACGACAGTGTTACACTCGTGGCTTCCTTCCGCCTAAATTACAAAGAGAAAGTGACGAGCCCGGTCCACGGTCAAACACTGTCTGCACCGTGGCCTCGCCGTCTTCACGGCTTATGGGTGAAAGACGAGCCGCCAACCTTCGGCACTTCCGTCGTACCGAGGCCGGCGCGGCGGATCGTCTCATCCAGAGCACGCTTCTGCTAGACGGGAGACACTTACCAGGGTTGGCGGGCAGGCGGTGTAAGAGGGCTGCTCTCTCGCCCTCGCCAGCATGGGCTCCACCTTCTCCCGGGTGTAGTCGCAGGTGTCCAGGTGGGCACGCACCACGGTGTGGTACAGCGCGGATTCATCTTCTAGGTCAGCGGCCAGCACCCTCTCGACGGACCGGGACAGAGAGCTCTGCTGCATAGCAGCCAGGATTCGAGCCTTCTCCCGCTTTGGTACGCGACCGAATCTTACGGCTGCAACACACAAAATAGGTCAACGATGAGTCTCCTGCTTTCCTCTCAGGATCGCGCCGCTTTCGTGGGGTGGCTTGCTCTCTCCTAAAGCCCTGAAAAGTAGAGAAGAGCGAATGGTGATCCTTTCCATGATCGGCCCAATGTATTCGGCGCTCAACATGGCCGTGGGTTTCATTTGCGCCTCTCTACTATTTAGGGCTCTACTCTCTACAAGTGTCGCTCCGCCGAAAAAATAATAATGGGCCACACTTCTTGAAAGTGGGTCGTCTCGGACATAAGGACGGCATAAAGAAAAACAAAACGGCCAGACGGCGGCAGTCTGGTGTATGGCGCTCCGCCAAGCGTGGCGGTCAGTAACCCGACCCCGGCTAAGGCCTGCACTCCAGTTACCCGGGGAAGGCTTCCGGCCAGCCCGTCCGGGGATGCACTGAAGGTCGTCGCGGGCGGCCACCCCTCGAAACACCTGCCTCAACGGCGGCCAAGTCCGTTGCGGGCACGTACCGCTCGAGTGGCCAGTGCCCGAGCCGCATTTCCGGCCCCGAATTAACATTCGGTGTCTCGTGTCACTTGATCGGCAAAAGCAGGCGGACCAAGCCACATCGGGGTCGGCCGAGAGAGAAAACTGGAGTAGCGTCGAAATTTCACTTTCACACAATCGCGTCGCGCGCGCTGGAGAGAGGGAGGGAGAGACGGAACGAGAGAAAGAGAGATGCATAAAAAGCTGCACGGATGAAGTCGCCGGAACCGAGCCCAAAGAGGCAAAAGTAATCCAGGAGGAAAGTAAGTCGCCGCGGAGAGACGCGGAGTCAGCGAGAGTAGAGGTGGAGAGAGGTCATAGCCGGTCAATCTCGGCCACTCTCACTCCTCTCCTAGACAAGCGCTTTTCGAAAGTCCATCTATGGTCAATCGCATTTCCCTCTGCCGCAACACAATACAGTGTCCCAAATTTATTCGCACTCAAGCAAAAAATTGAAAATCGAGTCAACATGTCAAGCCGGTAACATGTTTACAATTCACGCCCACGGAAAAAGATGTCATCGCGCAATTTCAGTTCGGATCTACGCGCGCTGTCAGCAGTTCACTGACCTAGCAAGATTTTGAACGGAGGGAAAAGGGGATCAGCTGATGGGCAGAGATAGTAAACAAAATAATACGTACGGGCATTGTGGTAATCCACGACACCGTTCAATATCCCTTTAAGGATCGGTAATTCGTCCGCCATTATTCCAATAGTGATGCAAGGTAATCCTTATTAAGTTCACTGTCACGTAGGATACGATTTATCACAGCCACACTTCACAACACTAAACTCTGAAGAAACTCAACACTTATATCCCAGCGACTATGGCACTAAGGGTCATCACTATTCACAGCACTGTTAATCCAAGATAGCAGGTGCACTTTCACGGAGAACGGACTGTCCGTGGAGGTCGCGTAGCGCACATTGACGGCTTTCGTACAGCATTGCTGTCAACAACTCTACACGCGACTGTCAGAGCGCGCACGGCCAGCTGAGCGTGCTTGTAGCTGCTATGCTGCCGGTCCTGATACTGACTCGACTCCTCTCGGATGCGCGCCCGCCGACGAAACCTGGTGCTGGCGCGCTGCTCGGTCACCCCCGGACGCCTTCGGCTCTCTCCGCCGTCTGCCCCCGCCACTTTTTTCACCGCGACTACCGCTACCTCCCCTCCACGCCCACACGGCCCGCGACGCTTAGCCTTGAACTTGCATCTAACTGTCCGGCCGTCTCCCGCACCGCCCTCGTTCCCTTCCCTTCCCCTCTCCGCACCGCTTCCCCGCCTCCCGGCAGTTCGCACCTCTTGGCTAGTCTTTTATACGCTTCCGGAATAAAACCGCGCACCCCTGCGAGCGAGCCTGTGCGAAACCACCTCTCCTTTGACATGCTAATTACACCCAAGGCCAAAATTCCCATTAAGCTGTTTTTCCCCGGAGAGATAAAAAGAAATGGCATTGGCTAAAAATAAGAAGTTGGCGTTTATAAACGTAGTATGCCGCTTATTTTTTTCGAAAGTGCCTACCGGAAGTGGCAGTGTCGCTGGCGACGATTGTTTTTAAGCCCCTGGACAAACAACGACAAGGCGGAAGTTCTCGACCCTAACGCAAATTCTTTCAAGGCAACCAGAAAAAAAGAACGCAGCCTTACCAAAGTTAAAAATATCAGTCATATAGGAGGACTGCATTGCTAATGTATCACACGCGGCCGCTCCGTAGCGAAGGCCACACGTAACACAGATTAAGCTGGTATTCGTCGCATGAAAGCATGTTTATGCGCACAACAGCACTTGGAAAAAAAACACTCCAAGGTCTTTAGCTTCAGCGAAATCGATTTTTACTCCCGAAGATTTTTGGCGGTACTTTAGTCGCGGCGAGGCGCGGAGCGGCAGCACGGAGTTGAGGCTTTGTCCGCTAGAGGGCGCCAGTCAGCGGGCGACACCAGCGCCAGCGCACGCGGCGGGAAGAGCCTGAACCACGTGCTCCCGAGCCGCGCCGTTGCGAGTCGGCGCGCGCTTATTTGAGTTTGTTGCCCGGCGAAAAGGACGGCGCGGCGCGGTGACGGCGGCATAGCGGCAACCAGGTGGTGGCTATCAATTTCGCTTTGACGTAAACAAATGCACCACAATGACGTCAATTTAAAGAATTTCAAGCATAAAATGTACTCCCAAACAAATATTAGTAGCATTCATCAAAATTAAAAATACGACTAACCGTGGACGAATGCCATCTCAAACTTATTCATAACAAAAGCTAGCATAAGCTAACCAATTCGCTTCTTCAATATAAATCCAGTTCATAAAACGCAGAATAATGCGTATTGTCATATAAAACCCTGAACCTGAAGGGAAATCTCGTTGGGCGAATGAACAAACAATCCTTCTTAACCCTTAACAGCCCAAAGTATTTGGAGTGAAATTTAGCTTAAGAGAAATTTAAAGATTTTTTTTCACCAATATACGCAATTTTGAGCTTTTTAAAATGCCTAAATTATTAAATTTAAGGTTTCCAGAGGGGTGATATTTTTAAATTGAGACAATACTGAACTGAAAAGATCCTCAAAAAAAATCTGTAGCCGAACGGCATCGCTGGGCAGTAAAGGGTTAATCATTCTCCAAAAAAAGGATTCTTTTACGTATGGTAGGGATTAGGATTTTAAATGCAAAGAAGCTCAGCTATACAAAGGTTTCAAATAAATGAGTTTGGCATTTGCATTATTAACGGAGCGGTCTGAGGACATTGACGTGCTGTGGGAAAGGAGGCCAGTGCAGTCACCCCCGGAGTATTCCGCGTGCATCCAGATTTCACCCGCAGAGAGAAACGTTCCGGATAGCTCTATTTGAGGGGTCAAGCACCTGGAGTTGGCTCCAGCACGCTCCGGCCCCTCCGCCGCGCCGCGCCGGCTTGGCAAAGCCGTGTTACGGTGTCTCCCCACCGCACCGCTCCGGCAGTCCAGACCAGGAGAACACTTTCCCTGTTCCACTCGCAGGTTGTTCACCTTAGTACCGGGTACCTCCGCGCCACGGCGCTATCTCCGATTAAAAGCTATTTTCGTCCTGTTCTCGTTATGAAAGTGAAGTTGGACGCTACGATTTCGCGGAGAGAGCCTGTCTAACAAATCCGATCATTCGCCTCTTATGGGTACATCCTCTCAAATGTCACGTGTTCATACTGAATTCTTTTAGTCTCTTTAAAATGCGATTTTTGTCCCCTATATTGATCACTATTTTGTTCACTATACTTTCCAACAATAGGTAATTCAAATTAATGTGGTCCTTAAATTGTTCGCAAAATGAATTCAATAATACGATAAATTTGTGGATTATGCTACATAAAATCTGTTCAAATAATCGTTTTGATTCACTCATATCTGCTATAACACTGCTGACAATCGAAACACGATGTAACTATTAGGAGACAGCTTATTTTCCTTATCATTTTGGTTCAATAGTACATCAGAAACAGCATCCGAGTTTAGAAAAATAAGGTGAGTTGCTAAAAGTCTGCCGAGGATTTCGACTAAATTAAATCTGATGGTGAACTCGGATAACGGTTTTCATGAGTGAATTCATTTTTTATCTAATTTTAAAATACTAAATTTAAAATTTATGCCTTTAAAAAAATTCAATTCAATTTTAAAAATAAAAATAAAAGATGAATTTGGCATATTTTTATACAAAAAATTGAGATCTTTTCTAAGGAACCACGTTCTAACTCGAAAAGATTGCGCAGATATTCTTCGTTATAGTTTTTTCTTAATGCTCATTTGGGAGTGAATAAAATCGCAATGTCGGGTCGATTTCTTTGGAAGTGGGTCTGGCGGCATGGCGCGGTTTTGCTCCGGAGCCGCCGAGTCCGCAGTTCGACGACCGGAGCGCGCCGGATACACCGCATTGCCTTCCGGCAATATTTCTTGTAAAATACTTTCCAAGACAGGTTCTGTATATAGGTCGCTTTCCACTCTCACTCTCATCGACTCTCGCTTCTGCCCCAGAGTGAAAGTGGCATGAATGTCGCTAGCCCCACTCCACTCCGCCACTGGGTCCCAGGTTCGATGCCCTGCGCCGCCCCGCTAACGCCGTCAAGGTACTCTCTTACGTTGCCTGCCAGATTTGCACTTTCGCTTGCGAGACCGTGTGCTGTCATACAGGGCAGCTTTCCACGCGCCGAAACACAAAACAAAACAAGGCAGCTTTCATACGCGAAACGAAAGCCCATAGCGAAACCTGAAAGAACCTAACCGAACATAAAACCTTGACTTTCGTAATCTTACCTAACAAAGCCAAACAGAACTTAACAAGACATTGCCTACCGCAATCGATTCTAATGAAGCCTTGCCTAACAAACCTAACCGAACAAAACCTTGTCAACCGTAACCTAATAAAATCTATCCGCAACCTTGCCAAACCTCGCATCCTGACTCAATAAATATTAGGTTAAGTTAAACTCGCAAAGCTTATCCTATTTGAGTCCAACCAAATTGATCAAGCAATTTGTTTTCTTGGTGCAAAAACGTTCGCCTTGCATCTTGTAAGAAAGCAAAGTTTTATAGAGGCTCAAGCTTGGTTACTTCCGAAGTTCTATTCAAGTGCTTCAAAACAGTTCTACTTTTAAAACTGCGAATTTATGAACTTTTGCAACAGTTCTAAGCATCAATTAACATGGTCGCTTTTAAGCTAAAATCATTGCTGGAATGAAATGGCTATCTCTAAGAGAGAACCTTGTGTTCCAAGTACTGGTATCCCTTAATCTCGATCTTGAAAAAAATGATTGAAAACTGTTTTGATGTAAGAACTTTGCTAAAAATGTCAATTCCAATGTTTTGACGAATTAGCTGAAAGCGTTCCTGAACTGATACTATATTCATAGTCTGAAATTAAGAGCGGGATTTGAATCGAAATGCGCTGAAATTCCGTGATAGGCTGAAAGTAGCCTGCAACGGATTTCAGTCCAATTCTTCGAGCGACCCCAAAACCTAAATTGGAACAAAGAATTGAGGCAAATGCAGGGAATTCGTCCTCGACGAGCAAGTGCCCTGCTGCAGCCATCGGCCGTGGCCTGACGAGGCGAGGCAAGGCTCGCGAGCGCTCGCGGCCCCGCAGGCCGGCCACCGCCGCCACCGCCGCCGCCGTCGCCGGGGCCCGTCGTGGAGCCGGGACCCGTGGAACCGGGTCACTCAGCGAGCGAGTTCAACAAACTCCCAAGGCCCCGCTGCGCGGCCCGGCCCAGAGCGGCCCTCGGTCGACGGCCCATCCCGTCCCGGGCCCGGGCCGCGCCACCGCCGCGCGAACGCAAGCAGCCACCGAGTGCTGCTTTCTCAAGCTCTGGCCACGGTTTCGCAACGCTACCAGACCACTCGTCCTAACTTTGAGCGCAACCGACTTCACATTCGCCCCGAAACATCTGCCAAAAAAAATAATAAATTTCTCCGAATCGATTTGCCGGAATTCAATTTCAGCGCCTGTGTTCTGCAAAGTCTGAGTTTACTGGACTTATTAGAAAGGTATCAAGCTGTTTTAGGGATCGTTAATACCTCGTAGCGTCTCCAGAACTCTTGAAACATAAATCGATCCATTATCTCAAAGTCGAAAAATACTGAACTATTTATCAAACCTATTCTTAAATAACTTCGTAATTTTTTAGCGTCTACTTTGTGTCAATGTTTAAGCCATCTCTCTACATCAAAGCATGTTTCCAAAGCGTTCAAGAAAACATTTTATAAAGAAGATTTAGCTTTTAAAAGATTATAAAAAAACACCTCGCCAGAAAGAAATCAAATTCTTTAAAAAGGTGGCACAAAACTTTTTTTATATATTTTTTATATATTTTTTTTAGATAAAACTTTTTAGAAACAAACTATATTTATTACGAATCCGATGAAGAATTACTTATTCTGCGAGATGCATTATTCCGAATCGTATAAAGATTAGGATTTCAAGTAACTAATAATCAATTTTTTCGTGTTTTGAGAATGATTTTCTTAACGCTCTCGATCTGAAGACGAACAAAGAAGTGTCGAAAACTAAGTAATTTCCAGTAAAATGTATGTCGCCCACATGAAAAGTAGCATTGGAGTGGCTCGAGATCGCGCGGCGGCCAGAGTGGGCGGCGGACTGGTGTGGAGGGGGGAGGCCGAGGTAAATGAACTGTTTTCGAGTCACGGCAGCTGAGTGATCTAGAAAGGCTAATACGACCTCAACGCGGCCTGGCCTGGCTCGGCGGCGGCTCCGCGGCGGCTCCGCGGCGGCTCCGCGGCGGCTCCGCGGCGGCTCCGCGGCGGCTCCGCGGCGGTTCGGCCCTCGAATCGAGGGCCTCGCTCGAATCAAGGCGAGGCGAGCAACAGTCCGACCAACACTCGCACTTCAACGAAGAGTACGTCCTCAACACAATTTCTTAGCTGAGACAAGGGATTAAGAAGGCTTTGCTTGACCCTCTGATGTTTCCTGCAAGGTCCACAAATTACGGAGCAGTTTTATTCAAGCCCACGTGAGCTCAAACACGCTCTTCCTTGCCTGAAGAACAAAGCCCAAAATCCTAGGCTCTAAGCTATAACTCGTATTCAAGATTAAAACTGGACTTTGATTTTTTAAGGCTTGCAGAAACAGCAGTACAAAATTATTTTATTTTCAAAATTTAAAATAAGCATAAAAAAAAACTCGCCATCTAATAAAGCAATCTTTTCCCAACGCGGTCTAACCTAACCTAACCTAACCTAACCCAACTAAACCAATCCCAACTTCACCTAACATTAACCACCCAGCCATGCCGTTCGGAAACAGAAAAAAATAGTTGAGGATCGTTTCAGTTCAGTATTGTCACAATTGAAAAAATATCACCCACCTGAAAACCTGAAATTCAATAATTTAGGCACTTTTCAAAGCTTAAAATTTCGTACATTTATGGAAAAAGTCCTCCGAATTTCTCTTAAGCTGAATTTCACTCAAAACACTTCGGGCTGTTACGGGTTAACTTACTCAAAATCCAAATCCTAAATAACTTGTAAGCCCATAGTAGCAGAGCCCGAGGTCATTAGCCCGGTGACCTAGTTTGGACGAAAGTAGGCCTGCAAATTCAGGAGGCTAAAAATATCGGCGCCGAGGTCGTTGACCGATTGACCCAATTTCCTAAGAGGTGACTATGAATACGCCCTCCGGCCGCCAAGGTGTCCGGCGACCTTGATGGTCGGCGCGCGGGCATAGCGACCCGTCCCGTCCCGTGGCCCGCGGACCCGGGCGCACGCCACCGTCCTGTCGGAGCGGAGCCCAGACTCGCAAGTCTCATCCTCCTTCGTACAGGCGTCTTATTTTTCGCCGGTTGGCCTTGTGCGGCCAGTACTGCAGGCCCGGCCCGTCTGAGGCAAGCCATGGCCTTTGTTTCGAATGCACAAGACGCCGAGGACATGGGCCCACCGGGCTCTAACCTATTTAGCCGAGACAATTATTCGGAGGCCATGGCTGAGAAATTCGGAGTTCAAACACTTTCGGGTTTTATTTTCATGCTTAAAGGTTATTTTTCAGTGTAACTATTTGGATCTCCACGATCAGAAATTCAAAAGCAAGGTTTTCTTTTTTTTTAAGAAAACACAAAAAGTTACTTTTTTAAACTCATTTTCATGTAAATATGAGGTGCAGTGGTATTATATTTATGTTACATAATCCATTAAACTAAAGTGATTAAAAAGTTTTTCTTTAAGATATATTTTTTTTGGGGTTATTTTTTTGGGTGATTAATATTATTGAACTTTTTTCTGTTTACGGGAATTAAAGTAAACCTACTCAGTATCAAATGTACAACGCTAAAAAAGAATGCTTCAAAAATGAGCTCTTGATTGAAAGAAAATAACTAAATTTTTTAGCTTAAAATTCACTTAAGTTTTTTTTTAAAAAGAAAATATGTATGCATTATTTTAAGAAAGCTCAGTTTAGGAAAAAATCAATAAAATATCAAAACTAAGTTTTGATTCAATCAAATGAAGGAAATAAATTCAATAAAGGGAATAGTAGTACTTAAGATAAATTAAGATTAAACAGCTCGTTTAAAAGTCCCAGATTACTGACAAGAGATGACGCCAATTAAAACGAGAACAGAAAACGATGCGTCTCCGAAATCATTTATGAGTAGAGCGCCCAACGAGCGAATAGAAACGCTGAGAGTGTCCTAGTTGAAAAGCCGTTGACCTCACAGGGCCGCGTTCCCGATCATATTTTCGAAAACAAATAAAATCGAATATAGAACATGCATCGAATTATACAGTGACGCCCCCGTGGGTTGAGCAAGCAGTAACCAGGACTGCGAACAACGACCGATATCTGGGTCGCCCTCCTCTCCCGTCTCTCCTCTCCCCTCTCCCTCTCTCCCTTCGGCCTTGTCTCTCTCCCTCTCTCTCGCCAATCGCACTGTTCCCAATAAACCTCCTATTCCGCAACTTATGCTTCGGAGTCAACAAACTCACTTTTGACTTACACCAGGTGTCTTGGCTATTGTTGCATGTCTTTCTGACGTCATGAGTAGGATCTCTTCCGGTTTCGTTTTGACTAATTAATCGCTCTACACTAATTTAATTACAGTCATGACAAATTAGCAATTTTATTAAAATTATTACAATTCAATGACCAAAATCCATTAAAAAAATGAAATGAGAGCATTTTTTCAATGCTTGTTCGTTCAAAATTTTAACAATATGGCTTTTCAAATTTAAGTTAGAAATAAAAAGGTTGCGGCTATTCACACGCCATTGCAAATATACGGACACTTGAACGCACGTAAACCAACTTAATGCACTTTAAATGGGAGTTAGCTTGAATACGCACGGACCCCAATCTAATACAATTTATACAGGGCAGGCGTGCGAATAGCAACTACGAAATAAAATTGGTGTGCATTCTTTAATAGACTATCAATACCTTTATAAAGCTAAAATTTTTAAGATGAATAAAAATAACAAAATTTAAATTTGAGAATTAAAAGGCAGTAAGCCACTTCTTCAATATTTTTGAAAATACTGATTAGAATGGTCGCATTTTTTTTTCTTAAAAACAATACAGTAAGCTTTGATTTTTAGTAGTTAAATGTTGCTAAGTTTAGTCAAACTACCTTGGAATAATAAAATCGTCGCAAGGAGTGTTGAAGACTAAGGCCATTCTGCCCATATATATAGTACAAGGACCGCGTTAAGTGTGAGACGTTCATACAATAAGTGTGACATGCATGTGACCATGGGCCTCATGGGCAATGTGGACCTAGCCAAGGGCCTCCGCAACCCTTGACACCGCCCTATTTACGTGTAAAGGAACACAATTGAATAACTAGACAACCCGCATTGAACGATGAGTGCGAATTCAGAATGAATTAGTGAGACCATAAAATACGTATCAAGGATAAAATTCACACAAATATTTGCTTTTTTTGATAAAATTGCAAGATTTTTTACAGATCGATGCTTTTTTGACACAAACTCAGTTGTAGCTTAAAATTAAAATTATTGATAAAATTTGGTTTGGCTTTCCCCATAAAAATATCTAAATGCATAAAATCTTGGTCATTTAGTAAAAAAAATGTAAAAATCTTTAAGTTCTTAAATAAAATAATTTGGTACCGTAATCAGATGAAAAAGCCATTTATTAAAAACATGCCCATGACCATTTTGTTAAAACGATTGGACTTCTTGAGGATACGACAACTGAGCTCTGAAAATTCCAGTATAAGCGAATTAAAAATAAAATCTTTTTTTGATCAGAATCTGAATTTCGAATACGCGGGAATACACGTATCGAGCGCTCGTTACGTAAATACGACGTCTGTGACCTACTTATGCGGGGGAGAGAGAGTTGATGTCAATGACCGATCCGTCAGGAAAGCACCCCCCCCCCGGACCAGACCAAGGGACCCCACCAAGTGCCGTTCAACCCCCCCCCCAAAAAACACACCCCGAAACCAATGCCAAAA
>Ga0058701_10001042_pt1 | contig 19120 bp, 6 predicted proteins | sample AgamicOrMae_FD_97039 | JGI IMG/M metagenome (GOLD analysis project Ga0058701, IMG submission 97039) | Agave microbial communities from Guanajuato, Mexico - Or.Ma.e | ecosystem: Host-associated > Plants > Phyllosphere > Phylloplane/Leaf | place: Guanajuato, Mexico | collected 2012-06-04
ATGCAGAAGCACTACGTGCAAGGAGCACAACGTGGAAAGCGCAGTGTGCTGCAGCAAAGTGTGCTGCAGAAGGACAGGCGCGCCGTGGGAGGCGATCCATTTATTTCTGCTCTACAAAACGCAGTCATTTTATGGTATGACTTGACGGAGCTTGTCATCTCTTTGGGTCACGCAGTACGCTTTCGGAGTGGAAATACTAACTTGCGCCGTCAAAAACGCCAACGTCGGAAACATGAAAGTCGTTAATGCAAACGTCGTAAATCTGAATGTAAATGGTCCAAAATTTGTAAAAAAAAAAGAAAAATTTGTTTTTAGTGCTGACTTTGATAGTAGGGCTTTTTTTCGTTTTACTCGGTTTTACTTATGAGGAACATAATAATGTTTGCCAAACACCTACAATAAGAATTAAAAAAAAACGAAGTAACTAGTTATGTGTTAAAAAACGAAGTATCATTTATGTGTTAGGTTGGTTTCCGTGCGTTCAGGACACCTCTTATTTAAAATGCATTAGGTTGGTGTGCGTGTGCGTTCAAGTCTCCCTGTATTAATAAAGGCGTGCGTACAGAATTGACAAAAAATCGATAATTTATTTAAAAGTGGGTTATTGATCCGACATGCATTTCTATGGGGAAACTTGAACGCACGTAACTAACCAAATGCATTTAAATGGGGCGGGTCAATAGACACTTAAAATACTCAGCGTTCATTTGGATTGTTAACAGTATCGTATAAGAGTAGCGCGCCGCAGATGAAATAACAATAGGAGACGCTTGTCTTATTTACCGCGTAATATGAGCCACAACAATCATCATCTCCTGGTTGAGGACGTTTTCCGGCGTGGCAGCGCTCGGACTCTGGCGCGGTCCACCTCCCCCCCCCGCCTCCCCCCGTTCTACTTTCGATACGTAAAACTTTCTCTCACGCCGCTTTTGTGCTAAGCGCGTTTAGGCCCTCCTCCTGCCGCCACCGCAACCGCTGCAACCGCCCTGCGTTGCACGTAGCAGATGCAACAATGTCACGCGGCGCTTTTCCGAACAGATGTCGTTTAGCACGATTTATTTTGACGCAAACAATTTCTCATACGACCAACGGTACAGGACAGCAGTCAATCATCAAGGCGCTGCATTATTGGTTCGAGAGGGCGGGTTCAATAACCACTGAGGAGAGGAGTCCTGATGCATCTATTTAAAGAGACTTATCTTCTCTGTGGGTCGGTAACCGAGAAAATATGGGTGGTGTGAAAGGTTGACATTTTATGATTAATGCTTCTATCGCTCTAAATACGAAACTTACGATAAGTCACCTAATAATATTTAACTCCTTAAACCTAACCTAACTGACCCTATAGCCTAATCGAAGCAAAGTTAAAAGGTCAGTTCTGTTCGAACGCCTATGGTAAGACTTGAACGCACGAAAACGAGCCTAATGCATTTTAAATGAGAGGTGATTAAACGCACGGAAACCAACCTCGCAGCGTGTGAATAGTCATTTCGAAGTTTAAAATATCCCCAAATAATTAAACCATGCCGACCTTAAAACCTCCTAACCTCTAAGGAAATCCCGCAACCTAACCTAACCTAGTTCGAATCCTTAAACCTAACCCAACAGCTTCAACCGTTCATTCCCTACACAAGCCTTTATAACCTACCCTGGTCTCACCAATCTTCTCGTCCGTCACCCTACTCACCAATCCTTTATCAGTGGTTGCCGATAGAAACCTTCACTCTGAAAGATTATCCTCAACACAATTTTAATAAATATCTAAGCCTCGTTTTGTCACTTTCAGCAGCAGTAATCAAGTGTCTCGACAAGTGAAAATTCTGTCGATACGTGGTCACGGCTTAACACTTTTCGCTTTGATCGTTTATTCAACTGCGGGTCTTCGTGTTCAATCGGAACTACTCGCGGCTAAGGCGAACCGCAAATCAGTTACGGATCATTCATGTTCACTGATGTCTCCTATCAAAGGGAACAGCTCTTAGCCTGATTGTAACAAGCAACCATTTATGTGAGGAAACTTCATCGTATGTTCCTGTGTGCCTCAATTCATTTTAAGTGGAGAAATGCCGGTCGAATAACAAGTACTATTGATGTAGAAACCTCGGAAAGTAATCTGCGTCAGGATTGTTAATCGTAAGGCAACTCTCTGTAAAGTTAAGAGCGTCATCCCTTGTTGCTGCGTGACGTGAGGTGGAACAAGAGGTTTAAGGTCGAAACTGGCGCAAGAGTATTCAGTACGGTGCACAATAATTACGTAATAGTGGTGATGCGCCGTTTTGGTGTGTTGTGCATCAGGAAAGACGAAATAAACCTTTTAAAAATATTAAAAATTATAATTTTCGATTAAGTTCTAAAAGTAATTGATCTAAACAAGAAGTCAGGTCAGCTTCCTGAGTGGCAGTAGCACAGCCGTACCTGCAAGTTGTGTAAGGGTTCGTCTATTAATTACGTTACGCTAGGCTATTTTCGGACCTCCCCCTGGCTGGTCAAGCCTTTCCCCTAATACCTTACCAAGCGTACGTTACACTGACATTAACCACCCCTTTCTCTTAAGAGGTCAATGTAATTTAAGGACGGCCCCCTATAGCCGTAGGAGCCGTCTAGGTGATAGCTATTAAAATTCTCCTTTATACCGTAACTGAACATCCATAATGATCGCGTAACACGATAATTACGTAATATTTAGGCGCCGTAAAATAGTGTACTCTAAAACGAAGTGACTATTCACACGCTGCGCCCCATATAAAATGTATTAAATCGGTTTCCGTGCGTTCAAGTCACCTCCCACTTAAAACGCATTAGATTAGTTTCCGTGCGTTCAAGCCTCCCTTGTATTAACACAGGCGTGTGAATAGCAACTTCGTTTAAAAATATACCCCCTTATTGAACCCGATGAGAAGAAGAGAATGCAACCCGTAAAATTAAGAGTGTGATGCAAAGAGTTTGAAGAACGTGTTTCTTATAATCTTGTAATGCTCTCTTTTCTCAGCATTTAATCTTATATGTCAGTGGCTGACACGGTAAATTAACATTATTAATTAAACAGCGGCGTTATTTTTTTAAATTTTGTCTAGAGGCGCCCTCTAACGTCGGTCTGTTCCACTTCTTGTTTGGAGACTCCGTTCGCCCAAAGATGGCGCCGTAGGCACGTTGAGAAGAGTTCCGGGAGGCCGGCTCTCCCACCCATGAAGCCCTTTACCCCACTACTGTACACATTTTCGGCTCCACATTTAAACTGGCTACTAGATGCCGTTCGAGACTCATTTCTATCCTCTGATTTTCGTGTATGCTCACTGTGAATTGAAAGCTGGCATCTATTTCTCAGTTTCCCACCTTTCGTTTCAAGTCGGAGCGAGGAACTAGGCATGTAACTTAACCTAACCTAACAGATGATAAGTGAACGCTCGCGGAGCGGTAGCAAGTCGCAAACCTACGCGGTTGTACTTTCGATATTACTCAACGTAAAGAATACGGCTGGAACACTCTTTTGGACATGCGATTTTTATCATAGTATTTATCCTAATTTATCCAGATTAGGCTAAATATAAGGCCAGGTTTAGTTGGGTTAGGTTATAAGTACCTTGTGCAACGTTCCGTTCTGCAATGAAAGGTGGGACAGAGGTAGAAAACCAGCCTTTCAAATTAACGGTTATTGGTTGGTGCGATCACGGGAAAAAAGGCTTTGTTATACTTACAAAATCATTTGTTAATATAGGGATGACAAAAACATTTTGTTACAAGAACAAAATGTTTAGTTCTGTCAACAAAACGTTTGGTTGCTGCAGCAAAATTTTTGTTTGCAGCAACAAAAAGTTTATTTGTTGTCCCTAATTTTGTTGCCGTAACAAAACCATTTTTTCCGTGATAGAAAGTCGGATAATGGTGCCGTGCGTTGGGATCTCCCAAACAAAAAGAGATACCGCCCAAGCCCAGTGAGTAAATCGGCCCGCAAATCCATTTATAACGAAGAAATGTGTATTTTGGCAGAGAGACAATGCATGACTCCTGACCTGACTTCTCCGTCTCCGTCGCGCCAAAGCAAACGCCGTAGTTTCTCTTTGTTTATCACACTCCTTTCTCCGTACCTCCCTTGATTTTCTCTGCAGTTCTCAAAAGGCCTCGGTCCACCTTTCTGTGGGTATATTCCCCTCTAAGGCCATCCTAAACCCAGAGACCCGCCTTGATCGATCAACCTGCAAAAATTTACGATTGGTCGAAGTCGGGAGAGAAAGGGTTAACTAATGTATCCATCCGAGACAATAGCACTTTCGTTTTTGCTAGCCGAAACCGCTTTTGCTCGGCGAGCTTTACCTCTTGAGAGTTGCGGATGTCTTTTTTTTTTAACGAGTTGTTTCTATTATTACGTAACTTTATCGAAATACGGTCTGAGATGAGGAGGTTGAAAGCGGAACACAGTGGACGCACGGAGGCTGACGATGTTTGAAGGGAGAAAAGAGGGGGGGGGGCAGGGGTGACTCATGCACGTTGTCCTGTATTTTGCGTCGTGAAGCGTGGCGCGTGGCGTTTCCTCCACGCCGTCATCAACCGCATACGATGTGCGCAAAATTTCCCTCAGGGCACACTTCTTATTTTTTTCTATCTTATGTTCAACCTTTTCTCACTGACAAGAGCGGCAAATGCCACCGAACCTGACCTTACTATAAACCTAATTTAATTTATCCTCATTATTAATACCGATGGTGGTCTTGCCTACCTCTCCTTTTACCCCTCCGCTGGTATTTCATCACGTTTATCAGGGTGAACGACATGCAACCGCGTAGAGAGAAGGCCTTGTTCGGAGCAACATATTTCTTTGTTGATGTATTCTTAACCAAATATTTTGGTTAAGCCAAAATTTTTGACTGTGGCAACCAAATGTTTGGCTTTGGCAACCAAGTTTTTGGTTGTGGTGCCATTTTTTTGGTTTTCATAATTAAAAATTAAGTTTCCGCGACCAAAAAATTTTGGTTACCACGACTAAAAATTTGGTTACCGGGACTAAGAATTTGGCTGCCACAACCAAAAACTTTGGGTGGGTACCAACAAAGTAGTTGGTTTCTTAAATCAAGCTTTTCTGTCCGTGAACGCCCGAGATTCGAACTTCTCTGGAAAGCCTGAAAGGCCCTTGAACTGGAATCTGGAAGAAATCTCTCCTGTAAGCGCCTTCCGTTTGGCCTCATCTCGAACAGATGAGATAACCAATCACCCTGAAAGCGAGCGACTCGATTCGAGCAAGCGAAGGCCATCCCTGCTCTGAAGGCTCTCTTGATCGAAGAAAGCTGATAGAAGGGAGCTGGGGGAGTGGGCCGGGCAGGGAGAGTGGTTCAACGAGAAAAAGTCGCTCCGTCTGGGCAGGGGGGCACGTGGGGGGGCGTGGGGGTAGGGGGGGAGGGACGGGTTGGCTCCGGCGCTCACGGCGGCACCACTCGACACTCAGGGAGCCCGGCGAGGCGAGTGTTCCCCGGGAGAAGCCAACGAAGGCAGCCGCCTCCGCCTCAACTCAACAAGCATTGTGGTTGTGGACGGGTCGCGGCCGGCTCAGCATTCTGCTCCGTGCTCATCCAATTTCACTCTCATTTCAACGAGTGCAGCGCATCACAATGGCGGTGACCAGGGCGCTAATTTTCGCAGGAGTCCTCGTGGTGTGTGCTTCTTCCGCGGCGTCGGTCAGCCTCTTGGGTGAGTATGTCAGCTCCGTCTACGAAATTGCGTCACACTTATGAGTGGTTTATTGTGTGAGACAAACAGGTTTAAGGGCACCGAATGATAGCTTCTCGAAGACCCACTTGCGCTGATCCGTTTCGGGGAGTTTAGTTCCTTTCCTAAGTTCGACGCCACAGTGGACAGAACAGAGGAACTTTTTTAGTCAATTAGTCGAAACATGTACCGGTAAAGTGTTACGTGATGTGATTTACGGAACAACAGCAAACAAAATTGATAGTTTTTATGTGAACAGGGAAATTTAAGACCGTGTTATTTAGTTATTTAGTGTATTTTCAGAAGTTCATTGTGTATCTTTACATCGCTTGTCAGTTCTTGAAGCTATTGCCAGCGTCTCGCTGTGAAACAAGCTCTTTAGACGACCCTTTAAAGGTGGACCTGCTTCAAGATCCAAAATTTCAAGACCTGCACTTTGGCGTTTCAAAAATTGCGGGTGCCCCGAAATAGAAACAGACAGCTGATATTTTTGGCGGGAAAAGACTGTTCAAGTTTACTCGTTCTTCAGGAATGATGGGAACTGTGATATAATTACAAGAGTCAATAGATTCCCCTACCTTTCCCTCTATTTCTTTTACACGTATTCTTAATGGTTCCTACTATTCAAATCGGTAGAGAATCACCCGTACCATTTTATTATTTTATTTTATACCATTACCGTACCTTATATTATTCATACCATTAGCGTAGTATTTGCTAAAAAGATATTGAAAAACAGACACTGTTAAAATTAAAATCTTCTTAACTTCAAATAAAGCTAATATATTTAAATTTAGGAAGCTTTACTTTTAATTTTTGGAAATCTTATTATTAGAACCTCTGTTTGAAACAATTTAATAATATCTAGTGCATTTTTTAATTTTTAAAATCTGCATTAAAAAAAATCTATGAGACTTAATTTTTGCGAGCAGGAAAAAGAATGTTTGAACAAGGCTTGTAATATATTTTTAAGTTACAGTAGGTGTATAGCAAAAATCTTTTCGCGTAAGTAAATTCCTAGGAAAAACCGTATTTTCCAGATTCTTAATTCCGATAGTGGAAAAAAAAGCGATTATACTTATTGGCAGGTTTACTTAATTGGAGGAACGGGGGCAAGTTTACAGGCCGTTCTCTCTGGTTAAACGAGTAAAACCAGCCGCGATGTGATCAACTGTAGAAGGCGGTTTCTTTGTGAGAAATGAGATTTATCCGGTTCCTTGAGAAGGTAGAGCAGCGACGGTGTAGCCGCATCCCTGCTCTCAAAGCCTGCCTGCTCTCGATTTTATTACTTTCTGTCATCTTACTCTCTCAAGTTAACACTAAGGCCGTGTCCTTCGTCTAGCGAACGCGCGGCTCAGCTGTTTCTAAGGTTAGAGGAAAGTTCCTTTACCACTACGTAACACGTTTATCTGGATTTTCTCTTTACGTTCCTTGAACGTCCAACAGGGTCTCTGGAGACTTCAACGCACGTAACTCTTCAACCCTGCAAATTACCTTAAAACCCCCTAAATTGACGTAAATTGAAAATTTTATAGGTTACATATTTCCTGCTGTTTGGACTCGGGAGACTTAAACGCGCGTAACGCCCCAACCCTGCAAACTTCCTTAAAACCTTCAAAATTGACGTAAATTGTAAATTTTAAAGGTTACATATTTCCTGCTTTTTGGACTCGGGAGACTTAAACGCGCGTAACGCCCCAACCCTGCAAACTTCCCTACAACTTTCAAAATAGACGTAAACTCTAAATTTTAAAGGTTGTATATTTCCTGTCTCTTGGTCTCAGGAGACTTGAACGCGCGTATGGCCCCAACCCTGCAAATTTCCTTACAACTTTGAAATGCTAAATTGACCTTAACTTTTTGATTTTAAAAGTTACATTTCCCACCTCTTACGCTGTATCTTCCGTCGAGTGGAGTGCTAGCTGATCGAGGCAAATAACATATTGTTACTAAAAGCCTAGTGTCGTTTCGTTCTTGGAGGTCGTCATTGTCACAGAGGAGTGAGCGGTATCAGGCTTGGCGATAGCGGAGCGGAGAGATGAAGGTACCATAGCTACGCGGCTGTATGGCCTTAGTCGTTATTATGTAATTGACTGTTTGCTTAATGGTTCTTTAGACTTTGAGTTTAAAGAGCGAAGTCTAAAGTAAATAATAATCGGACTAGGAATAAAATCGTCTAGGTTGTTTAACTTTGCACCGTTTTTTAAAAGAATCTGTAGGCTCAAAAAAGGTTAGTTTATAGGTAAGTCTTGCTTCACCAATCGTATACCCCTTAAAGACGTACTTTTTGTTTTGTAACTTATGAACCCCACACACAACCACCCAAGGAAGCACTTGAACGTGGAAAAAATCACTTAAACTCACCAAGACCAATTACGAAAGCGTTACCTTGAAAACTCCCTTTTCCAAATCAGAATCCTTCCGGTGCTCATTTCATGCGTTTCAATCAGAGGAGGATAAAATGTTCATATATTTTTAAAGCAATAATTTGCCTCAAAATCACAAAAGCGTTACCTTAAATACTCCTTAAAAAAAACAGAATCTTACCGGTTGCTTATTTTTTGCGTTTCAATCAAAAGGGGGGGAAATATGAATGTATGTTTAAAGCAAGAATTGGCTTTTTTACTTGTTTATAGATGAGCTCAATAACTTTGAAAAGCATGGCAGTAGTCTTAAAAAGAGACATCGCATTCACGGTATTACTATTAATTTTTTTTTAAAATACCCTCGAGCCGTGAAAGGACCAAACATCAACACATAATATTGATCAGAAGTCGATCCTATATCAAAAACAATAAATCTAGGAACTTAAAAAAAAAAACGGTTTCTTGAAAGAAAAGAGAGCCAAACGAAATTAGCGAGCGAAATCTGATTGTTTGTAAACACAACTCTAGACAATAGGTCAGAGGATCGGTCGTTGACCTCGGCGGATTTCTCCGCGAGGCGTTAACATGCCGCGTAACGAACAATACAAACTCGTTCTTTTTTTTTTCGGAAGAAAGCCGATATGCTAAAACTGCTCAGCGGATCGCAGCGCGCGCGAAGGAGGAGAAACGCTAATTGAAGCGAGCTAAGAGAGCTGATGAAGCTCACATCCGTGTCAAGTTCTCGTGAGCTCATTGTCATTGGCCACCGCCGCCGCAGCAGCGTTCGGCCATCTCCGCCGCCGTTCGGCCTCCGCCGCCGCGGGCGAGGAACTTTCACCCCAGCCCTCACCCCCGCCCCCCAGCGAGAAAGCCTTACTGAGTTCGAATCCTGTTGGATTCGTTTGATGGACTTTACGAATTAATTATTGGGTCCGCAAATCGATTATCTGTAGCCGATCAACGTACTCCTCATTTTATTCCACGATTACTCTCTGGAGAATGGAAACCGAGCGCATGAAAACTTGCACTGACTGCGTCTCATAAACGTCCTATTTGTTGATCCGTGGAGAAGTTAATCGTCTCCCCTAATATTTTAGAAGTCTGCGAGATTTCTCCATTTTTTTTTCAAGATTTCTGTTTTGACGCTTTTGTACCGTTTTGAAAGGTTTCCATTAATTTTCTTAAGACTCCCTGCGAGAGGGTCACTGTAGTTTTAAAGAAACTCTACGGGCAGAAAAAAATGACTCCAATTTTCGGGAATTTACTGCATTTTAAAAGCTCAGGGCAACTCTTTTTCCGGGAACCTTCCTCGTTTTTGTAGGATTTCAGATTGTGGGATTTCCCATTTAAGATGCCTTGAGTCGCTTTCCGTGCGTTCAAGTCACCTCCCATTTAAGGTGCATTAGGTCGGTTTCCGTGCGTTCAAGTCACCCCCATTAAGATGCATTAGGTCACTTTCCGTGCGTTCAAGTTACCTCTCATTGAAGGTGCATTAGGTCGCTTTCCGTGCGTTCAAGTCTCCCTTGTATTAACATAGACGTGCAAATAGAACTGACTATTACAGAATCGCCAAGAAGCGGATTGGCTGACGATCCTTTCTGTTCCAGACATTGTGTCGTGGAGCTACTCGGCTCTGTCGGAGGGCGACAAGGCGGCGGGCGCCGGCGGCGAGGCCGCCGTGGGTGACCGCCAGACATCCGACGCGCCGCCGGCCGACAGCCTGCCCAGGCGCTCCTGCCACTGCGCGGGCCCTTCATGCATGTGCTGCGTTGAGTTCAACCTTACGTACATCGATCTAGGTGGCCCAGGTAAGGATAACAGACTCAACCCTAAGCTGACACTGCCCGAAAGTATCGAACGGCAACTCACTGCCAAAAATTATATGGACAGATAAAACAACACAACAAATGGAAAAACCACACTACATTATCAATGGATTTTAAAAAACATGAAAAACCAGCCCACAGACAAGCCCCTGCTGATTCAAGCATGGATATTCGGGCTAATACCAAGGGTAGCTTTAAACTTATCATGTATATCAAAATATCCGAAGATGCACGAATAACCTCTATTCTTGTGAATAACATGGATAGCCGTATTAATAGCATGTTAGTGTAGATTTCCACCAGGAAAAGCTGCCATATCTGTATCTTACACCATGATTTACATGAGAAGCATTTTTTGTGCCAAGGATGGGTGTATTCGTATGTATGCCTTGAATTTCAAAATCATGGGAGTAGATAAATTGACACATTGGAGCGTCAATTTACGTGGTTAATTTTCTTTTTTACTAAATGCAATTCTTTTATCATTGAGAATACGTATTAAAATGTTATCTTTGAAGGGCTACGCTAGATGGAAAAATGAAATTTTGGCTCATCCTTAAACTATTTTTAAAAATCGCTGTTAATGATGTAAAGCATTGCGCTCCTCACGCTGGTTAATTAAAATAATACCGTCTTCCACAGTGACGATTTTATTCTCTTACAGCTCCTAGGCAAGTGAATATAGCAATATCTTGTGAGAATGAGCGCCGTGGCTAGTAAATATAGCGATTTTTTTATATTTTTAATTTTAATGTTTATATTTTATACAAGAGAGTGATTTACCTTATCACACGATTCTTCGAGAAAGGCCAGACGACAGTTTTAAAGAATAACGGTAATTTCTCCCAATGAAATACATTTTTTTTGAGGCATGAGGGTCAGAAATGTCGTGAGTTTGCTTTTTATTTTGTTGCAATCCTGATTTTGTTTTCTTTTCTTAAGGATGCGTCCGGCTTAAGTACCTCGGACAGGAAGAAGGATTGGCGGTGAACGTATCATATGGTGACAGCTTGCTTCACAGCGAAACAGTAAAAGGTGAGTTCAACATCGAACCGGTTTAATCGTGAGAACAGCTTTATTCGCGGGAAGTAACAGAAATTAACATTGAGAACTTGCCCTGCTTCGGTGCACCAATGTTACCGGCCAAGGTAATTCCGCTGTGCAACGGATATGGTGGTCCGCTTTTTTAACTCGAAGATTTCCTTTTCTTCTTCTTGCGTCCCTTCTTTCGTTGCTAATATTGTAAGCGGGGCAAGACAATACCTAACCCACCTTTACCGCATATTCGGGTGTATCAGTCTGCAGAACAAAAGAGATCTTACTTAGTACAATCAAAAATCAGTATGTCACATTTGCCTTCGGTTAACCTTGGATCGAGATTCCATAGCAAGTCAATGCATGGATGGATATCCGTAGAAATCCAAGGATGTCCAAATGAATATCCATATAATCATGAATAATTGAAGACTGATATCCATAAAAGCATGAATAATTGAAGACTGATCCATAAAAGCATGAATCATTGAAGACTGTTATCCATAAAAGCATGAATAATTGAAGACTGATATCCATAAAACATGGATATTTATAGTTTACGGATATCCATAGCATAATGTCCTTGCATGGATATCCCTGCTTTTATATTAATGTGGATATCCACACTTTTATAGATAATCTGACATCCCAAAAATCATGGATATCCATTTTTGGATTTTCGGAAATCCATGTATGGATACGCTACGGATTCTCGGACCAGGGAATCCAAGCCAAGATGATCTCTAGAATTAAACCAGCTCAAATGGGATAGCTCTGATTATCATTCTTGGAGTGGAGTGTCGCGTCAAAGTTTTCTCTCGTGTTTAGGATTAATATATTCAAGTGTGTGCAAAACGTGATCAGAGAAAGTATAGTGAAATTGGCCGCTTGTTGCATCACAGCACCCTCTTGAATTATGACTAGGTGTCTCGATTTGGGCTTCGCCCAAAGTCGTGTCCGTTGGTAGGCAACCAACGCGACACAAGTGTATACACTTTGCCTACCTTTACAAGCTGCTAGTAGCGGGATTTCGAATGCTGAATGTGATTTTCTCCGAGATGATTGAATGTTTCGTTTGTTTTCGCAGGAACCTCTCCTGCCCCGGCTTGTATGAACATCTTAACGGAGCTGGCCCAGATTTGCGCGCGGTTTGCGTCAATGGCGCCTGCGGCGGACGCCCCGGGCGGCGACGGCTTGCGGGCCTGCCTGCGACTCGAGCCGACTCTCTTAGGAGATGTCCAAGCCACGTATCCCGTGGGCTGCTTCATGATGGGGCCCAGTGGCATGCAGATCGACACCTCCAAGAACGACACGGAGGCGGAAGGCGAGACCGAAACGGCCACGGAGAACGGCGAAACCGGAAGCACCGAATCGCCCACTGAGGAGCTGAGCGAGGCCTCCATCATAGAGGCCGTGAGTGAAACGGCGGAAGAGGGCATCGCGTTGCTGTCGAATTGGTTAGGACTCACTTTGGGAGGCGATGAGGTTAACAATTCGACGACACCCGCGTCGACGTCGAACCCCGACGATGCTACAACACCTTCGTCGACTGAGCAACCAGTATCTCAAAGTTCTGCTTAAATCTGCCAAAGTCTCGGACAGCCTATCAAAGAGACGTCTAAAGTTTTCAGTTTCGTGACAATCAGCCTTTTTTTCAGTAACTTTACCAACGTTTTTAGAGTAGCTGAAGTGCATCTTCCGAAAAACGAAACAAAAAATGAGCGTACTCTTAAATTCTTGTTAGCTTATAGTGATCAGTCGGGATTTTCGCACGGTTTCGTACCGTGATCCACCCTGCAGTCTTCAACTATTCCTTTTTATAATGAAACTTCCTGATTATCATGGAACTGTGAATTTTTAGACGCCTAATTTGCCTCACGGTAGGAGTGAGTATATTCGAGTTATTTAAATCGACCAGTCTAGTGATAGGTGGGTTTTACCGGTACGTTGTGGATTTCAATTGTTTGCCAATGAACGAAGTTTGCACGCCAACGAAAAGGGGCGCGCTGCATAGCCAAAATATTTGGCTGGAAAATCTTACCAAAGGGCGTGCTCTCCAATGCTCAACTGGCCTCCTCACACCTAAGTTAAACTACCGCTAAAACAGGTTTAGTACTCACCGAATATCCCTGCGTTTTTTCTACTTATCCTGCCTTTAAGATTGTGTGGATACTCATAAAAAGCTGCCTTGGTTATTTATTTCACTGACCTGTCATAATTTTTATCTTAGACGTTCGAAAATACTTTAAGAGTGTAGTAACTTGATTGCCTAGCCAAAACTAACGGCTGTGATTCTCCAGCCTGGTGAGACAATCGCGGAAGTCATATATGATAGGCAGCTGCCGTGGAAATGCTTTAAACTCTAGGCGGTGATCGCAGCGGCAGTATACATAGTAGAGCTTACTTTAACCTCAACTTCATTTTCGCTTTTTTTCCTTATACAGAACTTAGAAAAAGTCCGAGTTACTGCCTGGAAGTTTTTAAATCGTATTTCGTTTAGTTGCTTTATTTTGTGATACTTTTCACGAAATGGAAATAAGGATCTCAAGACCAGGAACCGAGCAAAAAAGCCTGATTGGCCTGATCAGATCCGAAAAAATGATCAGAGACTGATCAATTCATCGGGCACCTGATCAATGCCTGATCAGACATTAACGCACGGGGATCTTCATCTCCGAGTTCAATAAGTACATCTTGAAAGTATTTTACTGTAAAACTTCGTCGAAACCTAAGACAATCGTTCCGAATGGTTGGGAATCCTATGATTTCTTCTTCACGAAATTCTAATGTATACTTCTTCACACCAATGCATATTATTTATTCTGAACGTATAGGTTTAGATTTCACAAATATTTATTGAGGAAGTGCATTAGTTTTATGATTTTCCAGTCTCTTGTGTGAAACAAGTGTCTGAGTGACACGCACCCTTTTTAAGATAATTTATTGTGTCAAGAGTACTAGGAAACTACAAATAAAGAATCGTAGGTAAGCTTATTTATTATTCTTTTTTAAGTGGGTTTCCGAAACGTATCCGTTTACAGAACATTGTTAATTTTTGTCAAATCGTGGATGTCTCTCGATTTTTACAACCATTTGTTCTTTGTGGTGCTGATCAACAAAAGAAAAAAAGTAAAAGGTACCTTTAGCTAGGTATTTCTATGATGTGTTACTTTACTTACTACGGACAAACCTACGCCAAATAAAAAGAAAGATCTTTTCCACTCTCCGTTTTTTTTCCAAATAAGCAGGAGTTTTTATGTTTATTCCTTTCTTATTTCCGAGTCATCATCGGTTGACTGTTTTCATCATGTGTTTCTCTAGTTTGCAGATGAAAACTTCATTTACTGTTGTTTTTTTTTGTTTTTTTTAGATAAAAGGACTCAGTGCGTCCTTTTTAAGGCCCATTGCTCTTCTAGGACTTTCTTGTGGTTTTAGAGAAAGAAAAATACATGTCTCACGCCACGCTCAACACGGCCTCTATTAAAACGTCCATTTCCTCCCAAAGTCCAATGAAACAAAATGTCTACTGCCTCAGAAGTAAATGTAATAATAATAATAAAAATAATAATAAAAAAAAAGACTTTCTAACATCTTTTGCTTTAGATTTGGCTACTCAGAGCAGGGACAGTAAATCGAAAATCAGTGATGTTCAAGAGTCCGTAATTAGAACTTGGTGGGGCGCGAAATAAAACAAAACTAACGCTACGGAAAAACTAAGTCGAAATTGAGATATCTTAAATAATTAAATTAATGTAAGCGTCAAGCAAGAGTTTATTACACAATTGATTACATTATAAGTCTTACTGGAGAGACTGCCAAAACGTGTAATTCCAAACTGTCAATTCCTTACGGGTCGTCCAAAGTCCGAACACAGTGTAATATTACTACTAATACTACAGTGGACGACTTTTAATACTCTTTCACTATTTTACACAACCAGGCGAAGGGCAATAACCGCCCCTCCTACAATAAAAACGTAGCGTACATTTTAACTTCTTTCTCCGCATTTAAATACAATATCTAACAGCAATAACGGTTTTCAGGCGTATTTTAGGTTAACATTGAATTTCTGAGGCAGATTTTTAGCTTTGACAGCTCCAACATTTATCACAAGATTTTAGAAAAGAAAAAACTGGGCTGATAAACATTTTAAAAAATTGTGTTTTTTTGTTATTTTTTTCGCAACTACGCACTTGAGCTTTGACTCTAACCTCTTTCCCTGGGCATTTTTGTGCCAAAATCTGGGCCTCCAGAAATCTAAAATAATGGTATATAGTGTACGGACAACCCCTTGCCACACTTCAGGTAAAAATTGTTTTCATGTAAAAGTTCTCAAAGACACAACAAAAGTGATTGCATTGATGGACGCATTAGAAGTTGAGAGTGAAGGTTCACATACACAGGACGCACTGAAAGAAAAATAGTTAATGTTACACTTAAAGTAGTCAAAATGCTTTTCAGCATTATAAGTCAGTTGAGTCATATACTTACAACAATACATAGGTGGAAGAAATCTTGCAAACTCAGCAAAAACAGGCCAAAAACAATGCCCAGGAGATAGTTTAGCTGAGAATTCTTTTCCCCCAGAAACAGAAGATGACACTGTGACAGAGAAAAAGCAATTAAGGATATTCCAATGGTAACATTAAGATGCTAAGTAAAAGCACCCACCTTTATGCTTATGTGCAGGAAATCTCCATTACCTCTCAAAAGTAGTCTAAACATAGTGTTTAGTGCACAATGCAAAGCTTGGAAATTTTTCAGTCTGAGAAGACAATCAGCATACTGAAACAAAAAATCATTTAAGAAATTTGTATAACTGTTTGGTTTAATTCCATTAGAATGGAGAGAAAAAAAAAACAACTTACTCCAATACGTAGGTGGAAATAATCTTGTTTAATCTTTGGAAAACAAGATGGCTTCCAAGTTCTGACTGGAATCCAAACAGGAGCTGGCATGGTGTTTCCTTCTTCTTCTTTACTGCAGGTCAGGAAGCACTGCAAGATATCAGTTCATTTAAGTATATTTCAAGATATTTCATTTAAGTAATTAGATGTAAAGAAACTAGCGCTGAAGCACAGGCAAAAGTAATTTTGCAGTGCCTCCATACAGAGGACATCTTCCGATTTTCACCAAGGTATAGCATTTACATTGCCCAGCACAACCTAGCATTCTCCCGCAGTTCAGCTCACTAGGTGTTCCCGCTACAGTAAATGCTACAGGTGGTGAACATTGGCAAAGGTTCAATACAGCCCTATGGCATAGATCAATCATCAAATCTCTCAGTAAAACCTGTTGGGAAAAAATATTAGGAGGCTGAAGAGATTGTCTGGGGTACTCTTCAAATGTTTGGTAGGGTGATAAGTATTTCCACCATACGAATATTTTATCAGTCAACAAACTTGATGCACGAATTCGCCTTCTAGTCCTCGTGGCACGAGGTAACGGGATCTTCCAAACGAACGGTTACTCACGTAACCTCATAACGGTATTGCGCGTCAGGCAGGTCACTCAATGAGCTAAAATTAACTCCGTTTCAATGAATATAAACAGAAATGAGAGCTTAAAACGAAGTTCCGACTAAAATCTGGTGAGTTTTACAGAAAGCAAAACTCATCTGTTGAAATCAACGGTAAAACTGAAAGGTTTTACGAACCTCTCTTAGGTCAGCACGAAAAATCTTGTATCCAGCTTATATCTGATTTCCACACGACAAAAAATGACATACATGTTTGGAGAGGCACAGCAGGACAGTATAATTACCTGATCTTGCATTACTATGCAGTGAATTAACACATTTTGTTAAATGTTTCTCTTCCTCAGTCAGCACAGGTTGAGGGTAATGTTCGTAATCACAAACAAAACAGTTACAGGAAAGGGAAGAAGCTGGGAAGAAGAAATTTCCGGCAGAGATCGCGGCCTTCATTTGATGAAAAGCAATGAAAAGGCTCCACGAAAATAGTTTATCTATGGCCTCTTCACCCGCGGTTTTCAAACTTATGACCCGCTTTCTGCTGTAACTTGCAGAATTTCAGGAATTTAGCCTGAGTGGTTTGTAAAAGAAAAATACAAACGCAAATACAATGTTGGCTTGGGAAAACGCGTCATGCACTGCTGATGATTTGAAATGTTTTCAATAAGCTTTGACATTACTAAGAATTATTTTTGTTTTTGGAAACTTGGCGGCTCGTCAGGGTTACCATAGCAACCAGTTATTTTACGGGCATGTTTTTTGAAGCATATTGTACATAATTTTGTCATCCCTCCAATACTTAAAATCACAACCTTGAGCTTAATGACGGCGTTTCTACAAAACGATCGTGCAATACTTTAGCCTACAAATAAAATGAGCGCGCGCGGTTGTTTTCCGTCTGTTCCGATGCATCGTCTGCTTGTCAACATTTTCGCGCTCACAAAGTGCCGAAGGAAAGGCATAAGTTTTCACAGCGCTGAGATAAATCATGTCGAGCATAACTGAAGATCTACATGAAATGATTTTTGTCTTATGCTCAATATCTTATCTGTGTCAATATCCATCAAATGCCAGCCAGTAAGACGAATGGAGTTTTACCGGTAATGATGCGATTCCTCGTTGCCTAACCTTACTTTTTATTATTGTTCAGCTGTGAAAAAATCCGTTTCAGAGTGAAAGACGTGTTTGCAATTTTTTTGCGTTGATGACTTTTCCCGATGTAGATCACTTCCCCTATATTTGTTAATTAAACAGTTCTTTTATTATAACGGGAAAAGAGAACTATGTGAGAGGTCAGGTTACAACAATCCCTAGATTAGACCTTAAGGTTTTGTTTTTGTTTGATTGTTTTGGTTCATGGGTTGTGGTATGCATCTGCAAGGCCTTGGAATGTATCAAAAATTTCTTAAATTCCTAATTTTTTTATGTGTCATAATTCTGTTTCAGGACAAAAAACATCTTCCAGTAAACCACCTCAAAGTTCCAGCGGAATCCAAAACCAACTCTTCTAACAAAACATTTTTATCAGTTGCACCTGCTTTACCTGTACTTACTTCATCCTCCAGACCACCTAGGCTGAATAGGCGATCCCAAAGTATTGTTGGGTAAGAATCTAACTACGAGCTCCATGAAAGATAAATTGGTTGGAAAACAACTGATGCAATGTGTTCTTGATCTATTAATTTGTGTCAAGGCAATGGAGATTTCTTAATGGATTTGGCCATTCCCCAATTTTTTAAAAAGGAATTTCTTGCCTACAATCATTGAGAAATTGAGTTCATGCACTGTACTGTATTTCCAGTGAATCTGTTCCTGGGGATAAAAGCAATGGAAAAAATGACAAAGGAGGAGAAGAAATAGTTCAACTTGATAGCTTACAGGACGGTCGCATTCAAGCTACACGATCGGAAACCTGCCGTGAAAAATATCCTGACAGAATTAGCATTGACAGGTTGGTCTATAATACATATGAGGCTTTCTGAACCTCATGATAAGTCTAAACATTCATTTTTAACATCTTGGAAAATCCAGCAAAATCGGGAAAAAAAAATCTTGTGGCCGATATTACATATAAATTATATAAAATTATTTTACAGACGTGGTTTGACTGCTGTTCCGCTCTTACCAAACGAAACAAAACTTCGATTGTTTTCGCTTCAGCATAACTTTCTGCTGAAACTCGATGGTATATCGACCTGTGGATTGACTCCTTCTCGACTCGTTTTTCTCGATCTCTACGACAATCAGGTCGAACGAATTTCCGGTTTGGATGCCTTGGAAAATCTCCGAGTCCTTCTACTCGGCAAAAACAAGTAAGTTTAATCCTGTCTCAACAAAATTTGTTACTTTTATCCCTGTCCAGGAACATGCTTTCTAACTTAGAGGTTGACTTGGTAGAAGTTCTCAATTTAGGCTAGTTTAAGCTTAGATTGCATAGTTTTGGAGTCCTACTTTGATCCCAACTTCAACAGGGAAGGACTCTCAAAACTGGATTATCTTCTAATATTTTATCGAGGGCAAGCAAGGTATGTCTCAGTTTTGCTTGGTCAGGCTCAGGGATGTTAGGCTGCAGGCTTGTCGGAGAATTATTGTATCGGAGTGCCTTCACTGTAATTTTTTAAGGTAGCATTTTCAACCTTTTGGTTTAAATTTGGTGCTACCCTCCGTCGTCAAGCCGAGCGGAGAGATAGCGGAACGAGGCAAAAGGCATCCAACCTAGCCCA
>Ga0058701_10001044_pt1 | contig 19106 bp, 14 predicted proteins | sample AgamicOrMae_FD_97039 | JGI IMG/M metagenome (GOLD analysis project Ga0058701, IMG submission 97039) | Agave microbial communities from Guanajuato, Mexico - Or.Ma.e | ecosystem: Host-associated > Plants > Phyllosphere > Phylloplane/Leaf | place: Guanajuato, Mexico | collected 2012-06-04
CGCCCACTGGCGACGAAGAGTTCGTGCTGCTCTCGTTTGGGGTGCTCGCGCTGGCCAATGTTGGCCCACTTGCGCCACTTCCGGCGGCCCCACTCTGCTGCTCGACAGTGCTCTTCTCGCCGCTTAAACGCCGCTGGCCCAGCTCCAGTTTGGCCTGCTGCTGCTGCTGCTGCTGCATGGACGACACGCTGGCTGCTGCTGCCGCCGCCGCCGCAGCAGCCGCGGCCAGTCCTCCGCAGGGGTGCTGCTGGATGTGCTGCTGCTGCAAGTAGGCCGCCTGGTTGCTGCTGGGGCCCACACTTGCAGGGTGCTGCTGAGTCTGCTGGAGATAGTTTAGGTTCAGGTTTGCTTGTTGCTGCTGCTGCTGCTGCTCGGCTTGCACTGAGGCCGCCAGTGTCTGCTCGGAGGAGGCGGAAGACGAGGGCGTCTGAATGGACTGCTGCTCGCCGCTCGTCAACATCAGCGCACCATCGGCGCCCATTTGCTGCTGCTGGAGGCTCGTCTGCAGATGGTGGTGGCTGTGATGCAGCGGGGCGGCAGTGTAATTTGTCGCTTGATTTGATGTAATAAATTGCATGGTTAATCTATCTCTTCCTCTAGCCACCACTCTCCTTCTCTCCAGTCTCCAGTCTCTCAATGGTTGCCAACGGCACTTGAGCTCTGATGATTAGGTGCTTATGATCGCTGCTCTAGCGACACACACACACATGTAATACAATTCAATCGTTTCTCATTTGAAGTGTTGCTCATAACTTCGACTTGAAGTGAGCCAAAAGCCAGACAGAGACAGAGAAAGACTTTTGGCCCAAAGTCGAGAAGTGCCCAACTTTGCGCACTTCTTCTGCGCACCAACAGAGACTAACTGCGCACAATAAGCTCCAGCAATGCACGTGGCGCGCCAACAAGCAACTGGCTCTCTGCGCAGTCGCACTCAAGACTTGCCCCCAACTCTGACTGCAGTTGCACAAGTTGTGGCCCACAACTCTAGTCTGTCTCTGGCTTCCACAGTCTGTCTTGAGGGCAACTTTTTGCTCCTCGTCGATTTGATCTCACCAAGCGAGTGAGAGCGAATCAACTGCCAGCTTCTCCTCCACTTCGGCACGCCACTGACTCTTGGCGATTCAATTCTCGGCGATTCAATTCTTGGTGATTCAATCTGATCCAATTGGCGAGCAGCGCCCACTCTTCATTATGTTAATTGTCCCACGTGACTGGAGCAAAGCTTTCCAATCGGATATTGAGTTCCAAGGCCAATGGTGAGTGACCGTCCATGGCAGTTGGCACGGAGGGCGAGCTTTGAGATGTGATCTTCTCAAAACTCTCAACTTTGGGCCTCTTTACTATCACAAAGGCCCACAAATCGCGTCTATATTCTCACTGAGTTGGCCACCAATCCATCTGACAAATGTCCATCGGAAACAAGCGGCCAATCTGGCGAGCCTTTCGAGATTGAACGAGATGATCAATCTCAAAAACAGATCAAACTGGACGACTCTTGCTAGTCTTGAACTCTGGACGAGCATTTGCGCCAGCAGCAGCCTCTGGTGGCCGGCGGAGGAGTTACCAAAATGAGTTGGCAGCCCAGCACTAGGCTCGCGCAGGCCTAGGATCAGTCGCGCACGCGCAGACTAACCTCTGCAGGGCTGGTTTCTGAACCGGCGAGAGCAGCGCCACCTGGCGAGCAGCGGCGGAATTTTTCTCAGGTGAGGTTGGCGCGAGGCCCGCGGGGCGGCGCTGAGGTTCGGCCGCGAGTGGAGCCGACGAACTTTGGGGCTCGAGCTCATGTGGCGCGCCGCTGCCAGATGGCGCTGGCGGCGGCCAATCTGCTGCGAGGCTAGTCGCCTTCGAGCGGGCGACTGGGGCGCGTCAAGTGTGGGCTCGTCGTTGGGTTGCTCGTGGTTGTGGGCCAATCATTGGCCAATTAGAGGCAATTCTGGCCGGGGATCAGGCTAGGAATAGGTGGAGGCAAAGAGGGAGGAAGAGAGAGAGGAAAAAGAGGAGCAATTTGGGGGTGACGTATGAGTGCGTGGCTGTTGTCATCTTTTGCGGCAAAATCACACAGACACACGCGCGCGCCGGGGGACGATTAATTTAGTGGGACAGTTTAATTTGATGTGCAGGTGGCGAGAAGAGAGGAAGAAGAAGAAGAGACCGTTGTTTGTGCGGCTTGGAGTTTTGGGGCAGAGAAAGGCGGGCGAGAAGAGCAAAAGAGACTGAGACTGAGGCGGAATAATAATCGCCAGCTCGAGCGGGCCAAATGAGCGCCGGCGAACTGCGGGCGCTCATTTGGTTTGTTGCCCGAGCAAAAGTGGGCAAGGGAGCGAGAAAGAGAGGCGGCCGACTGTTGGCCTTAGAGAGCTAAGGGCAGAGAGAGAGAGAAGAAGAGAAGAGGACAAGTGGAGATCCCGCGCCATTGAAATATTCTGTGGGCATCGTGCGAGCAGGTTGCAAAGTTTGCCGCACTAATTGTGAGGCAAATGATTTTGCACATTAGCCGCGCGAGGGCAAAAAAGAGGAGGCGAAGAAAAGGCAAAGAGAAACAACGGCAACAAGTGTCCTTTTGAGCTTTGGTCAAACGATTGAAATTAAAAGATCAAACTGGCAGTGAGGAGGCAGAGGAGGCAGTGACACAGAGCAGTAGAGAGCAGCAGAAAGAGACAGGCTCAGGCGCGGCTCGAGTTCGGTTCGATTGGGCGGGTATTATGTGGCGGTGGACAATGTGCGCCAGCCTGATAGGAGCGCACATTGAGGAGGCAAAAAAGGCGCCGCCGGCGCGGCCTTTTGCTCCAGCGCAAAGGTAGATGCTCGGCGGTGATAAGCGAGCGCAACGATGAACGAGCGAGCGGCCTGTCTGTGTGTGTGTCTCTTTCTTCACTGGAGACTGTGTGAAGGGGCGCTTGAGTTTGGGCCAGAGAGAAGAAGCGCGGCCGAGCAGAGCTGCAGACTAGAGACTGTGTGTTGTGTGGGGCGTGTGCCGCTTCCAGTGGTGTGCACTTGTGCGCTTTTCCATAGAAACACAAACAAACACACAGGCGACCTTAGTGGCGCCAGTGTGCTCCTCTGGCTGCCTTCTCGCCTCTCGCTTCTTCTTCCTCCCAGTCCCAGTCTCTGTCTCTCCTTTTCCTCCCCCTCGGCCAGTATCTCTCATCATAACAACAAATTGGTCCTCCTCTTCTTCTTCTTCTGCTGCTGCTGCTTCTCATGCGGCGCTAATAAGCTGCCGATGATTATTGTTGCCCGGCCGCCAAAGTGGTGCACTTGATTTGCAGCTTGGAGATCAAGAGAAAAGGCAAACCAGCGAGCAAACAGGAGGAAGCTGCTCTAAGGTTCTTTGGCTCTAAGGTTCTTTGGCTCATAGACTCAGGCTCTTAGGGCCCAAAAAAGAGCCTAAGTGAGTTTAGACTAGAACTGTTCTCCTTGCGGCCAACCAAATGGAACCTGGACTATTTTGGTCGCCCCCAATTGGCCGAGGCTAAGGAGAAGGGCGACCAAAAGCAAAATGGAACGCCCGCTTTTCACGGCCAACAACAAGCCGATGAAATGGAGCACCGCTGGCAGACACACGCGCGACACACTGCAGCCAATGGGCAGCAGCAAAGAGGAAGCGGCTCAAGTTTCTCTCTCGGCGGCCATTTGATTTCGCGCGTCCGATTGGCTCGCCTCCATCTCGATTCCATTCGATTGGCAACGTCGGCCAATCGGGTTCTCCATTGCCTTTTGGTGTGTGTGCTAATTGTTGGCCATAAAACAATCGAACTTTGGCCGCCAGACCTTGGGCTTAGTGAAGCCGCAGACTGAGTGCATTTGGCGCTTGCAGAAAGCCGCACAGAAAGCGCAAAGGACGAAGACGAGCTACAAATTGCCCTCGTCACCGTTCGGGCTCACCAAGAGCGCCAAAAGTAAGGAACGCGCGCCCAGCAGACAGCCACTTGCGTGTGTTCCTCGCTGCTGCCTCCAAGCGAGACAAGCAACGCCGCAGACCACTGCTAGTTGGCTGCCGGCCGAACGAGAAACAGCGAACGACGAACGACGAACGACAAGCAACGAGCAATGAGCAGCCACGAATTGCGGATTTTGGTGCATTGCGAGAGGGGCGAGCTGGCGCGCAACAAGGAAATGGAGAAGAATCAATAATGGTGGCCAATAAAACGGCCGCCAATCAGCGGGCCCAATTGGACACCAATTGGCCCAGTGGAGCTTGGGGGCTCCTTTGGGCCAAGCGAGGCCTCAGAATGCGGCTCGAAATGCGCCTCAGACTAGGACGTGTTGAGAGGCGCGCCAAAAAGGGGCCCCTCTGGCTCTCTGTGTTTGCGTGTCGGCCGGGCCCCAAGCTGAAATGGCGCATGAAACAGTTGTGGGCGCGCCAATTTGCCAGTGGTCGCGCGAGCGCCTTGAGGGTGCGCGTGGCTCTTTGATCAGCTTGGCTGGTGGTCGGCGAGTTCGATGCACTCTGGTTTTTTGGGCCCGCCGCTAGTCTGGCCTTCTTGTGGGCCCATATAGAGCAGAGTGTTGAGGGCGCCCATTTGCATTTGCATGCGGCGCTTGGGGGGCTCAAGTTCAAGTTTGCGGCCAGAGAGTGGGACTAGTATTTGGACTTGGAGGCGGCCGAGGACTAGGAGGAGGAGGAGATGCGGCCGGCTGGCTGTCTAGGCGGCGGAGTGTGTGCGGCGCATTGTCGTAAAGCGGCCTGCTGGAAGTGGCGGGCCCGAGTTGGCTGGGGGCCAGCCGAGCTGAGCTCGAGTGGAGTGCAGTTGGCGGCGACTGGCTGGCTGCGGCTGAGCTGCGGGCGGGCGTCGCTGCAGTTCGGCGCGCGAAAACGAGAAGAGCAGAGCAATAAAAAATTTGCCAAAAGAGAGACCCACACACACACACACACACAGACAGACAGACAGACGCACGGGAGCAGAGCGCAGACAGTGGAGAATGGAGAGCAGAGGACAGAGAATGGAGAGCAGCGAGCGAAAAAGACAGAGAGCAAAGGGCAGAAAAGCAGAGCGAAAAAGCTGCCCGACTTTTGCTTGCGTAGCTCCAAGTTGCCAGTTGGCAGTGTGCATCTCTGTGCGTCTTTGTGCGTCTCTGCGCGTCTGTGTCGCCCAGAGCCAGTCTGTTGTTGTCTGTTGTCTGTTTTCTGTTTTCTGGCGAATATAGTCGCGAATTTGCGCGCAGAGTCAGTGTGCGCCGGCGAACTTTCGGCTCCTCACTCTAAGCTTCTGACTCTAAGCGCGCGCACAACAACAGAAGAGAACAGAACACTGCTCAATGGCCGAACTGGCGCGCCTAATAGAAAGCCTAATGGAATTGGCGCCCGCCAGACCAGCTCCAGCTCGCCTGCTCCAATTTTTCTCCCTCGACTGTCTGCATGCGTCTGGCTGCCCCAAACACTGGCCAACACTCAAGCCAAACCTCTGCCTCTACTTTCCAGTCGCCACTCTCCACTCGCTCTCAGTGCCCAGCCTCAGGAGGGGGCGCCTCAAGCCTCCAGCCTCCAGCCTCAAGCCTCCAGGCCGAGCTAGTGTTCCGCCGGTCAGCTCGCGACGGGCGACTTGCATCACTGGTGAGGCGCCGCAGAGGAGCCTGCGAGAGCACAGGGTTCCAATGGTCGTCCGGCTGGAAGTGGCCAGTGTTTGCCAGTTGCGGACGAGCCGCCGCTTGAGAGTGCGCCTTAGTGCTGGCCACTTGCAACACTGCAGCCTCGCCCCTCCACGCTCACTCACTGTTGCCGGCCGGCCTCGAGCCGCAAGCCAGCCAGCCAGCCAGCCAGCCAGCAGCCAAGAGCTAAGAGCCAAGAGCCAAGAGCCAACAGTGAGCAGCCGGCCAGCCAGAAGCCCAAACTGAACAAGAGCAACCAACTCTGAACAACGGCGACCAGCACCACCACTACGTGCAGCTACGAAACACAATTTTATGATATACACAATTTTACGACTCTTTTACCATACTTTTTCGCCTGCGAAGAGCGCCTGCCTGTGTGTGCGTCTGTCTGTCTGTTCGTTCGTCTGTCTGTGCGTCTATCTCTGCGAGTGTGTGTCTGGGAGTGTGTGCGTCTCTCATGGGCGGTCAGTGGACGGTGGAGCCAGTCTGCGGGCCTTCTGCTCACTGGCTGGCTCACAGCTCGCTTTTTTCCCAACGGGCGCAGTCTGTGCGCAGTGTTCGCTGGCCGCAGCTCACAGCTAGCAGCTAGCAGCTCGCAGCTCGCCGAACGCCAAACGCCCAACTTCCATTGCCGAACACAGTCCCTCGCGCGCCCAGTCCTGCGGGCGGATTATAGGCGCCCGCAGAGGCCCTCCAGTGCGAGTGCGTGTCGGCCGAGCGGCAACCATGAGGCGCAATGTGCAGCCCCAATATGCAGCCTGGCCGCGCGCACTTGGAAGACGCACGCGCGCCCACTAATTCCCCTCCAGTAGCTCACGTCGCGCGGCCTCACGCAGACCCCCAGCTGTGTGCCCGGCGCGCCGCTAGGCCCCCGCTGTCTCCACTTGGTCGCCGCGGGCCCGCCTCAAGTCTCAAGCCTCAAGCATGGGCCACGCAACGCTCCCAAGCCGGCCAGCTCCAGACAATAAAAGCGCCGCTCACTCGCACGCCCTATGCTGCACTCCAACAGAACCAACAATCCCCAGCTCGAGCCCAATCCCAATCCGAGACGAGCTCAGCCTCTCGGCACTCAGTCTGCCTCGCTCAAAGTTCGCCCAACGAACGGCGAGCACCAAGCCCCAGCAACTGGCCACTGCTCTGCTGGACTGACCGCCGCTCGACAGGCCGCAAGATGCACGGCCCAGTGGTCGAGTGGTCGAGTGGTCGCACACCGAAACAGTGACGCCGGTTTGCCGCTCGCTCGAGCTCGCTTTTGAGGCGCAAATTTGGCGCCAAAGCGGCCAAATGCCCATCTCAGTGTGTGGAGCCGTTTTTACGATCTCGCAGAAGGAAGCCACAAGGAGCCAGAGCAGCAGGAAGCAGAGTTTCCCCTCAGAAAAGCGGCGAGATGTAGCGCTTTTTGCCTCCTCGCGCCGGCCTGCTGGCCTGACTTCTGGCCTGTTTCTGCTGCGCGGCCTGTCCTCAGCTTCCAGCTCTCAGCCTCCAGCCCTCAGCTCTAGACTTTCGACTCTTGACTTGCAGCTCACAGCCCGCAGCTCGCAGCTCTTGACTGCGCCCAATGCGGAGGTCCTGCCAATTGGTTCAATTTTTCCTCCGCTCACAATTCGGCTGGTCCCGATTGGGCCTGAGTGCTCGCTCGTGGCCCAATTGGTTGTCTTTGGCCAAGTTGGAATTCGGCGGCCACAATCCAAAGGTGGCGCCTTAGGATTGCAGTGCGAAGGCCCGCTGGACTGCCAGCATTGAGCGGCGAATGTTTGCCAAATAGTTCGCTCGTCAACTCGCAGCCAGCGAACTTGGCTCGTTCGTCTCCTTCACTGCGCTCGTCTGCTTCACTTCGCTCGTCTGCTTTAGTTCGCTGCGACCTAAGCCCAAGCCTAAGCCGCGCCAACTTCTCCTCTGCAAGTGCAATGCGGGCGCACAGCAGAGGCACACGCGGCCAAAGACAACTCGGCCGAACTGAACCCTTCGTTGCCTCACGTTCGCCGCCGATGTGTCGCCACCTTCCCTAAGCCTCAGCGCACTTTCCAGCCAATTCTCCAAAAGGGGGGAAAGCAAAGCCGCCGGGGGGGACGCACTGGGAGGAGGCAGTCTGCTAGGGCAGAAGCAGAGGGCCAACTATGCTAAGTGTTGGCACACGCACACGCCACTCTTCTGGCCTTAGTTGCCGGCCAGAAGTGGAAGGGCGCGCGCCACCGTCGCGACACGCTCGCCGCCCTTGTCCTATGGCCCAATATAGGACGAAGGCGCGTGAGAATTGGGCTCTGTGCTTGATACTTTCGGGCCGAACTTTGTCTGTGAGTGTGTGTCTGTCATGCAATCAGGCGGCGTGGTTGGCGCTCCAGAGTGGCGGCAGGCCAACGAGAAGCGTCGCCAACAAGCAGAGCAGTCGCGGGCTGATCCCACACTGATCGGGCGCATCACCTTTGGAGTTGCGCTTGGGAGAGGCGGCTGCTTTTGGGCTCGCAACTGGCAAGGAGCGAAAGAGAGAGAGAGAGAGGTAGAATGAGAGCCACTGGGTGGAGAGACTGTGTTGGTTTGAGGGAACAGTTCGTTGCAGCAGGCGGACAACTTTTTCCTTGTTCTCCTCTGGCGCTGGGCTTTTTTCTCTTAGCTTCTCTGTGCTTGTTGTTTTCGTTCGCCTGTCTCTCTCACTCTTTGGGGAGGCGAGTTTTGTTTCTCTTTTTCTGTTTCTGTTTCTTTTTCTGTTTCTTTTTCTTTTTGTTTCATCAACAAGGCAAATTAGGCAGTAGGCAGCTCACGCGCCTCAATTCACCTTTGAGAAGCGAGAATCGAGCAACAACTGGCGCACTCTGAAGAGAGCCGCTCTGAGAGCCACAAGTACACGACACACGAAGGGGTGCTTGAGTGCGGCAGCAGAGCAGCGTGTGCTCAGTGCTCAGTGCTCAATGTTCGCTGCTCAGTCTTCAGTGCTCAGTGCTTAGTGTGCGCCTGTGGAGCTGCGGGCGTGCAGTTGCAGCGAATTTGGCAGCCACAATTCGTCGCCGAAGACTGGGAGCTGTGCGCGCAGAGGAGCGAGTTCTGCAGAGGAAGACTCGCCGGCTGGTTGGCCTTCGTGTGCCTCTGGGGCGGCTGAGGACTGGCAGCAGAGCCGTGCGACAGTCCACGAGCTGAGCTGAACTTTAGGCGAGCTGAGAGGCGGCCCAAAAGGCTGAGCTGGAGCCTTTTGCCAGTGCAACTCACGCGCTCAGTTCAGTTCAGGGCGGCGGCGGCAACAACAAACGAACGTCAACACCGTGATTTTAATTACAGATAAAATGGTCCGCCAGCCGAATGGAGTGGCTGCCAGTTGGGCTGAGTGGCCACTGCGCCAACAACTGGCGCCAGCTAAGGTCGCCCGGCTGGCCCACCTTGCCAGTCGGCGGGCCAGCTCCACTCTGCAGAACAGTGAAGCCGCAGAGACGCGCCAACAGGGAGACAGTGGGCGGGGGCGCACACAGTCTCCCGCGTGGTCCAACTGATTTCGACTGAATTCGACTGAGTCCAACGAGTTGAGCTCAGCTCCAGCTCGCCCCAAACACAAACACAAACACAAGACGCCCTTTTCCACTCTCGCGGCCGCAGACAAGCCTCCACGCAGCACGTCCAGTTGGCTCCCAATTAGGCACACAAACACAAACACACACTGCCTGTCTGCCTTTTGGACAGAAATGCACGCGATATTCAAACCCCTTTTTGCGCGGCCCAACACTATAGACTAGTGCGTGCTCGAGCGCGAGTGCAAGTGTGCGATTTGAGAGGCAAAAGAGTGGCACTGGAAGACAAATACATGACACCTCGCGGCTGATTGATGAGCTCTCTGTTAGCACTCAATTAGCTCGCTCGGCTTCTCATCCTAATTTCGAGTGATTTATTATTGGAATCTCTTCCCTCTACTCTTCTACAATCCAATTCCATTTCCTTTTGTCTGAACGATCACACTCATTCAGACCTTTTCTGTTGCCCTTAGTGTGCGCTCGCCTCTTCTGAGAGACTGCGAGCCAACTTCTTTTTTCTAGTCCATTTGATTGATTGGTCAATTGATTGTCTGCAGTTCTCTCGACCTAAGCTCAAGTCTGCGGCTTTGTTTGTCTTTGTCTTTGTCTTTGTCTTTGTGTTTGTGTGAGTGAGTGAGAGAGAGAAGAAAAAAGCTTTTCTGGTTTCGGTTCAAGTTTCAGAACAAATTGGTATCTCAGTTGACTATAAAGAAGGCGCGCAGAGTGGCACCAGAAGACGAGCTTTGCGAGTTGCTGACTGTCTCTGTTCGCTTTTTCTCTCTTCAGCTGAACACAATCGACTGCTAAATTGTGTTCGATTTGTGCTCTTGACTCGCGCGTGCTAGTCTCTGTCTCTGCGTGCGCACAACTGGCCACAACTTGCGCTTCCTTTGGCTTTGGGCTTCGTGCAAAGAGTGACTTGTTGTCACTCTTCTTCAACAAGCAGCTCGAGAGTGTCTCTGTGGACTTCTCAATATAAAGCCGCTCATTTGGGGGGACAGTACATAATGTGGTCCCCAAGGAGAAGGAAAGAGACCCTCTAACTATAAAGTGGTGAAATGAAGGCCAGAAATCAAGCGAGACCCAAACGACGTTGGCTCGTCTTTTTGCCCTTCATTCTTCTGTTTTGGAACCAAATTTTCACTTGCCTCTCGGTGAGATTCAATCGCCTGGCGAGATCATAGCGCTTCTGCTTGTTGACATAGTTGTTCTGGTGGAACTCGAACTCGAGGTCCATCGTTTGTTCCTTCGAGTAGGGTTTTCGTTTCTTTCTGTGATGGTAGCTGGGCTGTCTATTGGGCGCGCTGGCCTGTTGCTGCTGCTGCTGCTGCTGATGGTTGTGGGCGGCTGCTGCGTGCTGCTGAATGAGCTGCTGCTGCTGAAGGGCGGCCGCCTGACTTCCGGCGTGCAAGTGGGCGCGCTGCTGTTGCTGCTGTGTCTGAGTCTGAGTCTGTGTCTGGGAGCTATTCTGGAGCCCAAGCTGCACGCCGGCCGCCTGCTCTTGGCCAGCCTCGAGCTTGGCCACCAGCCCCACAGACTGGCCACTCTCGTCCAGGCCAGTCTCTGGCTGCTGAGACTGAGCTTGGGACTGAGCTTGGGATTGGTGAGGGTCGCCGATTGCTGCTGCTGCTGCAACGGCGGCAACTGCAACTGCGCCTGGTCGCGAGTGTTCCAGTTGTTGCAGTTGCAAGTGGTACTGCTGCTGCAACTGTTGCTGCAACTGCATCTGCAAGTGCTGGTGAATTTGCTGCTGCTGGTGAGCATGATGGTGCGCGTGGTGAGCATGATGGTGCGCATGGTGGTGGGCGTGGTGGTGGGCGCCCAGCTGGTTGTGCTGGTGGTGCTGGAGGTGAGTCTGCGGCTGGTGCAAGTGGTGCGAGTGTTGCGTCTGCAGGTGCGAGTGGTGCGCGTGCGAGTGCGTGTGGTGCGCGTGGTGCGTGTGCTGAGGGTGCTGAGGGTGCGCATGAGACTGAGACTGAGACTGGGACTGAGAGTGGGACAGTTGGTGGTGCGTCTGCAGCTGGTTGGCCGCCGTCTGGTGCTGGTTGTGCGGCTGGTTGTTGTGGGCGTGCAGGTGGTGCGTGTGTGGCTGCTGTTGTTGCTGCTGGAGGTGCGTCTGGTGCTGCTGGAATGCGGCCGCAGACTGTCCTTGCGTGTGGCCAGCCAGCGAGCTCGCCGCACTCGCCGCACTCTGCCCGTGGTAGTGCTGCTGGTGGGGGTAGTCTTGGGCCGATGCGTGTCTGTGCACGAGCGCGTGCTGGCCCACCAGATGCTGCTGGTGGTGCGAGTGCGTCTGCGAGTGCGTCTGAGAGTGTGTGTGGCCCACTTGCTGAGGATGCACTGGACTCAGGTGGCTTGCCGCCACTGCTGCAACAGCCGCGTGCTGGTACTGCTGGTGACTATAGGCCAAGGGGGGCGTGGCAATGGCGGCCAAGTGCTGGTGTTGTTGTTGTTGGTGTTGCTGCTGTTGTTGTTGCTGTTGGTGGTAGTGTTGGAAGTGGTGCTGGTGCTGCGAGTAGGCGGCCGAGGCAGCCACTGCGGCGGCGGCGGCCACCACGCTGGCACTGGTGGGGGTGCCCTGCTGAGACTGGGACTGGTGAGACTGAGACTGAGACTGTTGCTGAGACTGTTGAGACTGGGACTGCTGCTCGTCCACTGGACTGGCCGGCCTGGCCACCACTAGTGCCTGGTGGTAGTGCTGCTGCGATGGAATCATTTGCTGCGCTTGGTGGGCCTGCTGCTCGTGCTGCTGCTGCTGCTGCATTGTCTGGCTGCCCGAGCTCAGCTGGTACTGCTGCTGCTGCTGCTGCTGATTTAGGTGGAGGTGTTGCTGGTTGTGTTGGTGGTGGAGTTGTTGTTGTTGTTGTTGTTGTTGCTGTTGAGTTTGGTGCTGAGCTTGGCTCTGGAGGTGCTGCTGCTGCTGCTGATGTTGCTGGAGTTGCTGGTGGCTCAGTTGGGCGGCCGAGGAAGAGGCGCCAGCTGAGTACACGCCGCCCACTGGCGACGACGAGTTCGTGCTGCTCTCGTTTGGGGTGCTCGCGCTGGCCAATGTTGGCCCACTTGCGCCACTTCCGGCGGCCCCACTCTGCTGCTCGACAGTGCTCTTCTCGCCGCTCAAACGCCGCTGGCCCAGCTCCAGTTTGGCCTGCTGCTGCTGCTGCTGCTGCTGCATGGACGACACGCTGGCTGCTGCTGCCGCCGCCGCCGCAGCAGCCGCAGCCAGTCCTCCGCAGGGGTGCTGCTGGATGTGGTGCTGCTGCAAGTAGGCCGCCTGGTTGCTGCTGGGGCCCACACTTGCAGAGTGCTGCTGAGTCTGCTGGAGATAGTTTAGGTTCAGGTTTGCTTGTTGCTGCTGCTGCTGCTGCTCGGCTTGCACTGAGGCCGCCAGTGTCTGCTCGGAGGAGGCGGAGCACTGTTGCTGGTCGCTTGCCAGCAGGAGCGCGCCACTCGCTGCGGCCGCCGCGCTCGCCTGGTGGGCTGCATGGAGGTGGTTGTGGTGGTGGTGGTGGAGTGGCGCTGCACTATAATTGCTCGCTTGGTTCTGGGTGATGAATTGCATGGTATCTCTGCTACCTGGCGGCTGCTTGTCCCTCGCCGGCTCGCTGTCTTTATCTCTCTCTTTTGCTCTCCTCTCTTGGACTCGCTCCTTCTCCTTTGGGCCTCTGCTCTTCCACTCTGGCTCTCCACTCTCAATCAGCCTCCACTCGCTGGCTGACGCTCAATCTTTGGTGTCCAATTTGGCGGCTAATTTGCAACATCAGACGATGAGATAATCGGCCTCGCAGCACGCATGCAACACAGCCTGATCGCCGTTTGACTCTTGGCGGCAATCGAAATCATTCACACACACACACATGCAAACATTGATCCTAAATGACACACAAAAGCGCAGCTCCTCAAGTTGGTGCGCAGCTCGAACGCGCAGCCAAAACCCAGCCAGAAGCGTCCACGTGGAAAGCGCCACACAAGCGCACACACAAGCAGCCAGTTGCCCATTTGCGCAGCCTCAGTTTGCGCCAACGCTCCACCATTGTGCCCTCATGCTCCATCTCATTGTCTTTGCCTCCACTTCTCCTCTGTGCTCCAAAACTCCAAAAAGGACACCCCACCATGCTAATGACGAACTGTAGGGCCAGTTATTCACCAGCTGAGGCTCAAATTTGACGAAAAAATTCGATAAAAAAATTGCCAGACACTGTCTACTGAACTAACAAAACTTTCTCTCTTTATTCCGAGACGCCTCCTCCTCTCCCTCGTCTCCTTCCCCCTCTCGTGCTCTCCCTCATGTTCTTTTCAATTTTCAAACATTGAAAAGCACATTATTATCACTGTTCATTATGAGCATTGTCTGGCGTAATTTCGCCGCCAATTTGGCTTTCCTGGCAAACTCGTCCTCGTCCAGGGCGATTATCAATTGTTCCTGATATTTGACAGCGTATTTGAACAATTCGTGCAGTGATACATTGGTGTTAAACTCATGAGCGTGCTGCCTCGACTCCTCCGCAAGCATCGCATTCATGTCATGTTCATTTATAGGCGCCATCATCGCTATCTCGTTATAATAACGCTCAACCCAATCTTTGTAAATTGGCAAGTCTTTCGCGTACAATAACTTGCTACTGGGCGAATCCTTGCCCAAACGATGCTCCGATGTTGAGCATGCATCCATGAATGTTTGAGCTACCACAGATAAACACGAGTCCACTATGTGCGACTTGTTAATGTCGAACACAAAGTTTGGATTCTTTATCAAGTTGACCCAAAATCTCAATGGCAAACTGTTAGATTTCCATGTGTGCACAACCTCTGGATCGGTAATACCTGATAGTGGATAGTTGGGGATTGGAGGAGCGTTGCGTCAGTTCGTTTTGTCTGCTTACTTCACTGGTTTGCTACATTGTGGATTTTTGATTGTTGAATTGGATTCGGCTACAATCGCCAATGATAAGGAGTGAGAGAGAGAGAGAGAGGAGAGCAAAAAACTAGCGCCTATTGCAATAAGTCGGGTTATAAACTGCTCTCTAACAGCACACTAATAGCGTACGCAGAGAGTAACAATTGCAGAACAAAGAGGACGGAGGATGGTCAGTGCAAATTAAAGCTTGCGCATGAACTTGCTTGGGTGCTGTAGTGTGAGTGATAAAAATGTTGCATCTAAGGCTATTTGATGGTCCAGGCGCTAGCTGAAGTACGTGTGAGAATAGCACTAAACAGTTAGACGAACCTCAAGAGTGAATGAGTGGAGACTAGGTGGATGCAAAGCAGCTAGAGCGAGAGAGAGAAAGAGGATTGATTACTGAAGGGAGAGGGCAATAAAGTGCTCTCATGGATTGATTGGTGCAATAAACTTACCATGACCGCGTGCTTGATCGTCCAAGAAGTCGAACATATACTTGATCGCAATTGGCAATGATGAGGCAAGGCGAGCTGTGCTAAAGATCGTCTCAAATAAGTCGTCAACGAAACGTTGCAAGGTCCCTTTGGTGGCTAGTAGACGTGTTAGATAAATCTCGCTGACCATCTTACCGGAGCGTTCACCATCCTTGTAGTTTTCATTGTTATGATGTCTGACTAAGTGCCAATACTTGAATCCGTCATCTAAGTCATTATGTAACGGGGATGTTGAGTGATTTGTGAGTGTCTTACCGAGTCCAAAGTGGCTTAATGTTTCATATCTATGTTTGTCATTCATGGTCATGGTTAAATCGTAAATCGAGGTCTGCTTATTAACTAGAGTCAGCGATGCATTATCAGGAACTCGATAATGAGCAAGAGTGTTTATCCTCTTGAAATAGCCCTCCGTTTTGTTGGTATGATCTCTATCAGCCATCAACACGCGAGCAGTTGCCGTAGCTCGCCATTCAAGGCCCAAGTTTTCTGCCGAAGGTCTCTGCGAATATGGAGTACTCTTATAAATAGCATCTATTGCCTTCTCTTTGACTTGAGATATTGCATCACAATCTAAAACTTTCAGAGGGATCTCTATGTTTTCTGTTTGTAGATTTGGATCCACGCCGGACAAATAGGCAGTTTGTGGCGAGATGGACACATAAACAGTCATTGGCTTGTACTCCACTGATTGACGGATTAGCTTCTCCTCAGACAAAGAGCAACGTGCCTCACTGGTGATTACATCAACGGGCCCCTTGTTCACTTGATGTTTTATGGCCTGATAAAGCAGGAACAATGGCTCACCCGCGCATTCCCTTAAGAATTTGTAAAGCAAAAATGTGAACCACGAGGAGAGCATTCGCTCTGCCACCGACTCGGTTCGCCTCAGCAATAACTTAGGATGACTACGGCTCTCCATTGACTTCTCAATAAGATTTGCCAACAGTGTCTTAAGTATATCTGTGCAATATTCCATCCTGTTCTGCAGTGTGACCATTATCAATGAGGCAACGTTCACACGGTCGCGCATTGAAAAGTATCTGTTAGATTCAAGAGTCCTAATGAACAATAACAGAAATGTTTTGTTAAGTATCAATTGTCCAAATGAAGCTAGACCACGTTCGAAATTAGGCCGTATTTTTGGATCCACTTGCATCTCGCTCAATACTGGGTGGTCAGTCAGATTTGGGAAGAGCACTTTCATCGTATAGATTCGATAATCCAAATAGGGGATACCACCATGCTCCAAGTCGTCAGTCAAATCAGTCATTTCAGTTTGCAATTCAGTGAAAGCTTGTTTCGCTTCGCTGGCCACCTTCATTTCCAGCACATCCATTTGCTCTTGCATTGTTTTTACGACTTTGCTACTCTCGCTTGCTTTTCTTCTGTAGGCGATAAGTATGGAAACTACTACAAGCATAAGAATACATGTCCCTAAAGCTATGACAAACAGAACCGAACGTGGAAGTAAGCTTTCTATGCCATCGTATGTGTAATAGCTTATCTTCCCTATTGTGAAGTTCAAACTATTTCCTACGGTGACAATGACATCTGGTAGCTGATTGCTCTCTAGTTGGCCTCGCCAATTTTGAGCTTCAGGTTGTGTTGGTGGCGGCTTGCAAGTTAGTTGAGTACGACTCAATGAGGTAACATTGCAGTAGCCACTTCCTATTCGAACCATTATATCGTTCTCTGAGGAAGCTCTGTCCAAGTTGCTTCCGTTGATCGTTAGGTAGTCGCTTTTGTAATACTTGATCTCCTCCGGGAAAGGCTTGTATTCCGGATTGGAATACATAAGGAACATGGGAAATTGTTTGTAACCTCGCGGAGAATGTGTTGCCAGGTTGTGCACTCCTTCCACATTGTCCATGAAAAATCCATAGTCAAGTTCGATTGGATCCTCGGGAGTCATACGGTACATATTTAGCTTCTCTTCCGGGACGAAAGGGCTGAGACAACTCATATCGGTAGCATTTTCAATCTGACAGGATCCATTGTATTTGAGACCATCGACAACGACGTAGAATCTTGGTTCTTGTATGCTGACGAAGTTTTTACCCCTCACATGTACAGTTATGCCACCGGCAGGTATGCCTTTTGGTGGTGCATAGGTGTAACCGCTTCGGCTATAGTGCACAAAATTAGATTGATGTGAGGTGACAATATCTACCTCTGGATCTTCTACATACAAGAAATCATAATCGTTGAATACCCGCTCGCCATTATCGAACCTCATCACCACTCGTTGACCGCCAGGCTTGTCTATGGAACTCGTTATGCACTCCGCTTTTTCAGGTTTGCGGTTGACAATCTCACATGGAGCTCCCCCTATCATGACCTCGGCTTTTGAGCCCGCGTTCATATCAAGACCCCACAACAACAATTTTGTCCCACCCGATTTGGGTCCTTTGCTTGGCATGATGGATAGTATTCGCGGGCTGACAAAGTGAAATTTTTCGGTGGATCTAGTCACGTAGTCAGTGTTCATCACACGAACTGATATGATTCCAGTCAACGAGCTTACGACCATATCACTAGGTAATGTTAGATTCATCGAATTTGCGAGCTGGCACGTTATCTGAGAGGTTCTCACATACAACTCCTTGAAAGGAGTACATTCTATTGGGTCTATCTTGATATTGTTCTGCAAAAACTCAATTGTAATCCCGTTCTGGATATCTTCGAATGTTCTACCTAGATTAATACCCTTGATGGTGATGTTTGTTCCACCCTCGATCGGCCCTGACTTCGGCTCAAACGATAGAATCTGAGGGTTCGGACAGGTGTCGGTGCTTGTCAGAAAGGAAGGTTGCTGTGACGGGCAATGATCACGAATTTTGCACGAGTTTGTTTCCTTGCACCAGCCGCAGCCGTACTTTTCTGGGAGTTCGAGACAAAAACCACAATTGTCAGCCATCGTCGAGCAATGGAAGACAAGCATCTGGATGTTTTCTGGATTGTCTAGTGGTTTGTTATTATCCCACAGCACGGCAAATGATGCTGAAATGTTCGGTGATGTGGAAGAATACGTGAACTCAATTGGATCACAGTAGACAATATCAGCCAATAATTTTGCATCGACCTGGCGCACCCGACCCTCTGCATTGAATTGGCAAGCGAACTTGGTATTTGATATCACTGGTGCTAACTCTTGTACTCTGACTTGTATGACGCGCATCAATCCAGCCGATATTAAGATGTCCGGAGAGCCACTTGTGGGCTGTATTCTAGGACAAAACTTGGGTCCAGAGCGCAGGCTCATCCCTTTTTGCTTCAGACCGGTCACTAAAATATCATTTCTGCAATCCTCACCTGTATCATGCGTACAACGATGATTCTTGACACACCAATCACATGGATAAGGACTTGAGACACATTCGGTGCAAGTAGTGTAGGAACTGCAGTCAAAAAAAGTGAAGTTTGTTGCAGCAAAATCAGGCCCATTTGCCGACCTCACTGAAAGTTTTGTCACGAGATCGTGGCTAGAAGGTCCCAATAAGGGTAAGAGCTCCGTTCTTGGGGTGGGACAGGCCAACCCTGTGGGAACTCTAGATGCATTCGTGTACTCCGTACGACCTTGTATAGTGAAGCCACAAAGAACAGCACCATCCACGTTGGGTAGATTCTCAATAGACAAGCCTAATGTCCTTATAGTTGTTCTTTGGATTTGAGATGGAGAGACACTAGCAATTGTTGTGCATTTCCCACTCCTGTACGATAGCCAATATAGAGACTCCTGATCTGCCTCAGCGCAAGAACTCTTGGTTGAACACCGATTCTCTAGAGAGCACCAACCGCAATGGGGATCACGAGCGCCTAGGCAATCAGTACATGTCTTGTATTGATTACATTCATGCACTTTTATGAGGGATACTTTTTTATCGTTCATCACGTATAAGAAGTCCGCCGTTTTGTCACGTCTATCAAACCTCATGTCCGGATTGATTGCTGTCCGTCTTTGAGGATCTACGAAGGCATTGGAGTATTCGAATGCCTTATCAGCCTCCTCGATGACTAGGCGCCTCAGTTGGCCATTAGATGTTCCGAGGTAGGCTACAGTGAAATCGTTTGTGGGGCTAGCTGCAACAGCAGTAAGAGACACGTTGGTGTACTCAATCACAGGTGTTGATTCAATCGGAATCGAGCCATCGATTAGGTTGTTGACATCCATACCACAGAAGTCATCGGTTATGGAGACATGAGTCGATATGCATGGCTCAACAGGACTTATAAAATCTAGGCCTTTTTGACCTTGACCCTCAAAGCACAATCTTATGTTTTGAATAAATATTTGATGCACTTTTGTCAGAGAATACACACATAAGGCAGTTTCCTCGCTTGGCTCATTGTAAATATCACGTTTGTCGTTAGACTTGGCGAATGCAACATATAATACTTCATCCGTTGTCGAAATTCCTAGGGATGTTGCCAAATCAAGGCCGGGTCTACCTACATATGCAGCTTGAGCAAGATTGTAGTCATAACCCGACTCACTTCGACATATCAAAGGTACTTCTACATATGAATGATAGTTGACATCTCTTTGGCATACTCTGACTAACTTTGTTATGAATGGCTTAGGATTTGCTGTTGATTTTTTCTGGACAGTGATGAAATATGAAAAGCCTC
>Ga0058701_10001045_pt1 | contig 19105 bp, 10 predicted proteins | sample AgamicOrMae_FD_97039 | JGI IMG/M metagenome (GOLD analysis project Ga0058701, IMG submission 97039) | Agave microbial communities from Guanajuato, Mexico - Or.Ma.e | ecosystem: Host-associated > Plants > Phyllosphere > Phylloplane/Leaf | place: Guanajuato, Mexico | collected 2012-06-04
ATCATATACGGATATGTCTACTAATGTCTTATTAGAGCCTGTGTTCTTCGCTTAGTGACGTTCGTTAGGTCTCGGAGGAACGTCAAATGTTATTAGGCATGGACCAGAAGTGCATTGTGGTGAGGTGTCCATCTAGGACGACTCTGATAGCGAAGGTTTGGATTGCACTGAACTGCCTCCGACCAATTATTCTCTTTTTCATAGTCTCAGAAAGCATTCTCATGGATATTTTCAGCTTTTTCTCATAGGAGCTTTGGTTTATCAAAGTAGTATATACTTGTCCGAATTCGTACAAAATATCGACCGAATCGTTTGCGTACGATGAATCGTTGGGATATTCATCGTACGATTGTTTAAAAGCTTGTTGAAGTATTGCGCTCACTGTAACTGTTTAAAGTTCCCGACCAACTTGTCCGATTGCCATGTAAGGTGCGTGCCATTCTTACAATGCAGATTGAGGACCTGAAATAATAACTCGTCGTACATCTGATCCCTGGCACGTCCTCCGAAACCTCAGGTCGTCTAGTGCACCATACGTATCCAAGTCGCATCTCCATCTGGTCCGACTGTCGTGACTCCCTTTACTTCCGGCCAAGTTATTGAATAACGAGGACGAGTTTCGTCGGGTATCCCACAACAAGTACTATAATCACACTTCTCGTTTCTTATCTATCAAAGAGGCTCCCGAATCAAATTTCGCCAGCATTTCTCCCCGAAATGAAGGTCCATTCATCAACTCGGGAGTATCAGTTCTCACAATCTTCCGAGCGTTAATTTTAGAACAAAACTCGCAAGTTCGGAAATGCGCGCGCGTGAATAAATGCGCGACAGGTCCTCTCCTAGCTGTTCATTAACGCACGAGATTCGGAATTGATGAAGCTTGTAACACAAGTCTTTCATAATTACGCCATACCATGTTCCCGTCGACGTACTCACACAGCATGATGCTGCATCCAGATCTTGTAAACGTGCCACTTATAGACGTGTGTCTTATCTTGTCACTGCCAACATTTTCATCGTAATGTGGCTAAATTGTGCTGCCAGAGCCTGTGATGGAATGGGAACCAAAACTTTGTCATCGATTTGCAAGTTAAACCTCCGTGCGCCTAAAAAGACTTAAAATTGGTTAAAACCTCGCTGACTAATAAGTTTAGAGGTACTAATGTCTCGACCAGTTCAACGAAATGCACTTCTTGGAAGAGAGGTCTCCCACATCTTTTATCTATTCAATAATATGGTAACTGGGCACATTGAGTGAAAAACAAGCTGTTGGTATTGAAAACTACCTCTTTGTTTTCAAATAAACCCATCTGTGCGGTATATTATGTCTATAGTATTGCTGGACCATTCCCGGCTTGTCTGTTGTTCAATACTCCGTAATATTTGGTAGTTACGTCAAATCTCGAATTAGCTACATGGACTTTTATGTTTTCTCAAGACTCTAGCTCCTTGATTTCTTGCCAGACAGACGTTTGGAGGCAGTTTTACTTGGAAAATATTAGCACTGGAGACACATTGAGAGAAAAGCATGACTTTCTTGAGAACAAACTTTTGTAAGTCTACTTTAACCATTTTTTGGGGATACTTCTCGGTATCAGATGAATAAGATGAAACACAACCAGCAAGTAAGATCGTCCTACGTTGCGGCCTCGAAGTTTGAGTTCCGGTTGGTGACTTGCAAATCGATGAAGACATTTTTTATCGTACAGTTTCTGAGTCAGGCATTTTCCTACATTCCTTGATGGAGTTTTGACCTTGGCAGTGAAAGCATATGCCAGGGGGAATGCGACACGATAAGGGCATAATGCCAAGCAAAAGTTTCATATCGAATGTGAATGAAAAAGGGCATTCCTTGTCTGCCCTTGGGTATCATTTTGCTTTCTCAGAGGGCCGCTGAAAGATATTGGCGACTTCCATGCGGAGCGTATTGATCCCAAGTCTTAAGTACCTTTCAACCATGTAGTTGTTGCCTATATCATGACCAGGGTGATTACTATCATGAATGGGCAATTTCGCCTTTGTTTTTACGTTGTTTATGAATCAGTATACGAGGCCTAGTCTAATGTTCCTTCATGCGTGAAATACGACGACATGGACTACTTAGGTTAATAACCTATCGTCATCGATTGGAAGTCCTCGCCTTTGCAAAACAATCAAGTTAAAATCCACTCAACACCCACTGATCGTATCTCCATTTAGGCTGGTCCGTCCACAACCACCAAATTAGGTTTTAAGAGGTGAAACCATCCATCTCTGAAGTCCATCACGCAGACTCCGCCTTAAATGGGGCTGTGACACTCACCGAAACATGTCATCGTTCTTGATGTTACCCAATAAACGTGAAGATACACGATCTTTCGTGTTGGGCGACAGGTGCCGAATACTATTAGTATCACTTGATCTACGAATGTTTGTCCAGTAGATCGAAACTTCGCCATCACACTCCAGTCTGGAAAATGACTTCCAGATATGATAACACATTCGAGTTGATTGAAACGGTAGAATATTCCGACCCTGCCTCATGTCCGTGGAGAGGTTTCCGAGTTCGGCGTCTTAGAGATGTTGGAAAGGGTTGGGGAGTCCCTGAAGTGGATCGACCAAATTGACAAAGTATATACTTCAAGGTTAAGGCCATCGTCCCTGAACCGAAGCAACGTGGCGGACATCAATAAATTTTGGGTAGAAAACCAAACGTGGTGCGGCTGATACTTCTCAAGTGCTTCGTCTTAATGTCGATGCCGTAATTTGTCCAAAGTTGTTGACGACCTACTTAAACATTCCGAATAACCAGACTCCGTCAATAGTAATAATTTTCAAGGACCTCCTCATTATGATGTCTCGTTTTAACAGGAATCAGTGGGATATTTTCGTCGTATCAGAATATTGTTGTTGCCAGTGCTGTTGCCTATGATATTAACCGTAACTCTTCTGAAGACAATGTATGAATGAAGTTAATGGAGGGTGAAAATTCTGAAAGAGGACACATACTGTACTTAGCTTTGATTCCCACCGAGCTGAACAGTATCAGAATATGTATTTATCGACCCTGTATAACAACGGATATTTTTCCCGTATTTTTCCATTCCCTCTTAATAACAATCTTTTGAATTAAATTTTTCAGTTTTGAAGGCTAATTTTTCTACCCTAAATCATCCTTTAATTCCGTAGTAGGCGCAGATACAATAAGGTTGTTAAGGCACCCTGCTCCTCACTCGCCCACAGTCGCACGATGAGAAGTGAGTATGGCATCAGGCTTAGCAACTGTTAAGTTGGTTTTACGTAAGCTAGGTACCCTTTGCTACGCTCTAACTTTAGTCTGCCCGACTTTGTGACTTAGGACAATTACAACAGGCGAGCATTAAACGTGTGTCCGTTTTATCCTAGTTGGCTCTTCACAATGCCACGTAAAAATAATTACTCCACGACATAAGTTTGCACATATCTGTGTTTTGTAAGCAAAAATGGTACCCCTATGCGCCGTAATTCCAGAACTGTATCTATTTTAAAATACCTTATTGTAAATGAGTAAGGTTTTTGCTTTTTTTAAAACATATCTTGAGCATTTTCTGAAAGCAAATAGTTCAAAATCGAGAGTGTAACGATGAATATCGTGGGCTTGCGTGACGTTATTCGCACGCGGCAAGCTATTCCGTGACCTTCGCAATTCTTTTTTCCACCCTTTAGTCACCTGCTTGAGAGCAATTACAGTAACCTTGTGGAAGGAACCATCTCAGACGGAAACTCCAACATTGTTGGGGCTCGCGTCCTCAACGAAACGCGCTGTTGGCGGCGGTGGCACTCCGTCCACGACACGTGTTGCCCTATCCGCCAGATCCCGGTTCATTCAAGTTCGTGCGAATAAGGGGCTGTTGCAAACAACAAAACGATCGCCGTGGAACCAAAGAGGCGTACAATGCTCATTGTCTTTGTCTATGAGCACCTCTGCGGTACACGCTTCAATGAACACTAGCTTTTACTACTAGAGGGGATGTCACTCAAGTTGTTAACTACCGTACGCTACGAAACCCACACGTTTTGACCACTTTCGATTCTGAGGACGGGCTTGCTGGTTGCTAATGGTCACATCTGTTGTTCTATACTACTTTGTCGGTGGGCCCAATGAAAGTCTGTTTGAGATACGGGCCAGAGAGCTATTTTGATGTTTGAGTACCAGTTCAGATGTTGCGACTTTTGCTCTTCAACTTCCAGATGTAGTCGTTGCCAAAAAGAAAAAAAAGTCGAACATGTCAGTATAGAAAGGAATCTTACATCGGGTTCATATAGAATAAGACGTAACGGAATCTTGACATCTGTATTTTTCTTTTGTTTCATCGCTGGAGGAATGGTTCGATTATGATTGTCTAATGGGTCTTCGGCCTATGAATAAAAGAACACACCTTTTGAAGATCATAAAAAATATCGGGCTTCTTGATAGACATGGGAGTACCCGGCCATCCATTCGTAGGTCTGACATGTTATAAAGCGCACACTTATCTCTTATCGTTTGTAATAAATTGTTTGTTTATTTTCCTTTACAATATGATCGGCCGACCTCGTTCAAGTAAACCCAGGTGGCTGATGTTTACATAGGTTGCTTCTGATGAGAAATATTTACTCATGAGATCTTTGTTGACCCGAGCCTATTTGCTTAGTCTTATGACACAGGCATCAAACTAGACAAGTTTTAAGGGTGAGATGCTTAGGTGGTCGTGTTGTTGGCCTTTGCTTTAATCATATGGCATCATTAATTTGCATAGTTGATGGAGCAGTTTGGACGAAATACTTCGATGAAACTGGAGCAGTAACCTGTCAAACCCAAACAATGCATAGGTAGAGGATCTGCATTTTATTTTATTAAAAATTTGCGAGCTTAACGAATTGAATCGCAGAACTTTTCTAAGAGGGATTTATCTGGATCACTAAAACAGTGCAATCTCACTTGACCCCAATTTTGATCACTTGAAATTTAGTGTTAATTAAAGAAACTCGACAAGATTGAATTTATGTGTGGTTGTTATGACTGTTGATGTCATGTTATATGTCCATTCCAACATAACTCAATTTTTATTGTGACTTTTAGCAATTTCAAACTCATTTTACAATAAAATTGAGTTTTCTGAAATTCATTAAACCAAAGTAAAAGTAAAAAAAAAATAAAATGTTTTCTCAAGAGAGAAAAAAAGCCAGTAAAGTAAACTGAACACAATCATAGGAAATCTACTTCATCTCAACAACCAAGAACTATCACGCAGCTTGAGAGAATGGCATAAAGGTCTCATAAGAAATTCGTGGAACACGACAAATATTTCTAGTCTGTTTTTGGAATTTTCGACAGATCGTACTTTCATTTATTTGTACGAGAACATTCGAATAAACTGCTCCTTTGTTGTCAAGTGTGTGTACGAAATTAGTGGTATAAAGCGTGAGACATTCAACAAACCACATGTCTTCCGCTTACAATAGCGAGTTTGTTTTAAAGGTATGCCCACCCTCAACCTCTTTATCACAATTGTCCACAGGAACAAGAGAACATAAGTTAACTCGTAATTCAGATGTTTTGCTAAGTACCAAGTATTAATGATAGGCGGTATATCATACTGTACTTGTACACCGAACGCAACAAACAAGGGCTTCTTGGTAGATTTATCGATGCCATACGGTGCCCAGTCATGAGCCAAAGATGGGATGACCTCTTGAGACTCAATTATGTTTGGTGTAGCGTCCTTCTGACATAATCAGCTACTCCGCGTATCTCAATGATTTTGACGTCGAAGGGGTTTCAACGTGGCAGGCGGCTGGCCTCCTACCAAGAAATTAATATGGCCCAACGTTGTAACTGGCCGCACTTTGATTGGGGAACTTTCGGACATTATGGTAACTAGTTGATCTGTAACCCGGAAGAATTATTGCTATGACCCAATTTTTCTTGTTGATTTAGTCCAAGGCTGAATCCTAAAGGGATCGTGGAAAGTATTAATTATTAGAAAAACAGGCTGCTTCAATCAATATGTTATGGTTTCAAATTGTTTTTTATCTTTAAGGTATTGAGATGCACAGAAATCTCGATGACTTTACATTAAGCACTTTTTGAATTGCCTAAAATCTATGGAATAGAGTAATATAGCTTTTAAGAACCCTTGCAGGTTTTATCGTTGTCCCTCCAATCATAAAATTAACGGAAGAAATATATTCATATATTCTCTAAAAGCTCCAGAAAAGATTATTTCTGAAAAAAAAACAACAACAAAAGAACACTAAATTGTCGTCTTGATGCGATTCGTGGAAGAGGGTAGTTTTTGTTATCCAGGATTTTTGAATGTATTTTTCGATTCTTGCTTGTGCTAGATAGGTACATTACCATACTCCTGACATTGTTCCCCCGACATTAACGAATGCCAACTAAAACTAAAACATTAAACATAAATTATTCGGCACAACACTTGCATATCGATGACCTCAGATTGAATTCTAGATCTGAATTGAAATCTCTTCTTAATTTTGATCTCTACGGTTTTATTCCCAAAACCCTGACTGAAAAGTATCTAAATTTACTCATCTTTTATTATTCCAATGAGCAATATCCCTACTTTAAAAATTCAGTCATGTGTAAGAAGTTGCTTTCATACATTTTAACTCAGTCAAAAATCCCATGGACTGTTTGAAAGACGTATATTACACCGCGTACACTAAGGTAGTAAAATAGATTTTTATATTTTTCGCGTTTCTTGCTTTGATTGACAATATCTGAACCGTTGTGGCATCTAGAAATATCTGCCACTGGCATGTAGGATACAAAACCGTTTGTGTATACCCTCTGGTGAGAACAGGACTTCACCCTTCCGGAGTGCAGATCCATGTTAGGAAGAAGTGCAGACCCCCTTGCGTTTTCGCACGCTGCAGTTAATCCATACCGATGCGGGCTTTTCTTGTGAAAACCAAAGCAAAAAGGGCTCGGAATCGATTTCTTTGAATCGGAGCTGGAGAAGCGAGCACGGAAAATCGTGGTGGAGGCTTTATCGAAGGCATCATTTGGTCGTGCCGGATGGTCGGCACGGCCAAACACCTACTTCTTGTTAAAGATGCAGGCCAAACTCTGCGGGACCCCGCGCCGCAGTTATCACAAGGTAGTTTGGGAAGAAAAATCGTAGGGGAGGATCTGATCAATCATAAGGAGCCGTGACGTTTCGATGAAACAGGTGCGTCCGAAAAACTTGTTAGCTTGTCAAATTCATCGAGATGGAAAAGATAAGTAATGTAGGTAGTATGTAAGGAAGCCACTCGTAGGTTGCCGTTCAAAAGCAGAGAGGAGAGGCCAAATCAGAATACTGGACTACAGAGACATACTTGAGATGGTATAGTCTCTTGTGAGTTCCTGATAATGTCACGTATAGAGAAGTACGTGGAGCTCAGGAAAAGTGCTTATGCTAGATATTTGATGCAAGTCCACGATGTTTCTCGAAAGTGAGTAACCAATCAGGCCACTGTTCGCAGATTTAACCAGTTTTATATGGAGTACAGTTTTAGGTATGAGATATATTACACTCATGCACAAACACTTTCGTTTTTCTGACTCCCTCTGAAGTTCACTTTCGCTGCCTTAAACCAATAGCGAGGTAGTAGATAAATTAATAGACAATTGTATAGAGCCTTTGAGATCTCAGGGAAATAATGCAAGCAGAGATCTAATGTACTTCTATGCTAGGACTTTGTATGAGAACTTTCACCGCAAACTGGCGGAGGTCTTATCTGGTCTCCTTGCAAGTACAGAAATTCCTCGGGGCGTTTTGTGCATACACTTTTGAAACAATGCATACCATTAAGTTAAAAGTCGTGAAAGGGTAAGCCTACTTCTGCTTGTCAATCCGATATCGGAGCTTTGACCCGATTTTCTAAATTCAATTCAGAGAAACTAACGAAGAGACGATCGCAAAAAGAATTCCAATAATGAAATCGGCTCGCTTGAATAAATGGCGCACGTCTCTAACGAACCGCAGATCGTTTGCCAATATCGTTTAATACCATCTTTAGTCCGCTGTTTTTCGAGAAAATACTTCGAGATGCGCTCTCGGCTTCCTGTTGAGGGCCTTTTCCACGAATGAAACTTCCCTCGCGAAAATACCCAATTCCTAATTCGATAACTGTTAAGATTCAATACATCCTCCTGCGGTGAATCTCGCTTGGATACATTTTCAATTCCAATAACAGCTACTCGATGCGTCCAGTTTAGATTATTTCACTAACTGTCTTGTTCATGGGATATGGTAAACCGATTCACACCGCGAGAAGGATCAATAACTTATTATTGTAAAGAATTAGGGAAAACTTTGGGGTAAAAATTTGCAAGATGGTGTTTTAGAACTGATGAAAGTATTTGATTTTGGCTAACTTGAGGTTGCATTTTTACTTTGTATTAATTTAGAGATTGATTGAGAGATTCTCGTTTTTAGATGATTATTAACATTGGGTCGAGGACGGCGCTTTTGGATGAAAAAAGTTGCTTATAGTTTGAAAAAAGTTAACAGGTTTATACCTTTATTTTTATAATTGTTGCGAGTTCATTTTTTAATCCATTTTTAACAAGAGTTTTGGTCTCGCAATTTCGTGATGTGGTTGTTTCAAATTGAGACTTTTTAGCCTTAGGAAATTTGAGGTCATGAATTCGATTTCAAATTAACTATTTGTGTATGTTATTACAGTCGAAAACAGCGTTCAAATATATAATATGAGTTCAGATTTTTTTCTGCAAATTTTAACATCCCATTTGCATCTTATACTGTATGTAACCAGTTAATACTCATTATTCGTAATGCAGTGCCTGCACATCGGTTTACACATCGGTTTCAAGCATTTTTCTTACAAAACTTCAATCTAAAAATTGCCATTACGGCACGCCTAAAAGGAAAATAAGAATGACGTCCGTTCTGGGTGCAACTTGGTACACTCTTAGCAAGAACCAGTGAAAGCTCGCTGGTTACCAGTGACCCACGTGCCACTGGAAAATTCAGTGGAATCCCACTGGAAATTAAGTGAAATTCCACTGGAAACCAGTGAAAATTCACTGGAAACCAGTTAAACTTCACTGAAAGACCAGTGCCACGGCACTGAAATTCCCAGTTGCACCTGGGTCACTGGAGCTTGCTAAGAGTGTAGGCACATGGCGATTTATGAGTAAATATTTCGTTTTTTTAACGGAAAAGAAGTCGAACAAAGTTGATTGAACGGAGCAAGGGACCTGTATGGGTTCCGCTAGAAGTCACAGTAATAACATGGTGAACCCGGCGGCCAGCAAGTCGGCCAGCCAGCTATCATCGCCAGAACCGAATGTCTATCTCGCAAAGCGAAAAGAGAAGAGATGGGCCGGCCGGGGTCTGCAAACGAAACGATGCTGGTAACAGCAGACAGTTCAATCGACTAATCTATGAGCAATTAATCACTTTATCGCTGCTCGTTTGCAACTCCGTCTGTCAGGAAGTTCCATGTCCTTCATTTTATTCCGTCCAGGTTCATCTATCCCCAACGTTACCAGTAACCATTTGTTAAAATTACAGCTGGACCATTCTCTCCCAACTGAATATACACTTTCATAAACAGGAAGTACCGTTATCCTTCGCCCCTAAAAATGGGGCCTCCCGCTCTCAGTTTTTTTTTTCAGCGTTAGGGGTACTCTGCCTCCAGCGTTAAAAACCTGTCTTTTCATTTTTTATCAAATAATGTTAACTATTCGTGTCTGCTCTTATCCAGGGATTTGCAAATAAGATCTCAAAGAAATTGATCACCATGATTTCTACGTCATAGAACGAACAACACATAACAGTCAGGGTTGATTTTGTGTGGAGGAATTGTTTGACAAGATTTTATCAAAACTTTGATTCAGTTGTGTAGTTTGAATGTTCAAACATCGTAGTAGGATTGTCGTTTCCGACTTTATTGAACTATCCCCTTTTTATCCGTGTTGGCAAGTGCCTTGAATCCATTGAGGTGCTCTAAATACCTTCATTACTACCTTAGGAACGAGAACAAAGTAATCATGAACATTTTTTCACGACCCTGTTTGAATGCACTTTTTACCTTCCTTTCATGCTTGATGATATGATATTGAAGCCCGAGATATGACAACCAGCGCTTGCCATGATGCTGTCACTTTGTTCTGGAAGCTGCTTGAGGGAATCAACAGTCAGGATGGCCGAGCGGTCTAAGGCGCTGCGTTCAGGTCGCAGTCCACTTCTGTGGGCGTGGGTTCGAATCCCACTTCTGACAGTCTTTTTCCTTACGTTCACAAATGTGCCGGAAAAGCGTCATAAGGGGATTTTTTTGAGACTCTGACTCTAACATATTTAATGACCCCTTTAACCCGGTGTTCATCATGTGGTTTTCAATGTTTTCTTTAATAAATATTTGGCTAATATTACTCATGACAGCCTGATTTTTACTAAATGTTTTACATAGCCGATGGTTATATCGCACCGAACAATAAACCGTTAAAACAGCAGACTTTACCATGTGACCACTGTCTACCGGCCTTACAATAGTAAATTTTCAGTCATCAGCTTACATCCCTCATAAAAAAATGTATTTTGCTGTCCATTTTGTTGAAATGCTCATAGAATATTATGATATTTCCAAATGCGTTGCCATATTCGACCATACCACATTGAACGTATTTCAAAATTACCACTTTTGAATATTTTCTGGCTAAACTGTAGACCGTTCCACTCGATCGGTTCCCCCACCTTAATAAGTGTTCCAGTGTTTTTCCCTACCTGGCTCCCTGTCCGGCGTATCCAGGGGTGGGAATTCCAGCACCCTCGAACAAGCTAGTCGCATCACTGATTAATATTAATGAGGTACACACACGCACATAAAGCCAGGCGTCCTCGTTAATTTGTGAACTTTTTCCCTAAAAGTGTCATATTTCACTTTGGGCTCCAGCTCGCCGCTGCCGAAGGCCCGTCTTCATCCCCCGCTGTGAACGACAAAGCCCCCTTTCTCAAAGTTCTCAATCACCGTAGACTGATACGAAATAATGTTACATCATAAAATATAACTTAGGAGATTTGCGAGATATCGAGTTGGTCCCCATCGTAGGGCCCTTTTACTTTCATGTTTGTTTTCACATGTGACGAATTCGTGTTGTATACGTGAATAACGGTCAGCATGAATCCTCATTACTTCGTGTATGGAAGATTTATTTTTTGACAATTTTGTAAGGGTTTAAATGACGCCAAAAGTAGGATTTTGCGTATTAACAAGTAGGCGTCGTATAAAAAAATCGAAATAGAAAAAAAAAAACGCTAGTTGACCGTGACAGGACTCGAACCTGCAATCTTCGGATCCGAAGTCCGACGCCTTATCCGTTAGGCCACACGGTCATATATTATTTGAGCGGTATACACTGAACTTTTTGCCGATAGCACAATATATCCGGAATAAGCAAATTGATAATAATAAACCAATGGAAGAATGCCTCTTTCTAATGGCGGTTTTCCAGCAATAACAAAAAGTTAGATCTAGCAAAAAGAAAAAAAAGGGGAAAAAAACTATGTCGTAAGATTTGACTTTACGCCTAGAATAGTGAACTGCAATTTGAACTCTGTGCAAGGTTTGTTTCTTAACATAAATGGGAAACAACTGACCGTACTCTCGCACCTGTAATATTTGGTTCGATATCTTTTCGAAAAAGCTACATGATCATCATCTTACATATGGCCATTCTGACTAATAGATTTCAACAGCTTACATCATTCACTCAAACGGCAAAATTTAAAACAAAAAGAAAAAAGTGAGACTTGAAATTTTGCCTTCAGAAGTAAATCACGAACATTACGAAGAGCCTCATGTTGCTCGAGCCATCTTCCCTACTAATATAATTTGCCAATAAAAACTGTAGGCTCCGCGTGTGTATTCCAAGAAGCAACTGATCTGCACTGACGGAATGTTAGCAGCAGAGTAAAAAATATCGAACCGATAAAACAAGCTTCTTATCGGATTATCAAAAGGGTTTCGATGAGGAGGAAATTTTTGTTCTCCCGAAAGATTTCTCGACGTGTTCAACAGGCGTCCAGCTGGTTGGATGACAGAAACCAGTCGGTATCAGGTATCGCGATGCGTCCCAACTTAGGATAAACAAACGAACGGGTTGAATGGACGATTTTATGATGGACGAGAATAGATGAACATGTCGAATCGCCACCTCTTTGTTTGATGCATTGGCCTCGAAGCCGCCTTGCTAATATGATTGTGGCTGAATAGTATCTGTGCTCTCGGTAGAACTACCATGTCTGTTAGCTTAAGTGATCCATAAATTTCAAAGAATATACATATTATTTGAGGATTTCAGAGAGATATTGCTCAAACACACCTCTTATCGTACTTAACATTCGGTCAATTAATATTGTCATTTGAAAATAAATCTTTATCGTTTCCTTTAAGGTCCTAGCTCATTGAAAATTTCCCCGGGGTAAATGTTTGTTGTTCATGTGGAGAAGTTTGTGGCTTCATGTTTGTGAAATATTTAAAAAATATCCTCGAACTTTAAAATCTTGAAGCTAGAAACCTTTGACGCATAGTAAAGTATACGCGAATAATTATTCAAAACATTATCTTCTTAAATGCTCTTCTTGAGTTTTATTATGTAATCATTGATAGTGAAAAATGGCACATTTAAGCAAATATCCTCATCCGTACACATTATATCAACTCACAATCCGAAACAAGTATGAACCGCATCGACAAATGTCATTTGCCAATGGGTAACACAGCTCGAGGGCAGATCGAAAAGTGTCGATCGGGAAACATCGAGTGTTCATCTCAGATGTCTCCTGCTTAAATACCCCTAGCAAGATTATCAGTTATGTATTTATGCGATAGTAAGTAGCCATAGAGTCGATACGCTTGCCAGGAGCTCTCGACCTTACAACAGCTGTTATTATTTGTGATTCAGTTTTTATTGATGTAAAAACAACTGTACCTCCGTTTAAATACCACAATGACAACCATTAAAGTCACGTCACAATGTGGTACCGTTTTCGTACTCTTTTTTACGACTTAAATGAAAACGCGCCATGCTTTCCTCTTGTACGCCTAGTTACAATATTTTATTCGGAAGCATAAAACTTCCAGACATGTGCAACTGTCCCATGACGGTTAGTTCCGTCCACCTTGTTATCCCCGGAAATATGCGATTATATTTCCAAAAGTAATTACGATATCTCATTATAAACAGAAAAAAATATATCCATAAACGTTGCCTGACAACTCTCATCCAACTGCCCTATTTCTTAATTAGAACATCAACACAAAACTTTCATTAGTATCGCTTCGACTGGGTTCTTTACTCTTGTAGTGTCCTAACGACCGGCCGGAGGGCAGTAGTGTGCATATAGCGTAAAACATTGTTTAATAAAAACCAGTATATAAGTCATCCGCAATTTCACAGAGCGGAACACTTTTAGAGCGCTATTAATGTGTCTGAAAATCCCCCACCGGATATTTTGCCGGAAGTCATGAACTTAGACTTCGATAGACGGCTGGACACTAGTCAAAGTAAACAGCTCTCTCTGTAAGCAAAGTCGCGCGCTTATGTACCGTCTCGGACGGAATATCCGCACGCCGCTGCTTTTGTGATTTGACAGGCGAATCTTTGAGTTTGTGCGGCGCGGCTCGGCGTTAGGGGTTGTTAATCAAGCGCTTGGTGCCGCAAACAACATCGCCCCGCATCGCCCTACTTGTGGATTCCCTCGGACTTCACAAGCGCCTTCTGTGAAAAATTGCGGAGCGCTTGTTTGTATTCAGCGGTCAAAAGCTCGCCATAAATGATGTCTCCGAGGGGAAATTTTGCAGACCTAAAATGTAGGGCTGTGCAGATTTCACTTTTTGGCTAATAGAATTGATGGCGAGTTTGGTAGGCAGAGGTCATTGTTTTAGAGAAGGTAATGATCATTGTGATGCCTTGCGGTTCCTGTGCTAAAACACAAATCAAAATCAATAAATTTTGTGCTCTTGGCATATGATAAGCAACATTTCGCGGTATGTTTCCTAAAAATAGGTTCATAGAATTTTGAGTTATGTGCGTCTCGATCGAAGTGACCAGTGAAAGCGCCCTCTTCTGGATGAGGAATGATGTCGAAGTGACAGGCAAGCCGGCGGCAAGGCAAGCCGGCGCGGCGGCTCGGGGCGCAACGGAGCCTCGCAGACGTCTTCCGGTGTGTGTTCTGTTCGGACAGACGGCGTCAGACCAGCGTCAGCGCACCGTCAGCCTCCACGAGGCGTCAGCATGCCCCGCTGCTCTTCTCGTTCTGCGAACAGCTGCAGCTGATTTCTTCCTCAGTTTTTGCCGCCTTGATTGTATCAAAACAAAAAAGTGCGGATTGGGAAAAGACGGAAAAAAGATCATTTGTATGAGAGCATCATCGCACAGGTACTTCCTCCGTCCGTCTACTCTGGAACTAGTGACCTGGTAAAAACTACGCACTTACCTTGATGCTACATTTTGGCAGAAAGTTTTTTCTTAAGTGGGAAACTGCCTAAAGGCTAGGCTTACCTCTGAAGTATTGCTATCACGTGAATAAAACAGAGAGCGGTTCATCGCCCAGAGTTGATAGAGAATAACTGTATTTTTTTTTGTATATGGCCCATAGTTTTGTTTGTTGAGTGATAAAATCCACTAGCTTTTCCGTTCAGACTGAATAAGGTCCTTTAAAAAAAATGCCAACGCAATTTCGGAAGAATTTCTGCGATGGAGTGGAAGTACCCCGCATTAAATTTGTTCAAATTGGGGCGCATTCGATAGCGCCAAACCACAAGCGCCAACGCCGCAAAGGCCAGTCCGTAACCGCCAAACGAGAAAAGTCGCAAACGCCAAAGTTCGTATAGGTTAGGTTAGGTCAAGTTAGGTTTGTTTAAGTTAGGTTAGGTAAGGTTAGTATTGCGGTTAAGACCTTTAGCGTTTGCGACTTTTCTCGTTTGGCGGTAACGGATTGGCGCTTGCGGCGTTGGCGCTTGTGGTTTTTGGCGCTTATGACAGCTACTCTTCAAATTAACAAATGAAGAGAGGTCGAAAGAAATTCAAATATCATTTTCCTTGAAGGTGTTTTTGCAGTTCTGCAGCTAGGAAGCCTTTTAAAGGTTCAAACTAACGTTTAGATAAAAAAAAAATTGCATTATGTCTACTGATGTTCGTTTGAACCGACGTAGAAATCCTTTTGAAAATATACAGTTTTACAATGAATACTAAAAACATTGCTAACTAGACGTAGAAATCCTTTTGAAAATATACAGTTTTACAATGAATACTAAAAACATTGCTAACTATACATAATATTTTTGTTTCCCTCTTAATTCTTGATCTTACGCCTTTGAGATGAGAGAAATAACTTGCTTGTTAACCTAAAATCAAATTATATACCTGTGTATCAAGAACCGATGAGAAATCAGCTAATAGACATTTAACCCACTACCCCCCAGCGATGCCGTTCGGGAAAAAAAATGGAGGATCTTTTTAGTTCAGTATTGTCACATTTTAAAAATATCACCCCTCTGCTAACCTGAAGTTTAATAATGTAGGCTTCCAAAGCTTGAAATTGCGTAATTTAATAAGAAAATTCCTTCGAATTTCTCTTAAATTTCACTTCAAATGCTTTGGGCTGTTAAGGATATTAAGTTGGGGGGGGGGCATCTTCAACCAAGAAGTACCTTCAAAAGACTTACTCCTCCCTTTGATCGCAGTAAAACGAACGACAGGCGCAGGTCACTAAAATGTCCCAAAGCTGTCGACCGCGTAAAAGCATTGTTTTCACGCTATTATTCAACGGATTTAAAGGTTGGCAGGCTACATCCCTTTCCTTTGTTGTGGTTAGCACTTGTTATGGGTCACCCCGCCTGGCACCTGCGTCAGCTCACGTTGTGTCGAATTAATCCTGGCGGCTGAAGCGCCGTCGGCGGTAGCGGCCCCGTCAGCGGCGCCTGCCGCCTCCTGGCCTGGCGGACGTGGCCAGCCATCCGTCTTGATTACTTCTAAGAGGCCACTGAGCTCAGCACCAAGAAGCTCTACCAAACATGCCGCGAAAGCCGGCGTTTGTTTTTAAATCCTGAAGCAAGTGTCGCTGTTGTCATTTGTTGTTCGCCGAATGACGTATTCGTGGATGTATGGAAGGCGCGCGTTGTTTATCAGCAGACTGTCAGCAATGAAGAATAGCGCCTACTATCGGGAATGTCTTTTGATCTTGTCTGCAGCTTCTGCCAGATTAGTTTGCGCTCCTGCTTCTTATCCAGTATGCGTATCTCTTTTGCCGGAGACCTAACAGTTTTTACGATCTTATGTGCAGTCTATCGCCTTCGAAACAGTTCTGGAGGTTCCAAGACTAGAGAGCTGGTTGTTTTACAAGAAAATGACAAACCTTTTTTGTTTTCTTACTCGGGAAAGACAACAATGATTACTAGAAAATTGGGAGCAGGCTACAATGTAAATTAGTGTAGAGGTCATACTTCACTTTTCGTCACCAAGCTGAACGAAGCGAGAACCAGGGCGTGAAACCCAACAAATGTTATAACATTATGAAAATAACATTATACAGCAATGACAAAATGAAAATTTGAACCAGGTTTGAACCACAAAGGTAGAAAATCTGATCCTCAAAACTTCAAGCGAGTTCCGTGCGAAGTGAAAATAACGAGGAGGTTCAACGAAGGTTACTTAGAAGAGACGCTAAGTCCTAAAATGTACCTGTTCCACGAACAGATCGAGCAATGAACGCTCCCACACAGAAAACTATCGGGCCCAGAAAACGTACTCTGCCGTTTTGATACGAAGCCATACGTCTTTACCAGGGAACGTTCTGACTCGATTTTTGGTCGCGTTTAAAAGCTTCACACAAAGTGGCATTCTTCTTTTTTATATCTGATTGATTTCGTCAAGTGATGAGCATCATTATTGGAACGTGACATGTTCCTCGATGTCATTGGCGACGCAATTATTGTAATCACACGAAAAACGTTAACTGCGAAGTTACTTATTTCAATAGTTGACTTTAAGTAGTGGTGGCGATGACTATTGATTTGAAATTTGTCTGTAGTAAAGTCTGTACTTCATAGCTTCTCTCAGGTCATGTCGGAGGAAGCCGCAAAGTAATGCTGAAAAAAAATTAATGTCTAAAGGAATACGTGGGAAGTATCCGGGTTATTTTTCAGTAATTTATTTTAAGACGAAAATGAACTTCTAATGCGTTTATGGGGTATGGCGGCACATCTATGTGGGTATAAAAGCACCAGTTCAAACACCTCAGAGCTCGTATACATCATTTATAGATAAAGGGCCTTCCACTCCACGAAATGCGGCGAATGCACTGCAGCTCGGTCTGGCTTTATGCGCTGTACAAACCATGGGTAACCTCAGCCTGCTCAAAACATCCAAAAGCCATCGGCTCTCAGACGAAGTATCAAATATCTACGACGGGATTCTATTCCTGATCTCAAAGGGCTTATTGAGGTGTTTTCAAGGGGGCTGATCAGCACAGAAAGAACGAAACACGAGTCGTCTCTTCGGCGGGAAGGAGATCGGAATGTGGGTCCTGGATCGAATCCTCGGATGAATGATAACTAACATTCTTGCTTCTTTTTTGTTCCAGGGATCTGCAAGGGAATAACATCACCGTCATCTATGATACGGACTTTGAGGATCTTCGGCACCTCAGGATTCTGTAAGTACCTCAAACTATCAATCAGTTCAGCCAAAAGTGTTTACTCTTGTTTGACGACCTTCCGAGTTGAGCATAGCGTCAAACAATCAGAAGCCGCAGCGGTGAACGCTCGGCTATCTCCGGAACTTATACCGACCTTTGATTGTGCCACAGACGCTCAACTCGACTCTTAACAAAAGTAATGTACCGTTGACTCAACGCACTGTACTTTACTCGCACCTCCACCATGAACATTTTGGTTCCATCGGTGAAGCTCGTGCTGACTTATGTGACATGTTGCCTAATACCTTCTCTGTTCATAATGCATAGAGAACTTCTCACTCGCGGTGGAGGTATTGGGTATTGCAACATTGATAGGTGGGGCACTTAATTGTAATTAGCACAAAGCATGTCGCTTTGATGGATGAAGTTTTAAATATTCGAAGATGCGAGTTCCACCGTACGGCAATCGATCCCGTATTATAAACATGGAAAGAATTACCGTTACGCGTTTTGCGATGGTTCTTTGTTCCACATCTTATTAGAGACCGCAGATGAACCTTCACGCAAAACCTATGGTTTAGGTAGTTGTGCCGTATTCTGTGGCGGATTTGTAACTACAGGTGAGATAAACTATCTTGTTGGTCCTTCGGTAGTCTTGATCGATTCCGCTGAAGGGTACTGCCTATGTTCAGGACTCGTTACAGCTTCAGAAGAGGACCTCATGGTTTCAGATACCTCGTCTAAACTGGTACTTCAATCAAAGTTGAACAAGAATGAAACAAATAGACTTGAACTCTAACTTTTTTAACAGTTGGGAACACGCTTTAATCCACCTGTGGACTCATACGCTACCTTCAGGATTGGCTCACATTTTCATTCATAGCTTTACGTTCAGAATGAGCGCAATATTTGCAGTATCCTAATGAGACAGGAATCTTGATCCAGCGTGTCGTCTGAACTGAAATCTTCAAACTAATACGGACTATTGTGTCGACGAGATAAATCGGGACCAAGTCCGATAGATGTCATCTTTGTAAGTCGCGACACCGCCGAGGAGAAAGCCCTACGGTAACCGTCTCTCCTTCGATATAACTGTGATGAATGCTGCCGGACTGATTCAATTTTTACTTGGTAACAAGTGAAACTTTTCCGAGGAAGTAATAAATGATGCATCTTCTCATTTCGATGCGACAGGGCCATATCGATTCTATGTCAAGTGCATGTAATAGGATATGTGATACCGACAAATATTCTTGGAGGGTATATATCTAAATCGAGAGCTCGTAAGGTAGAATCATTCACCTTGTTATTGCAGTATAACTGTGAATGAATAATTCATTTAATGCCGTGTGCTAGCTAACCGTGGAAGAACCCAGATTTTTCAGAGCTCATTACCTAGTAATTTGACAAACATGCACGTATGTCTTTTC
>Ga0058701_10001046_pt1 | contig 19102 bp, 10 predicted proteins | sample AgamicOrMae_FD_97039 | JGI IMG/M metagenome (GOLD analysis project Ga0058701, IMG submission 97039) | Agave microbial communities from Guanajuato, Mexico - Or.Ma.e | ecosystem: Host-associated > Plants > Phyllosphere > Phylloplane/Leaf | place: Guanajuato, Mexico | collected 2012-06-04
CGTGTACCCATGTTTTCCCAAATGTTACCTATTTTATCACAACACACAGGTATAACTTCCAAATACCGTTTTCTTTTTCCCAAGAAATATAAAAAGACGCAGTTTCTGACACAGGCCTACTCTGGAAATATTGAATAAAAATTGTACTTTTAGCGGCGATAAACTAATCTGAAAAAAAAACAAAAAAAACGAAATATTCTTACTTTGAACAAAATAACAACATAAAACAAAACAAAAAAATATCCTTGTGTATGATTTAAAAGCATTTTTTTACAGAAAAGAAAACCTTACACAACCTGCCATATAACAAACATAACAATGCGCCATTCAAAGAAACTTAAGTACACAGTTTGATATAAAGTGAAACGTATACACTTCATGTATATCACGAATGGCCCGGATAGAAGGCTCACAAAGATACAGATACATGGTCAAGGTAGCAGTGGAACTTAAACGCGTTTTAGAAGCATGAGACAATGGAAATAGAAGATTTTAGTCACATGGCGTCGTTTAAATATCAATGTTATGCCCCTGCTCAAAAACCAAAGTTGTTTGCAATCATTACGCAATAAAGTTTTGCTGGGGCTTTTTCGAATACTGACAAATGGCAACACCAGCAACGGTAAGCCAAAGAAGGAAAATGTATTTTGATAAATACTTCTTCAGTCACGGTCGAAACACCCCTACATGCAAATGCAATTAAGACGATCTCGCTTTGATTATGTATAACATAAAAGGCAGCTGGTCCCATTAATTTGGCATAGCTATATTGATGGTTACCTTTTGATCGCCTCTCGTCTAGGAAAGTACTTATTGTGCTCAAAATATTTCAGATACAGTGAAACCCCAGTGTTTCTTGGGCCAAAACTTTTGACCATGATTTTACCACAAGTCTTTCCTGTGTAACGGTATCTAAACTAACTTTTTTTTCTCTTTTTTTGCATTTTTTTAAGGATTTCCAAAGATTTGCTAATTGAACACATAAAAAGGCTCGGAAACTTGGCTGCATTAAAGTTCATGAGGTTCGAAAGCTTTCATAATTTTTCTCCTGAAATCAAACTGCAATGAGAAAATTTTCAACTCTATCCGCCTGAGGTATGGGATTCCACTGTAGTACCTACCTCATCATATGAAATGTTACTTGTTAGTAGAGGGGACCAAGGGGTCCCCATTGGGGTCACTCGGAGACGATGCTGTGAGGGGACGCTGGTGTCCCCAGATGGGGGGGACTATATCCCCCGGCGCCGGCCAGAGGGGGGGAGTAACCGGCCATGGGCCTGGTAGCCAAGACGATCCCGGGGGGCGGGCTGCTGGTAGCAATGGAGGCCGAGGGGGGCCCGTTCCCAGGGGAGGTGACCCCAAGGGGAGTGACCCCAAGGGGGGTGACCCCAGGGGAACCGAGCCCCGTGGGCCCGGGGGTGCCGGGGCCCGGAGGGTTGATTCGCTTTTCCTTTTGGCGTCTGCAACAGACGATGGGGCCATCCCCGGACTTGGGTTACGTGACAGCAAATCCGGTACAGCGGTTAGGGGGCCAAGCGAAACAGGGGGTACCTCCTACAGCCTAGTATAGCCCAACTTCCACAGCTGATTTCTGCCACGTACGCTACGCGGGAATCCTCTTAAAATTATATTATCAAACTTCTCTTGTTTGTTCCTCTCTCGAAGCCTTACTGCCCGATGACTTTTCCTACCCAAACCTGCTTTCAAAATTGAGAAAATCATTTCCACCCTCTTCAAACGCATCTCCGTTAGTACATAAGGGCACCATCTTTGTTTTTCTCTCGTGAGGAAAACTGTCTATCTAACTTACAAAGTCTTTCCTAGAGAAGGAGCTATGTCTACATATATTTCTTTATGTTTCCGACGCATGTTTTCCCAACCCTATGTTCTTCGCTACTAAGGTCGAGACCCTGAGGATATTGTCCTCTACCGGTACCTAAACTTTTGCTGTACCAAATACATGTTCCTCCTTGCTTAACTTCCTCAGACGCAAGTTCCGCTAACTCTACCTAATCTTCTCTTCTAAAATGGAAGAGTTGCCTTGTTGTAACATGACGTGTATACTAGAGTAGGTCGAAAAAAATCGAAAGTTATTGAACGAAATCGGCGGGGTGTGGAAAATATTGAGGGGTCCATAGACTTCACGTTCTTTTTTTTTTTTTAAGAGCCGTCTCAACGGCCCTCAAGTTTGAAAATTTTAGTATCGGGAAGGCAACTTATACGCCATGGCTAACTGGGTCTTCTTATGCGGCTGATAGTACTTTTTCTGTACGACCCCTAATGATTGTTCACCGATACAAAACACAAAGGTTAGGTTATTGGCTGGCAGCACATATGGTAGCAGGCGTAGTCTGCAGTTGGATTTGTTAGTTCACCATTCTATTTAATTGATAAATCGTCATTCCGATCCCTAAAAAGTTTTGCAGCCGCATAGCCGCCTTTGGAGGGACTTTTTGCGCATTTTTCCATGTATGTAACACTAATATACGATAAGTATCTTCGCAGCGGCAACAGCCATACATACATACATTTATATGCAGGCTCCCACCAAAGTAATAGCTCTTCTCTGAAGGCTAAAAAAACTAACTCGTCCGCCTCCAGATTTCTATGATTTGACAAGCAGAACACTATACCTATTTTTCATGAGAAATGCTCAACAAAACGGTCGAATCCGACAAAAAGTTGTCATCGGAACTCACGGCCATAACCTCGAAACATCAATCAGCATTTTGCACAATGAATGACATCTTCAAAGTCACAAAAAACGTTTTTAATTAAGAGGACGCACTTGTTTATGCAAGGGGAAATACGCAACGCAACCATTAATGTTTTTTTCCGTAACAAGCCTAATGAACCGGGGACATTTTTTATTTTGCACGAATAAATGCAAAGCCGAGGACAATTAACAAGGAATAAAAAAGAAAAAAAAAGCAGACATTTGAATCTGAGTTGACGGATTCTCAGAATATGAAGAGTTTCTTGTTTTCTTTAAGATGCCAACAGAGCTGCCGCAACGAGGCTGCGGTCAGCCTGTTCGACCGGGACGGGCGGTGCAACCGGAAGCCAAAGATGGATCGTGGGAATGGAACAGAGCGCGCGGCTTCAACTCAAATTTTAAATTTGCCGATTTCTAGGAGATCAAAATTTTCTTGTAATTGTGACACCAGCGCTTTAATTCCCTTGACTAGTGCTTTGAAATTATTACGAACTTCGCCTCACACCTATCAGAGGGAGTTTTATCTCATACTAAAAATACTTCAATGAACGATAAGTTACCAACCTTGTTCACTAAATTCTTTTTAATCAAAATCCTTTTCAACAGTGGAGACCTAAACATATAATCGCTCATAAAACTGTCCAACAAAACAATGTCGCTCAAAGTAAAAGTAATAAGAAAACGTTTACGTTGAATATTGATATTGCTCCAAACATAATTGGAAAAGGACATAAAAAATCAAATAATTCGTTGCTTTGGGAATAGATAATTACCCTGAGAAAAAAAAACTAGTGATATATTAGATTGTCATACATTTACGTCCACCACCGCACTGACTAACTTGTCCCAAATTTCCATACTGAAGGAAAGAGGAACCTTGAATGGAACACTCCGATATCAAATGAACACACCATGGGCAAAGACATTATAGTTTACCACAAAAAAAAATTCCATCTTTTAAACCCATTCCATAGAGAACTTTTGCATTCCGGGTACTTAAAAAAAGGGGGGGAGAGAAAAGGCGTAACTTTAAATTACAGGGTCTCAAAAGTCAAATAGGTCCTAAATGGCATATCTAATACTCCAGAAATGTTGCAATTTTCGACGGCAAAAAACTACTGGGCATACAAGTATAAATGGGTGTTGAATTTTGTATATGCACACAGATTTAAGAATGAATGGTACAATTTCGTAGCGCACAAGATGAAGGCCAATAACCTTTAAATACCATTTAAAGAAATCAGAATCACAAAGGATTATGTGAAATTCTCGGGAAGAAGAGGAGTTCATTCAGAATTCTGTTTTTAAAATTTCTTTACCAAAAAAACGCCGTCAGATTAAGTTGGAACTTTTTCGTGTAGTGCAAGATTGCGGTATTTGAAGCACATTTTTGAAAGCAGAGTGTCCCATTCAAGGACGAATTACTCCTCAGTCCCTCTGAAAAAAAGAATTAGATATGCAGCTCACCTGTTACAGAACCAGACCCGGACAACCTCCTTCTCCATTCCTAGGCTGTCGGCCAACATGGTGATCTCCTCGGAGGTTGGTTTGGGGTTGGCCATGAAGCCGCGCTCCAGCGCCACGCGCACCGTCGTCTCGATGGACGTCCTCTTCTTCCGCCGGCGCCCGATGGCCTCCGGGGTGTTGATGCTATTGTTGAACGAGTTCGGACTGTTGAACGAGTTGTCCGCATCCTCTAACCACTTCTGCAGAAGAGGCTTTAGCTTGCACATATTCTTGAACGACAAGTTGAGCGCCTCAAACCTCGAGATTGTCGTTTGGGAAAAGTCGTTGCCGTACAGTTTCCCCATGGCGAGCCCCACGTCACCCTGTGTGAAGCCTGGAAGCATGCCCAAGGCAAACACCTTGGTCAACTTCACTCAAATTTTGCAATTTTCCACCTCTTATTACAACCTATACGTTTCCGTTTCTAAATATTCGCAGTTCCTACCACTTAGGTTTAACTTTTCAAAAACAGTTCCTGCCCCCGAAACGGAAGCGCTATGACGCTCGACGAAAACCAACCCGTGTAAAAACACCGCGCCCCCTCCCCCTCCAAAAAATGAAAAAAAATCATGCGATTAGCATTTAAGACATTTCTATAAATGGGTTGTGCATTCGATCGGTTAATGCATTCATTCCCATCGGGTTGAAAAGCGGGGGGGGGGGAAGAAGTCACAAATTTTGCAGTATTAGTTCATTCAGAAGTGGTTTTGTCACCATTGATATGAATGAAAATGATTTTATAGGACTGCAGCGTACTCACCCAGCTTGATTCTTCGCTGTTTGAAGGTTTTGGCAAAGTGTTCTAGTTCCTCCAGGTCCGTTGTTTCGTCTAAGGACGGATCTGAGAGCGCCCTCGCTGCCGCATGGGACGTCGCCGCGACGTGTGGATGGGGGTGTCCCGCTCGGGGGTACGGCTGCGGCTGCGGGTGGCCATGGCTGTGCGGATGGGGAGGGCCGGACACGGCGGACTTGGCGGACGGGTCCAGATGCAGACGCCGCTCCCGGTCCCGGTCTCGCTCACGGTCCAGAGGGGATGTTGATGTTGCAGCCCTGTGTTGCTGTTGTTGGCGCTGTTGCTTTTGAAGCGCCTGGAGTTGTTGCGCCGCCTGGGCCACAGCCTGCTGAAAAACACACCAGTATCCGATATGCAAAGTGTCTGTCCATTACGGGGATCTCCGCCAGTTCCTTTTTTTTGAGAATACTTCCGTTTCTTACACATATATGTAAAAACAAAAGCGTAGTTTTAGATTTCATCTCTATTTTACATGCCAGTAGGCTTATTCTGCTATAAAAATTCGTAAAAGAACTGTTAGTGTTTGGAAGAAGGGATGTCCTCTTCTCTACGGGTTTTTGGACTACGATCGAATAATGAGAGTGAGAAGCGGTAAGTCCTTGGTAGCACATATGCCGTTGGTAATTTACCTTAAGTCACCACTCAGCAGAAGATATTGTTAACTTCTTATAGTTACCTGGATAGTGTGCGGGGATCCTCTAACTCGGGCAGCCTGCGCTGAGGATAATGGGGAAGATCCCCTACATGGGGAAGATCCCCGAGAGGGATAAGGGGCATTAGAAGCATTCCGGTTCTGTAAGCAAAGCAAAACGGTGAATAGGACAATTTTCATGACTAACTAACGATGCTGGAAGAGTGAATCATACATACCTGATTATGCATAAAATAATGATGCCCTCCTGCTTGCTGAAATAGGAGATAATTTTGCAACTGCTGATGCAACTGTTGCTGATGCTGTTGAAGCTGCTGTTGCAGAGCCTGAAGTTCAGCTGGCTGAAGTAAGTGCAGCAACTGTCCGCCACCAGCAATTAACTGAGAAAAAAATCAAAAAAGTCACCTAAAGGCAAACCTTGATCTAACCAGTACTTCAGGTACATACATTGATCAAAGCAGCATGATCTATGTGTTTGACCATACGGCCAGCCTCTTTTGTGTATTCAACTGAATGTTCTTTGCCTATTTCAATAAAACTCGTGATTTTGCCAAATCCATTTATTTACATATATCACATCCAGCAACGCTAATTGATATTAATCTTTGAATGTACAACACTCATTCTTGATCCCTTCCGCAGCAATCAAAAGAGGATGAGATGTTAGATTGGTCCGTCGAGGCCTTCAGCCTGAGGCTTTCTTTCATGTTAAACAATATTTGTATTTCGCAAGAATCATAATAAATACATTGAATAACTTTATTTTGCAATTTTTAGCATTAGCAATTTCCTACATTTTGTTTTTGAATTTTTTTCTCAAGTCTCCTCCGGCCTGAGCAAAAATGGAACTGTTTAAGAAATCTTCCTTGAAGGGTTTTGGCCAAACATTCTGTAAACTGACGATGAGTTGATTCTTCTCTACTGACATCACTACTCTGCCCGTGTACCTGGGATAGCGGCATAGCAGCGACGGCGGCCCGGAGAGCGGCGGGCACAGAGTCAGCGGGAGACGCCGGTACGGCCGAGGTGACCGTCATCGACGCCGGAGAAGACGCCGGCGACGACGTCTCCGACAGTCCGTTGGTAGAGTCCGACTGCACCCGTTCTGTAACCTATCGACGGCTTGTCAGTACAGTGGTCTACCAAACCAGCTTAACTGCCGATCCTAGACTTGGCTACTCGGTCTTAAGACGAGGTTGAAGAGGAGGTTGAAGAGGTTCAAGACAACGTCAAAGGAGAGGTTTACAGTCGGTTCAACCAATAAACGTGGCGCATCGGGTCCACCGAGCCGCCGAAGCAGTGGACCCCTCCTCCCCATCCCTGTCCTGCGTTCGGAAACGGTTCGCGGGAGGGAGAGGACTTGAGGTTTATCGGCCCGATGCACCACCTAAGGCTGAAACGGCTGTAAGGTCACGATGCGCCTTAATTTTTGGGGCACGAGGTATATTATCGTCAAGGCTACACTCTCTCGAGTATCTTTATAATCTATTATATTAGCAAACAGCATTTTATCTTGATGATGAAGATTTCCAAGTTAAAGTGAGTTGATCTGAATCAAGGTAGCTACGCCGGAGCCCCCAAAAGTTGAAGGAAGAATTTTGAAATGTTTGACGGTAGGCGTGTACTAAAAATTACTGACAAGATACGATCCCGCTTTTTTTTAGATAATACGATTTCACCTTGATCAGTTGAATCGTATCTTTTTTAAAGATACGATTCTACCGCGCAAAGCACAAAACATTCTTCTGAAGGCAACTTCCAAAGAACAGTTTTTACTAAATTAATTAATGTGGCTCTGCTGTATCATATTTCCTGTTGGATAGACCTATACTTGGTTACTCTGTAAAAACCTGTTGTTGATAGTCTCATACCTGAAGTAGGTATGAAGATAAAACAGAGGGGGAGTCTTAAAAGCTGTCGACGTGACCTTTACAGTAACGTTGTTGTTGATAGCTAGTTTATCTCTAAATAATCACAAAAGCCTACACGCTTAACCCTCATACCTATAGCGGGCATGGATCTACCTATAAAAACGAGCTAAGTTTTTTACAGTATAAGCCTTCGTTTAGAAGTTGGAATGAGAAGCTGACGTAGCTTGGTGATGGTCCACCATTTAATTAAAGCTACTGTGCAACCTACCTTCCCAACAAACTGTCAGTGTCGTTATTTTGCAAGAAAACGGCTTCAAAAAAAGATTTTATAATCTCAAGAACAAAACGTTTTGAAATCGTTTTTGTGAGCGGAAGGCGGTTGAACGTGTGCGTCGGAGAGGGGAGAGCCAATCGGCTGCATCCTCGGTCGCGTACGGTCTTCTGATTGGTCACGGGTGCCCGGCCGCGCCCGGAACGCCTTAATCATAAGATCCGGTCTGCCCGGACGAAAAAAGTAGCAGTCATTTGGTTTTCAGGAAGGCCGCAGGAAAAAAGCGCGTTCGTTGCCTATTCAATGGGGCACAGCCGCGGCCAGCGCGCGGCGCGGCGAGCCACTCGGAGCTGCGCGCGCAGCGCAAAGCAAAGCAAAGCGAGCCGAGCGGCGCATTGGCGGCGTCTCTTTGTGCGAATGCACATGTCGGCGGCGCGAAGCCAAACGCTGGAATTTTTAAGACCTTTTACTTTAATAAGCAAAACGAGTTGTCATAGGAGATGAACGTTGCCTTTTTATCCGACTATTTACATACTTTGTGTGGGTTTCGGGATTCTTTGTGACCTGTTGGGTCGGTCGGAGAGGAAGAGTCGAAAAAGTGAGGTTAGGTTGACTGCAGTCTTCTTGGTTGACTGATAGGTAGACTATTATGGTTTAGACGACTCCTTCAAATCGAAAACTTCTTTTGCCTCAAAGTGATTGGGGAGTTTTGGGTCCCTAGAAAGTTTTCTTGTAAACCGGTACTTGATTGGCTGATAGTGTATACGTAGTGAAATAGGAACATGGGATTGGGCACCTTTAGTTTTTCGCCGTCTGCCAAGATGAACGGAGAGAGACTCAAGACACGTAAGCTTACCTAACTTGGTTTACCTAACCTTTGCGGCATCAGCATCTTTGCGTGGCGACGCCGAGGGGATAGCGAAGAGACACACGAGGCACGTCATTAAACATAAGTGAACTGAATTTAACATAGAATCTACGGTAAGTCGCTATGTTATCCTCATTTCTTTTCCTTCACTATAAATAAAATTAGACTGTGTCTATTGACCCGAATGCCCCATTAAAAATGCATTAGGTTGATTACGTGAGTTCAAGTCTACCTATATTCATGCTTTTCGGGTCAATAGCTACAGAAAAAAAATGATCTGGCATCGGGGTGTAAGATACTTCCGTAAGTTCGTATCTTGGTTTTCTGTTACGCCTAGCTCCTCGGGGGAAAAGACATTTTACGTTAGGGTTCGATATGTGAAGGGAAAATGTCCTCACCACGAACGCCTAAAATTATTACTCCGGCCAATCTCGTCAGGCATATCAAATCTGTTCGCACTCCAGGGAACTATTTTCAGAAAGGGATATTTGTACGTAAGTACAACTGCTGTTTGCGGCAAAAAGCATTATGATGGCCTTCATCAAACCGAAATCTTCTGAACTTTATATTTAAATGAAGTTAATCGTTTCTCCATCACAAAATAATTTTAACAGTTGGCATTTTCGACCTCCCCCGTTCCAGCTCCTCCCACAGTGAAGATCGGCCTACTTTGTATATCAAGAGGGGCGACAATATTAGCTCGGATAACGAGCATCCAACCTATCCAATCTAACAAGAACCTAGCCCGTCAACTAGCCTCATACCGTTTATCAAATGGTTTTAGTTGCATGCATTTTGTGCCTGGCTTTGCCCAGCATTAGTCGAACCTGATACCGTGAACTTCTTACGGTAACTGCTGACAAGAGGTAAGCGGCATCAATCTTACAGTGAGGTCAAGTTAACGGCTTAGGTTGGGGACGTTTTTCTAGACGTTTTACATAGCTTATGCATTGTGACTAGCTCGGCTCACGCTCTGCTCGGCATTCCGACGAAAACAAGGAACAGGAAAGGTGGAAAATTCTACCCTATTATTTCACACAGATCCGATAAAATACCACTCAAGCCTACGTAGGCGGGCGTGCGTGTTCATTTTACTGCATGACGGTTATTTTACATTTAAATTTATGGTCACGGCAACCAAAAAATGAAAATAGTTTACGAGAATATCACTTCATGTTGGCAGATCCTGCAAAACGTCTACAAACCCATGTTTAAAGGCAACCTCTGTGTGTTTGTCTGTCCGTCCATCTGATTGTCCCCTTCAGTGTTATTAACTACAACTTTGCGTAAAAGTCTCAGTCCGAACGCAACCAAACTTTCAGGGATCCATGGAATCTTCCTTTGCTAAAGAACATTCTAGTTTTCGGTGAAAATGCCCAAAAAAATACACCCACGCCCTATAAAAGGATTGGTGTGTTTGTATACAATCCTTCAAAAGCTAAAAACTTGAACAGTTGGAGCTAGAGGTAAAAGGAATCCATTTAAAAGGAAATCGAGGTGCACGTGCAACTACTTAGCAATTAACGTAGACATCTTCATTAAAGGACGTAGAAAATATTTTTAAAAAAATATACTGTAGACTTTTCTCGAAAAAAATGAAAATCTGCTGTAATTTAAAAGAAAGCAACATCTACACAAAACAGATTCTAATTATTACATTAGAGAGCTTGAGACTAAAGAGAGTAAGTCTAATGTTCTAATCCCGGACATGACGATACGGTACCTCAGTGCAGAGAGGTAACTGAAAAACTCAGTGTTGTAAGATTATAACTGAGAAACCCAGTGTTAAGGTCACAACTTTGAGGCCTAAAATTTTAGAGCTTTTAGAATTTCAATTTCTACGCCTGTGGGCTCATTTCGGTGCATATCTAACGTTAGAAGCCTACTTTGATGTATGGACATTTCTTACTTGCTAGAAAAAATGCTGGAAAATATATCGGTGACCTTACAAATCAGAATTCTAAAAGCACTCAAATTTTCAGGCGGAAACTTATGACTTGACAGAACCGGGTTTCTCAGTTATGACCTTCCTGCATGGACGTATCGATTTGAGTTTTCGTGGCAATCGATAAATAAGGATCTTCTGCCCTTTGAATCACATGGCATGGTTATAGGCCTTAACGTAATAGTCTGTGTCAGGTCTTTTTTTTTTCTTTCTTTTTCTTCGCTCGCCTTGAAAGGTAGGCATAATACAGAATTTTCGTCCAACAAAAGCTTTTAGCGACGACTTTGGCCGAAGTTGTTGCAATCGCTAGCCAAATTCAAGTCGACCCTCCGAGGCGACGCCGCTGTGCCGAATAAAGCAAAATTATTATCGAATCGCGCCATTTTGGTGAGCGACCACTTCCTGTGAGAGGGTTCGGATAGGGCTTGGAGAGGGCCTATAGAGGGCTCGGAGAAGGCAGGGCGCAGAGCGGCGCTCACTTAGCAAGTAAAAGGGGAACTTCTTTTCGAAGAAACTCTTTCAGCCGAAGGAAAAGGCAATTGAAAAAGAAAATGACAGAGAGCTTTTGCAAAAGAGGAGAGAAAAGCATCAAAAGAATGAAATACAGAAAGTTCTTTCACGAGTTGCACTCAAGAAAAGTGCCGGAGTAAAATATTCACTTTCTCCGAGGCGAGCGGAATAAAGGGCTACACTTTTCGGTTAAAAAAATAAAAAAAAATTAACTTACTCCAGAAATGGCTCCGCCTATAAGTGGGTACTACGCTTATACACGGAAAAATCAAGGGTAGGATTTTCTACGTATTGCGTTCTTTCTTACATCTTTCAGACAGGTGGAGCGCTAGCGGAGCGAGGCATGATGCACAAAAACCCATTTTATGAGACTGACTTAACCAAACGATCACCAAGCAAGATCCAGCGTACTGCCTCCGAGAAATGAGCAGCATCAGACTTGTCGACGGCGCGGCGTAGCGATTCCAAAAGATGTCACGTTGTGGTGACCTAACTTTAGATTACAAAGAATTCTCGATTCGCTGTGACTCACTCCCCTATTCTGCCAAAGGGGCAAAAGGTAAAAAAAAAATATGAAGGGAACGCAAACTTCCAAATTTAACCAAATTTTTGAGTTAAAAAAATGGGGGGAATGTGAAAAAAAAATGTTTTGACGCTTTTTGAAAAATTCGCCGAAAGTCTATACATTTCTTTTTTTAGCCTGCCTCTCTTATGCTCTTTGAAAACATATGGTAACTTTAATATGTTGCTCCCGTCGCCTTCGTTTATCGGAAGCAGCTCGGACTGATGAGCCCACCCGATTTTCAATTATAACCGCTTACTCCACACCTCCGAATACAAGCCACGTATCGGATTGGCGGAGGAGTCGTTCTAATTAATCAGGTTGGCGAAATTATCGCTTGTCGACAGTCGGTGGTTCGAATTCAAGTTGGCTTTCCATCGAAGGGCGGGGGGAGGGGCGGAGCCCCAGACGACATACTTAATTGAATTCCCGCTTCCAAAGGAAAGGGACGCCGCCCGCGTCGCCCCGCGCCGCCCAGCAGGAAGAAGAAAGAAAGGGTGCATGAGGGGTAATCCGCAGCGTATTCCGGCCGAGCGAAAAGCAGAGCAGAGAAGCGTTGCCGGGGCCGTGCAGCGGGATGGTTGGATTAGGCCAAGGGGAGGATTTGTGGCCTAGTCAAATTGGGGACGTATGCCCACAATAACGGGAGGAACTGGTAATCAAATAAACAGTCTCCATTTTAGAGGTTACATTTCCTACCTCATGTATTCCACGTTCGGTCGATCGTGACAGCATAGGCATCTAACCTATATTCACCAATCGGCATAGCTAATGGCTTGCTGAAGACGGAGAGGAAGCGTTGAGACAACAAGATAAAATGCCCGTAGCCTAGGGTGATCTAACTTAAATTCGCCCATCTTTGATTAATCCAACTTAAGCTTCCCTTTTTTGTTAAATGTAGACCCTTTAGCTTTGTCTCCGATTAATTTAATCAATATTCACCAAATCTTAGCCAATTTTTGTTTACCTGAAGTAGTTTAGCCCTGTGTTAGAGCTACTTAGGGTCTGCAAGTCATTAAAATTTACGATGTAATGGAATATTCACAGTGACCCCTGTTTTAGGTAGACCTACACCTGTTTTGTGTATGAAGGTGAAACAGGATTCGAGCGCAAGTTTTTATTTTTGATGATGAACCTATCGACAGCAATATCAACGAAAAGGTCTTGTTGAGAGCTCTCCTTTGATGTGGTTATTCGTAGGGGTATCTTTAAAAATGACCAAATTATGCTTCTTCCGTAGTTTCATCTTCAAACCCAAAACAGGGGGCAGTTTTTACTATGTTGAACCAGTTTGCAATAGAAGGGATGGGAAATGCAAGCTTTAAAACTTTAAGTTCTCAGGTGCACAGCACATGCACAGGGCTGACGCGTAAGTGTCAAAGACTGATTCGAAATACCCAGTAATATCTGCGTGCTCACGAAAATTTTGTTGAAGTGCGATTTTTGACACTGTTGAAAAGTTGTTAAACTGATAGTTTACGAACTATTATTTTGACTGTATTTTTAACTACAGCAAGGAAAATGAAACTCACCAAATTAAGCGCCCCTGTGGTTCGCACGTCGGTTTGGCTCGCTGTGCTGCCATTGCGAGGAAGGATATTTGAGGTCTCTCTTCCAGCCAAAGTCAACGCCGTGTCCGTCCCGGTCCCCGGAAGCTGAGGGCTGCTGGAGGAGCTGTAGCACCGGCTCTCACCTGCAACCAATGCATTTCATTACAACCTTGAGTAAAGCATACATTCTAAGCAGATTCCTACAAAACAACAGAGTACAGATAACTTACATCTCTTATCCGATAAAACTACTGTACCTCTAATTAGGATAGAAAAGTGCAACTAGTATTTTTCTAATGAGGAAACTAATTCAGATGTGCATTACCGATCGTTCCCGGAGCTGTGGTTTACGAACCTGCCCCAAAAACGATATCCATTCCTGGGGTACTGCACGATATCTGTACAGCTGAAATCTGGCATAATATTTAGGCTAAAGTTTTGAGCTCCAGATCATGAAATGATGGTGACAGTTCAAAAGTGAAAGAACTTTCCATCATTCCCAAGTTTTTAAGGTATAGGACTCCTTTAAAATGGTTACATTTTCCCTGTTTTGTGCTTTTCCTTTCCTCGCCAAATCCAGCAAAACAACATAGCTGATCGAGGCGCGGGGCCCATAACCTAACCAATTGATACGGATCATGATTCCGCTTACTTCTCGGCAGCAGTTACTATCACAGATATGAATGTGGCATCACGATTGGCGATAGCCGATTGGAGTGACGAAGCATCTGACTTCTAACGGGGTCAACTCTAGGTAAAATGTTAATTCTGATTGTCACGAAAGTTTTAACAATAATAAGAGGTGTAAAAAACACAACCGTCGTAGTGAGACTAGTCACCTGATGATGGACGGAAGAACTAGGAAAGAGTTTATCTTTCCTTACATTGGCATGTTGATTGATATACTCGTATTAAAATAATAAACATAAAAACATAAATTAAGTATGTTTTACCTTCCTACTCGGAGAAAATGACTCAAGTACCTCAACTAAACGTTTTTTGATACAGCGTTGGTAGACTAGAATAATTGATAAGGACACAATTTCAATTTTTAAAACAACAACATAAATTGTCAACAGAATAAATTGCCACCTTGTTAAGTGAAATGATTACAACAATCCTGATTTGCTGATGCTAAAATAATAAAGGTTCTATTGAGGTAACAAAGTCATTTTCTCCGTGTATTAAACACAGGTAAAGAACTTTAAATACTGGTTCTTTTGTCAGAGCAGCATCTTGCGAAGAGACAATACTTCGGTGCGATGATCCCAGAATAGGAAGCGCGGCCGAGAGTGATGAATGTATTCTTAGAGAGGGTCGTTGAGGAGGGCGGCCAACCCCTCTTAACACATCTCCTTGGGGAATATGAAAAATCATAACAAAACCTTTACACATGTTAACGCGTGGGCATACTCGCAGAAAAAGAATCACGCAAATATTTATTCCAGAGAATAAAATCAATTGCTAGTCCATTATTCGTTTTGATTTGGTCCGGCCACCCTCTGAAATTCCGATTCGCTCTTTTCCTCTGATGGTCGGTAAAGCGCTCCTTGAAATTCGCCATTCGCCGTGGTCTTGCGGGGCCTGTTTTCTTTAGTCCGACCCTATTTCCGCTCCTGTGGGCTTTTCGCAACTTTTTGCAAACGCCGCAAAAATCTAATCTGCTGTCAAACTGAGAGGCTCTCCCTTTCAGCGGCTCTGGCCATTCTCCTTTAATCTGAAAATTCCGACGACTTTGATTTAGAACTATTTGATAAGTTGCAGGAAGAAGAATCAGATTTTTTACAGGTCCAAGAACTTTTAAATCCTTACGCAGTTACACCAGTGAAAAATTGCCAGTCTTTGATTTCATTTTCTCATATACGAGTGCACAACAGAGATAGTAGATAGTGCTAAAACATCCTCAAATACGGTAGGATTTCGTAAAAGGATCTATTATAAAAAAGGGCTGAAATCTTGTCAGAACCAAGTTTTTGTCAGCTTAGGTTAGGTTTAGAGGATATGTTTCGTGCCTACCTTTTATTGCTTCGACTGTCCCCGAGCCAAATACTGCCTAGTAAAAACTAGCCCCTGATTTAGGTTGTCATACACCTATTTTGAGTATGAAGGTGGAACAGGGGGGGAGAGCTTAATTTGGTTATTTTTGAAGATAAACCTATCAACAACCATATCAACGAAAAGATCTCGTCGAGGGCTCTCCAATGATATGGTTAGTCCAAAGGTTTTCTTCAAAAATAACCAAATTACGCTGATCCGTTGTTTACCCCATTCATTTCTGAAACAAGCGTTTAGTTTTACTGTGTACTTCTCAGGGTCAGTACATCAGGCTTGTCGCTCGTTTGGTTGACCTGGATTACGTCAGTTCGTTGTCTGCCTGCGCTCGGTTTTAAAACGACAGATCGAAAGCAAAAAAAAAAATCCTCTTTCCAAATTTTCAAAATACATATTATTTAAAAAGGACTGCAACTAGCAGGAAAGAACTCGAAATGTCAACTACACTGATGTAGCCAAATACTTGTTTTGATGAGAATCGAAGCGCAAGTGGCCCCTTGTGGGCCCCCTCCCCATGATTGAGGCGATCAATCATTGGAGCAGATCGGTGCGATGTTAAATTTGTGTTCGAGAGGATCGCAGAGCGGATCACCGGTTCGAAGGGGAGTGACAGCAGATGCTGGGGGCGGTGCGGCGGACAAGCCGGGCAGTGACTCTGGGTCTGGGTGGAGGCCCACTGGAAGAGCAAGCCCAAGCACTAGGTGAAGCAAGCATGCGGGCTACGCGCGCTCCTCTGATTAACATCCTTGCTTTCCATTTCTATTGGTTTTAACTCCGGGGATTTTAAGAGTGGGAGGGGAAGATGTTCTTGCTGTCCTTGTTAAGAGTAATGCCGCTTGCTGGTTACAGTACTATTCCCATCTATTTCTATCTTTTCCTAAAGCTAACAACAAGCATAATGTAAGATAAAAGTGGAGACTTTGATTGAATGACTTTCGCTACGATCGGCAAGGTCGAATAAGGTTGGGATGGGTGACTTTGTGTTCTTCTTTGGGTATTAGATTAATTTGTTGTAGGTTGCACTATGTTAGTTTGGGCAAGGTGTTTTGTAGCAGGTTAGATTGAGTCGAGGGGGTAGTAGTATACACTCTGTTACGCTATTACATACGATTACGCAAACTATTACGCTGACATTTTGTTGCCTGTAGGCCTACTCCCTGCAATGGAATTAGTAAAATGGTTCTTAATGTCAGCGCAAATCGGATCATATTTGTGCAATTTGCGCTGAATTTCAATTGAAAAAGTGATGATTTTAGGAGACGTTCATTATTCCACGGCAGAGCATAACGGTCTTAATGTGAACAATACCACTATTACGCCACTATTGCGTTTACATTACTCGGCCAGTGTACACTCTATTACCCGAGTTTGTACCCCTTTGGACGGTGTTTTATTGAGGAGGGTTAGTTTTTGTCACAGTGAATTGAGGACTGGCTAGACGGGATTACTGTAGGGTTGGTTGTTTGTGTTCATTTGGCTTAGGATATGTTAAAGTTGATTGTTTTTCAATATCAGAGGACTCTGGTGGCAAGTCCGACATTTGTCTCACTATCCACTTAATTAATTATGTGTACAGAGCGTGGGACCTTTGGAAAAAGAAGTACTAAAACTGTATCAAAAATAAACATATTAACTTGCGCATTGTTATTCCTACATTTCTTATCAAAATTCAGTAAAAACGACACTGTAAGGGTGCCACTCTCAAAGGCGCAGTTTGTTATCGTCGATTCAACTTAAAAAGTACTTTGTTTTTCTACTGAAAAATCTCAAGCACGGATTCAGAATCACCTCAGCCCCCGAGAGAATAAATTTCATGTCAGACGGTGGGTCAGGTTTGGACAGCGAGGTACTCTTCGTAAAAAAAAAGGGTTGTTTCCTATGCCATTGCAACTGTTTGGTTCAGTTTTTACAGTTTGAAAGAGTAGTGTTAAGTTTCTAGTTGAATTCCACGGTCGTTCCGGGTCTCCGATTGTAAATGATAATCGATTATCAGGGGAAAATTAAATAATTTTTGGTCCGCTCCGTAGGTTTACACTTTCGCCTGATATCATTGAAATCATTGTTGCCACCCACTTTACATTGTGAATTTTCCTGACTTTTTTTTAAAAACAAATTATAATTTTATCCGTACTAATGATTTGTTTTAAGCTAAAGGTTTTGTTAGAATTCATAGGAGACTGATGTGTTTATTTCGCAGCGCATCCCTTTTTCCTGGCTTGTTCATTACATCAATCTCCCTGACTTTTCCTGACTTCCGTAAAAGCACTTCATTTCCCCCTGACCTTCTCCCAAGTTCTCTTACTTCTTATCCAGTGGCAACCATGTCATGGGTAAAGAAGTGTATACTAGATCGTTAGAATCTTCGACTAAATGAATCGGAACGTTTGTATCCAGAGATGAGGGCTACAAAAAGTAGCCTACATATCTGTAGGAGTTGACTTTAGCCTAATTCCACTTAAATGATTGCAATTAACCTAATCAAACGATTCAAAGCGTCTCAACCATAAATTGGTCGATTAAAGGTCCGAATTAAAATGTCGCTTTCGTTTATCAGCCCATGTTTTTACGGTTGCGTCCTTCAACTCAGATTTTCATAGCTAGGTAGCTCTAAAATTTGAAGTGGGGGGGGAGTAAGATTGACGTTTACAAGCTTTGCTTCTAACCTTATGATTTTTTTTAAAATGAATAAAAGAAAAAATAAATAACTTCGCCAAAAAGAATTGTTTTATGTCTGCTGCGAAATAAAATGAATAAAAACGAAATTCCTGCGCTTGAGCACGTTCATTTCCTGATTGATGAAATTACTTATTTGGGTCTCAATGCTGTCCTCTCTTTTTTTTAAACTCTTAAAGATATTGAATAAACGTTCTTTGTTAAATATTTTCCAAGCCTTGGGTTTAAATAGATAACTTAGCTTTTGTTTCGTGAGGACAGGTTTAAGGCTTTCATTAAAAGAGGCTACGTCATGCGTAAGATTGAGGTGCGGGAGCATCGTTAAGTGGACATAAGGCGAGGGGGTGACAACTCGCTGAATACGTGTACACTCTATTTTACAACTGGGATATTACGTTATTATTACGGCTATTACGAGACCTTTATGCTGTGCACGTGCTCTGGCCTTTACCTGTTTAAGATAAATGCATTCGTTTTAAAAACAAGTTCATATTTTTGTAGAATTATGACGAAACTCTAGATTTAAAAAGGCAGCATTTCATCGTAATATCCAACAGAAAGTTTTTTTTTACCGGTACAAGAGTTTATTTAGCACTAGAAAACCATAGAATTATTTTAACCGTTAAAACAAAGGTGAATTGACACTAGAAACGCCGGAAGGGGTTATTTGACCCCTTTCCCTTGATCCAGATCAACCACTCCTACAATTTTTAGTTCCGCATCCATTTTTTAATATGAATTCTCCTATCCTTTGGAGTAGATCTTTAAGGTAAAACATAGTTTGAATACTGGCCGAGATACTGGTGCTACTTCTCGAGTTATGAACTTGTATATCTAGAAGCGCCGAAAGGGGTCTTTTGACCCCTTTTGAAAAAAAAAGTACACAAAACTGATGAAAGTCAACTATAGTATTTGAAGTAGTTGGAAAAAAAACGTTTTTTGTTTTGTTTTTTCGTTTGGTTTTTGGTCTTTTTCCTCGGGCAAAAAAGCTTAGGTTTCTTAAGGTTTCTTATTTTTATATGCTTTTTCTTAGACTCACCGGCGGGGTATGTATGTATGTATGTATGTTGTCCGGGTGGGCTTTCTATTTTTTTTGCTAATTTTAACCTACTTTCCGTTGCCTTATCGAGACA
>Ga0058701_10001047_pt1 | contig 19102 bp, 13 predicted proteins | sample AgamicOrMae_FD_97039 | JGI IMG/M metagenome (GOLD analysis project Ga0058701, IMG submission 97039) | Agave microbial communities from Guanajuato, Mexico - Or.Ma.e | ecosystem: Host-associated > Plants > Phyllosphere > Phylloplane/Leaf | place: Guanajuato, Mexico | collected 2012-06-04
AAGTCTAAAAAATCGATTCGATTCAATCATGTACTCCCTGGCCGCAGAGGCGGTCCCATCGCAATATAGGCCGACGGTCCCTCGAACGCGGTTTACCCGGTGGACTTGATCTCCTTGTCGGGCGCCTGAGCACACGGCGCTCATTGTCCGGGGTCACATCCGGCCAGAGGAGGTTGCCTGATGAGACGCTTCGGTACAAACTGATCATCTTTCTAGTTACGAAAGGATTTCCCATCGTCTCACCGTTAGAAAACGCGCAATACCCCTCAGGGGTGTGACTCGTGGTCTGATGGCTATGTATCCGCTCTCGCATCACCGGTTTCGGGTTCTATTCTGGAAAAAGCCATTTCCGGGACCCAAAGTCACCTTGCTTTTCTGGAGGGCATTCCCTTTCCTTTTGTTTTGTTTGTTAATTCTAACATTTTAAAACCCTCGGCAATAATGGTAAGCGGTAACATAGGTCCAAATTGAAAGTCTTTACCTCATCGATTCAGAAGTGAGGTGGCTCATAATTCAATTCGAAAAAAAAATAGATGCAACCAACAAAATATCACTATGAGTTTCAAAAAAAAAAACTCAAGTCGGAAACCACAAAACACAACTCAGCCAATTCTTTTTTTATACAAGTATAAAACAGGATTTCATAGGATCGTATAAGCAAGGTGAGGAGTAATTTGATTTGAAAAAAAAACTTCTGTTTGCAGCACCCAAACGCATTTAAGCTGTTATTGTACTCGTCGGTAATCCAAATCATATTTTACATGAGCAGAGCACTTATTGAATTACATGCGCTCAGGCATCGGCCTACTTTTTAAAACTTTTTTTTTCGTAACATAACGGCTTAGAGGGTACAAGCTAAAAACAAAGTGAAAACGTTGACACCTCTGATGGATAACATGTTCACACCACGGACTCTGCCTTTATCGGCCAAACGGTTCGACTAAGACAAAACGTTCTCCGTAATAAGTAACGTGTGCGTCTATTTCAGGAGCAGAGCTTCTTCATTCGGAAGAGTAGGTCTACCCGACGGGTCCCAGAGCAAAAATTTCAGTCTGGACGCAAAACTGTCCGTTTCCAACCCTGTGTTCGGCAAATCAAAATACTTCCCTGGCACTTCCTGAAATCCTTTTTTTAGTGTATTTTAGAAAACGTGCTGTTTAGTTATCAACCACACGTGACAGTTTTCAAATCATAACTTTCAATAAAAAAAATCGATAATTTCGATTTGCAAGAATCTGTTTTATGTTAACCTATGATTACATCGTGGGTATTTAAAATGCATTTTAGTATCTTTTGGCGCTAAAATCTCATGGCGTTTTTTTCGAGTAAAGGGTTATTGGGTAAACAAAAGCCGGATAATAGAAAACCTTATTGTGCCTTGAAGCCAAATGGTGTGTTTTAGAAAATACGAAGGCCTACACTTTACACTCTCGTCTTTGTTAAAACTGTTCCTGCGGAAATCTTTTTGGAACATCCTGTATCCGTAAGAGTGCTTCTCTTGAATAACTCGTAAGTAGCTATGATCAGGAAGGGAATCCTAGGGTTACCACATCGTGTACATATTAATAAAAAAGGGAAGTTGAGTAAAAATATGGTACTCACCAGTAAACACAACAAATAACAAACCCAGAAAAAAGGTCAAAAAACATCTTGCTTATTTAGTATAATTTTGGACAATCACATTTATTTATTTTTGAAATAGAAAAGCTGGATATGAGTCATACAAGCGTTGTTCGCATGTGTTGCTGCCCGCAAAATAAAGGAGGAATCTCTCATTTCCGATCGATATTTTCGATAATTACGTTTTTGTTTTAAGTAGGCGACGAGGGTCATCCATATCTGTCATGCAGTTTGGCGCTAACTTTTGTACACACTCCACCAGAATGGAAACGTAATCGGAAAAAAAAGGGGGAACAAGTCCCAGCACAAACCAGCAAGCTTTCTCTATTACACGCCTCAGCTCGTAATTTAAAAAAAAAATAGTACCATCCTAAATAAGTAGCAATGGAGTCCATAAATTTCAGCAATAAAGAGGCTTTTAGCGTCGCTTATTAAAATTACGCTAATTGTTTGAGGATCATCTTTTTATAGCGGCCAATAAATTCGAAAAAGGCGATTTGCTATCAATTATAGGCGATCCCATTGTGGGATCCCATTTCAGCTCAGCTTGGAGCGATTTCAAAGTTATCAAAGAATAGCTGGTCAGTAAAAATAGATTCAGCTACACGCATTCATATTCGCTGGGGAATTATGAAGCGTTTGGTCCCTATTAAAATACAGTACTTCCAGGTAGGATTCAAACACCGAATATGTTTTTTGCTGATTCACAAATCATCAGAGCCCCAACAGAAACCATACCAATAATTTTGTGTGTGTTTTTGTTCGTGTTTTTTTTATTAATATTATTTTGTATGGAGTAATAATTTAATTATTTATTTAATTTAAACCATCTATTAAACTTAGGAGGAGCCGCTCTTTAAAGACCACTTCAAAGTTGTAATTCCGTTATTCGTGATTGAAGGAGTGGTTAAACACACTTAAATTCTTCAGCACTATCTCAAGTAGCACTGGAGGAAAAAAAAGTTAACACCAAATGAAGCCCCGCGTATCTGGGAACGAAGGGTCCCTACGTTTAACAAACCCATCCTAAACGAGCAACTTTCTAAACAAACAAATCTTGTTAAAGTAACGCGAAGGGGTGCTGCAATCTATTAGAACTCATTAAGTTCTTGCAAAACGTCTTTTACAAAAGTGGAATGGTTGCAACATGGACGATTCTCTCGAGTCGAGATCCGACAGTCTTGCGTAAATCTCCTGCAGCTTTCTAATTTATTCTGGAGGCAGGAAATAGGATACCTCTTCAGGCTTGGTGTCCATTTTCTAACTACAATTTCTATCCTGCTAAAAAGGCGTCAGTGCGAGAATTTTCGGTATTATCTGTCAAGACACGCACGCTGTAAACTGCCCGAGGGGCATTTTAATTAAGATGAACTATCACACAAACACCACGCACACACACACACACACCCCACACACACACCCCACACGCACTACACACCGAATCGAGCTCACAAAAGAGTCTAAAGAAACAAACCCTACACAGAAGTGAAAGAGGGAAAAAAATGTGAGTAGTCGAGTTTGTCTCGATTAGCCCTTCCAAACATCACATTTTGCGTTTGTTTCGATCAACTCTTCAAAACATCACGTTTTAAAAAGTTTGTTCGTATCAATAGAGAAATTTCTTAAAATATGATATGTAATTTCTTCTTTATTCAACTTTCATTTGCAAGGACGGGTGCCCATGCATACAGGTTCCATCTGCGATACCCAAAAGAAGTATGGTCGCACACGTCTGCTCATAATTGTCATGCATCTATACGATGATGACTTAATAGGAATACAATTACCCTTTCGTCTTTAAGTGGCCGATATGTCTTGCAGAAATTAGCAAAAAAAGGCCTTCAAATGCGGCTCAAGTTTTACAAGCCAATTCTAAATAAAAATAAGGACTTGTCAACTTATTTTGTAAAAAACAAGATTAATCACACATGTTTCTTTTTCTTATTATTGTTTACTTTGCCGATTCAAATCCAGGCGCAGCGAATTTGCGCGGTTCGATAGAAAGAAATCGTGCTCAAGGCGGAAATTGCGGGTTGAAACCCGGCGAGGAAGGCAAGGAGGGCTCCAGTCACCTCGTGACCCCTGGGACTTCAACCTCAACCCCTTCACCGCAAAATGTCACGTTCGGAGACGAAAGCTTGCTTATTCAATTGTGCGCAAAACGCCCATGGATTACAATGTGCCAGGCAGACTATTACTGCAGCGGTGGAGGACTCTGCAACTAAATTTCCGCTTATTCCAGCGCATGTCAGACCCATACTCATCGCTGGAAACGAGTACCAAACATCCACGCTCCTGCTCTTGGGACGAGCTGCACAATTTCAATTTAAGAGGTTGCCTTTTATACCTTTTGCGTTCAATCGTTCATCCTTGAGCGGAGCGGAACGATGGCGAAGCCAGGAACACGGCAAATATTCTAGTCGTATTTAATCAATCGTCGGCAAGTTCGTCACTGCTTATTTTTCGTTACTACTGCCAAGAAGTACGCTGCATTAGCTGTGACTAGAGAGCCTCAGAGAGAGAGGCGATAACTCATTCCGCGGCGTGCTTTGATTCGTGGAATGCATGAAACCAGCAACGCTGGTTGGTGGGATGCAAGGGTGACGTGGTAGTTGACGCCTCTCTCCCTGTAAGGCTCTCTGGCTGTGTCAGTGTAGAACAGTAGTGAAGCGAGGCAGAGAGTATCTATACACTGAAAGAAGTGGGGGGCAGAAAAGTACTAAATTTTCACTTGCATTGTGGTGACAGCCAACCGTGCCGCTTCACGATGTGGCACTCTTGACAACCGATCAGGCAGGATTCAGACAGAATTTTCAAGCGATATTTTTAGATAGCATCTCTTTTTAGTCTGAAGCATTACTTTACAAGATTTGGGAGAACGTTGTTTGAAAAGTGTTCATATACGAGCGCACAAGAAAATTGAACTTTACAGAGGACCAGAGGTCTCTACTGTACTAAAAATCAATTTCGGCCGAAAAGTTTTCAATTATACTCATTAGCTATTTGGTACGGTACATCCTCTTCCAAAAATAAAAAATGGCATTTTTTTCACATAAGTTGTACAAGGTATCGCAGACGGTCATTAAAGGGCACTAACAAAATCAGCACCTTAAGCAGCTCTGCTCTTTTCAACGAGCGCTGCATTTCTTGCTGGCTGAGTATTTTCCTGTTGCGACAATACATCAAATTTGCATTGCAGGCTACTCGAACATTCCCCATTGGTATTCGACGGATAAATGCGTCCCTTTTCCTGCTGACGACGCTCCATTTCAAGGTCTCTGCAAGAGTCTAGAATTTTTTGCGCTTTACCGATACCTACATCTGCAGCTCGCTTTCCTGTGAACTGAAGTGGAAGAGGTATGGACCTAGACTTTTTGTAACAGAACCTTATTCTATCACTCTGAGGTATCGTGCGTTGTAAAATTTTGAAGGTTGCACCGGTGCTACATGATGACTTTCTGTCATCAGTCCGGAGAGAGTGACGGAGCTAGGCGCACGGCACTTACAAACTAAAAGTAGGCAAACCTTCGGTCGCAAAGATGATGCCGCTTACTTCTCGGTGGCAACAGCCTGTCGCCAAAAAGTGCGGGGAAGACCGTTAGTAAAACCAGGTACCTAACCAACGTTAGATGAACCTAACCTACGCGGTTGCCTGATTATGTTGTTTATTCCTTAGGAGAGGGGTTAAACAGGGCAAAACACAAAAGGGTAGAAATGCAAAACTAGAAAAAGTAACCGTTTTCGTATAACATAGGCGTAAACTGAGACTAATTACCCGATGAGTCAGAGTGCAAATTGGAGAGTAACATGCTCAAGCAATGCTATATAGCCAACGCCAAAACCATAACGACAAGCTAAGTATAAAATCAGGACGGTCTGATATTTTGGCCTGCTTCACTGTAAAAACAAAAGCGTTAGTGTTTCTGGTTCAAAATATTCCACTTACGCAGCGTAATTCGCTCTGCGCCTTAAAAAGTGAGTAAATTACGAAGAAGTAACCGTAAATTATGCTGAGCTGTGGGCTTTTAACGTCAATTTTTTCAGGAATTCCGCGCTTTTTTTTCGTAGGTAAATTACGTTGCGTTAACGAAACTGTTTTAGCCGGAATTACAGTTTAGTTTTCACAGTGTTAATAAGCCAGGTAAGTGACTTTTAACGAGGAAAAAACATTGCATTGCTACTTCGGACTGCCCCATTTCATTCCCAATTCGTTAAGATATACGTCTTATTCATTAACATCGTCTCTACCTCAGCAGCAAAGGACTTATTCAATCCCTCCCGATTTAAGTTGCCTTAATAGCTCGCTACTTAAAAGTATACATTACAAAAAAAAGTCTAAAATAATTATTAACCAAAAAGTTTCGGGCATTATAACCATTAAAATGGATAAAGCAAGCTTCAAGCTACGTCTAACCTCGCTGAAAGTAATTAACTACCGGCTTACGCCAAATCCCTTTCAAGTTGAAAACTTTTCTGATTCTTTGAACGGCAAATTTAATGGCAAATCAGCTGATCCCTTGCGTCGCGCCGCGTCTGTCGTGATCAAAAGATAAGATCTATAATTTGGACCCACCTTTTGTGACCCCGTTCCTGGTGACAATAGAAATGCCCTCCCCGCCCACGAAGCAAATCCCCGACTTTTAATCAAGTTCTTCTTTCCTTCGTCTCGGTGAGGGGGGCGCCTATCAAAGGCCTGCATTTTTATTACCTTAGGCGCGAAGGATTGACTTGTCAACACTACGTGTGGATTTAGTTGCTCGATTTTTACTTGAATGTGGCTTTAAAAGAAAAGAAATCGAGCCTTCTCGATAAAGAATGGGGACTTTGTTTTGATATAGCCGATAAACGTGTTTATGGAAACTGTAGGCTTTTGTTTAAGGTTATTTTTATTTCTTTTTTTAATGTCTCTAACAAGTTCCTAATATTTTCACATGTGCATCTAAGGTACGATAAATAATAATATTAGCAGTAATAAAATAAAAAAATTCCGGTATTCCAAACGTCTTTGTTTCTACAGCATTAAAGTAATGAGCAGCGTTGTTAACCTGCATCTAATGTGATGTGGCATCATTTTAGTCCACCTAACTCTGAAGTAATTATTTAAGAACCAAAAACTTCTCCGTGATAAGACGATCCTTCCAATCAACAATCGATCAAGTAAAAATGCACGTTTGAAAATCGATCAAATAAACTTGTTAGTCTGAAAAAAGCTATCAACTGCTATGTTTATACCTAGCAGTTGATCGAATTTTGAAACGTACCCTTTCACTTGATCGACTTTTGAAACACGCCCTTCCACTTGATCGCTTTTTCTTTGGAGGACACCTTTCACTTAGAAGAAGAAAATAATAATAAAAATGTTGACAATATGTCACCTTTTTTTCGCAGCAATGTTCCTTTTTAAAAAGAGGGTACGGAGACGGTCTTCTTCTTGTACACGCTTAGACATAAAATCACAGGAACACCCTACGCACTAACACACCCAAAAGGGGACAAAATGTTTCGGAGTGTTATTGTTAACGAAAACAGGAAAGAAGCCAACCATCACTAAGATAAATGACTGGTGGTATTCTAATAACCTTATTCATTCTCTTGACTGACGTCGAGGTAAAAGCAATTCTAAGACTTCGTTACGCGGAAATGAAGATAAAAAAATCGGTAAGCACGACACTGCTAGCATCTAAAAAACAAATCATAAATAGTCAACCTCTACATTCTTTTGAAAATTTTATGTACGACGTCGTTAATGAGTAAAAATGCTTCTTTTTAAATGACGATTGGGATCGCGAGCTACCAAAATAACTCAAAAGGAAGAGCATTACCGCCTTCTCCCGCTTATAATGATTTAAGTAATAATCGTTTTGCGTCCAAGATAAGGGTTGAATCTCAGACAAAACGTCACCCATGAACTTTCATGTAGGAAAGACAATTTGTGTCGGCACTTCTAGAGATATAAATAGCATTATTTCCCTTTTCGGATGATCAACGATCAGGAACGTCACCAATGACATATTCACCTTGGTGGTGGTGACAAATGAAACCAGATATTACTGCAGAGGTGATGGTATATCTGTTACGTCACGAACATTCGCTGTGAAAGGACCAGGTGACCGGCAGGCACCGCGCAGCGCCACTATTTTGGTGCAAGTGACTGATTGTGCTGCAGGGGGTCCCCAGGGAACTTCCCTTGGAACTAGCGACTAGCGATCACGTAGCCCTCAAGAGTACAAAAATATCTTTAAGGAAATCGATCCAAATGCCATGCAGAAAAACGCACATTTTTCCCCCTTACATCTCCTTGAAAAACATGTATACAAAAACAGCCCCATACTAGCGTAGCCCAGCCTCCAGAAACAAAATCTCGCTGATGGAACTAGGAGAAAACGACTCTTGGTAAAATACGGCAAACTATTTTAAGGTAAACTACCCAAACGTAACTAAACTCCACTCATCACACGCTCTAATTGACCTAACTCAGTCAACCTAACCTCAGTCTAGAAACCTCCACGATGTCCAGACTTTCAGTTGTTCGGGAACTTTTAGACGATTTTCCATCTTGATTTCTTTTTCTTGTTTTCTTTTTTTTGGCATTGTAACGGCCGCCAGATTTACAAATTTACTTGAAAAATTCTTCAGCTCTGTTCATATTCAAGAGAATACAAGGGCTACGTAAAAGGGAAGGTAAGGTTTTTGGACCAAAGACTTTTCTTCGGTATGAAAACCGTGTCGGAACATTTCCGGCAAGTTGATTTCGATGGAAATTCCTGACTCGATGAAAAATGTACGTTTCTTTGGTACCGAGGTCACAATGGGGTGAGGCAAACAAAGGTCTAAATATTGGTGATGGCCGCCGTAGCCTACCACGAGCGACGCGTTGCCGCAAGTCGCGGGAAATTCGCAAGATTTGTTGCGCTCCCAGCTTCAACCGGCGAGACGTGTTTGGCCCGACGGCTTCGGCCCGACGTCTTACGGCCCTGCTAGAGGCAGACTACGCCTCCACTTCGCGATATTGCACGCCGCATCAATTATGCATATGATGTGACCGACGTAAGAAGGTACAGAAGCCAGCGCCGCAGAGACATGCTAAACGTACAAGTTGCACTTTCCCCCGCAAATGTCAGGCATTGGACTACTTGCTTTCGATATATATATATATATATATATATATATATTCACTTTTGATACGAAAGGTATCGGAGAAGATACTTATCAGAGCTTTAAGATGAACAGGCTATACGATTAGCCGTTGTGCCGAAAATAAGTTAAAAATGAAGAAAGGCCTACAATTTTGTTGGGATGATGCGAACCACTATGTTTTGGACTGCTTAGTCCTGCGTAGCTTAATGATGTCTACGTTTTATTTTATTCTGACTGGAAAGACTACCTTAAGCTGCTCGGAACCATGCTACCTTAACACGCAGACATAGCCTATGCTGACCCTCATTTCGTGTACCTTATCCTATCCTAACGTAGCCAGTCTGCCCTAACCTTACCGACTCCAAACCCAGATAACCTTAACCCAGCCAACAACTAAGGTATTTTGACTTATACACGTATTACAGATAGCAAGATACGTCGATTACTGGAAAATTCAAGATCACACAAGTCACATGATATTACAAGATTTCGCGCATTGCATAGGTTCACAGGATTAAAAAAAGGAATGTACGTCAAAGACATTAGCCTGCAGGTAATTACACAAATCTACGAAGGATTTGAAACAAGTGATTAAATTAGGGGTTGTACGATGTGTATATAGGAGACGCAAACCCTCTTGGGATATTCTTTACGAATACAGTTCAGCCAAATCCAACCACCTCTAACCTACTCTATAGCCTTACCAAAGCCTAACAAAAACGCCCCCAGACAGAAGTCTCCTTCAAACTTGTACCTCTTGAGACCAATTTTCTATACAGAAAAGGGTTTCATCCACAAAGGAAACCATTAATTAACATAACGAAGTCCACCCTAACTAAAAGACCTACGTCACCGGTCACAATATGTCCTGATCCGCCTTCGAAGTGGTTATATCTATTTCTCTAGATGACAGCATGAGGAAAGGCCATTTTTGGAGCAAAAGAGAAACAGACCAGGATCACGTCAGGGCGCGGAGCTCCGTCGACAAAAGATTGAGGGGAGATCCACGGGGCTTTGATGCGGGCCTTACCGGCGGGGCAACGGATTGTTGTATTGTCAACGAAAAGCGATTTCATAAGAGACGCCCGAAAGACGGACTAGCACCTCCGATATGGGTTATGGGCCCACATAATTGGCCGTTACACACAAGATCCGATTCCGCCTCCGCCGAGATACATTTCTCTTTCAATCGGATTTTCTTCTTTTTTAGGCATAAAGACTCCAGTAATCTCAAAGGCCGATAATGGTTATGGACGCGGGGCTGGCTACCTTTAGTGGGTAAGGAATACGCCACCCCCTAGTGAAATTTTGTGTCATGATAGCAAATCTCTATGGTAGCTGGACCGGACTGCCTCCAACTACTTTAAACAAAACCTCTAAAAAGTTTGATTGGAAACGTACTATAAAAAGTAATACCTTTTTGGGCGGTTTTGCCATTTCCGTGATTCTTCCCGAAACAGCGTGTCCCGTACGCTGTTTTTGCGGGTCTTGAACAGCGTAAGTTGCATTAGGAAAGATTCGAAAAAGAATAGATGAGTTTTACGAATAAAAATCGCGTTTTTGTATGTGAAGGATATTTCCTTTGTTCCGCCTTGCAAAGGGAGGTATTGACGAGCACTGGCAATTTTTTCATTTGCAAGCCCCTGTTCGACCGTTAATGAGTCACATGATTGGTAAGCGTGAGTCCGGCGCAAAAGTGGCTGATCGCGAGAGGTGGCCTTTGTCTTGCTCCCCCCGCCAGCTCCCGTCATCGCCGCTACCGCCGCCGCCGCTCCCGCGAATAATCGCAGCGCTCGCTCAACACGCATCTCAATCCATATCCAACACCTGAATACCCCCCTTTCACGTCACCTCTCGCCATTCAGTCTCGCCTTTTATGCCCACCTTAGGGGACGATGCACTGAAAGGAGAGTAGTGTTAGTTTTATGGAAAATACCTCGTGGCGAGGCGTAGCACAGCACGGTACGGCTCGGCACGGTTCAGCTCGGCCGGTAAACACCCCTCTTCTTGCCGACGCCTCATTACGGGCTTCTATACCTTTTCCAGTAGCAACGATAAGATCGGTGTCGAGTATTAAAGGTGGTACCTCCGACGTTAAGAATGAATGACGCAAGGTGATGAACAAACTTTTCTGGGGATACGACCACATTTGCGTTATCTCTGAATTTTAACCGTCAAAAGCTTTCCGGACGGAAACCTGCAGCCACAGCAGAGATAAAACTTTGTGTTCAAGATAAACTCTTAAAGTTCTCCCCCTCCCCCAACCCCCCTTTTTTTTTGACAAGTTGGATCGTTTACACTTGAGGACCGCAATAACGAACATTAGAGTAATAGCATTTGCGCCAATTTCAATCAATAAGCACCGTACAACGAAAACGCATCACGCCTTTAAAATCTTCTTGAATATGTTTCATCGATTTAGCTAGTCAAATTCAAAATCAAGTACAAAAAATGACAAAACTGTTTAAAAATCCGAAAAACATGAAAAACTTTAACATTTGACTGAATAAACAATTAAGACTAGTTGGCAGCCAATAATTATGGTGATTTTATTTTTTCAATTTTGTCGCTACTGCTGATTTGCCTTATTTTTTTATAATATTTTTTGGAGATTTTTATCAAATATTTTTCTTAAACGACGGTAAGGTACTAGTTTTTTCGTCTCTATAGTTTCATCTTAACTTGAACATTAATGTAAAACGTGTTTTAAACAATAATCGAGAATAATTTTCTCGTGAAATGTAAAAAACTCGAATATTTTTGTACACACCTATATAAAGCCACGTACTTCTCGCTATCTTTGAATGCCTAAAACTCAAAAGTTAGGACGGTGATAAGTCGTTTTGAGTGTTCAGGTGTGTAATAGCATCTTAGCTGTATTTCTGATAAATAAAAAGAGCCTGTTATCGGCGCCCTTCAGCTCGATGAGACATCTTTAATCACCCGACAGCGAAAAGGGGGATAAAAAGTAACCCTACGGCCGAGTCACGAATCGAACTAGGGACGTTTATTAATTCATAGTCCAAGAAGTTACCATCTGAAAAGCTAGAGCGACAGTTTCGCTAAGGCGAAGTAAGAGAAACTCTCTATTGATTGACGGAAAAAGGGCACTCCCAGATTTTTTAATTATTATTTAAGAGGTAGACCTGCGAAGGGTTTGATGGAGACCTCGCTTTTGACAAAAATGAGCTCGTATTTTCACGAAAAGTATACTTAATCCAGTGCAGTTAATCCACGTCAAATGAGTCTTCGCAGTCAATAAAAGCTCAAAGAATGTATTGGATTGAGTTCCTATTATTGATATTAAATAAAACGTTTTCAAAGAACAGTGCTGAAAATCTCGAACGGGTATGGAGACCTGGATGCCATGAATCTTTTTCAAGGGGTTGAGGAAGTCACCACAAATCCTTCCTCCACGTGTCCACTGCATAGCTCCTCCATATCACAAAAAAGTGGGTATCGAAGGTGGCACTCCCTGATACTAATTTCTGTTATTTTAGGTGGTGCTTAAGCATCGCATGTGGTGGGCGATCACCATACAGAAAGGGTTCATTTGGCGAAAATGAGAATGCGCACCCTGCTCATTAAATTCCGGGGCGACGCCTGAGCCCTACTAATAGGCGGTCTAATTACACCACGACTTGTTTTAGGACCGTCTCACGGCGTCAGCCTTGGCGTCAGCTCGCTTCAATGACTTCGTCATATGCCGGCCCTCTGGTCACTTTGATTCTTCTTCTTGAATCTTCTTCTGTAAAGAGTTAAGTCATGCGCCACTTTGCGTAGTCCCCATTCGTCTTTGCAATGGAATATGCCGAATCGATTTAACGAGGTCCAGAGACAATTTCATTCTTCTTCTCAGCCAAAATAAGCGATTAAATCCGCTTCAAGCAGCCCTTGTTATTTACATTTTCAGCAAAACAGGCCAAATCGCTTCACGGGCTCCACTTTCCACTTTGATCCTTCTTTCCAACTATGTCCTGTTGTCAGATCAAGGAGTTCCTTAATGCAACGTATAGTTCTCATCAATCTCCGCAGTAAAATAGGTTCCCAACCAGTCTTGTGATCACATGCTATATCTTCTTAATCAATTACGCTGCAACGACTCCGTCTCACGACAACATGCGTAACCGTTCGTCTTGTCATTTTGATTCGTCTTCTCAGCAACATGCAAACGAGTTAGAGCCGCTTTAACAGGTCTATTCATTAATTTGATTCGTCTTCTACGCCCGACATTTCACGTTAAGCCATCCAATCCAATCAGTTCTTAACAGGGTAAAGTGTCTTTGTCAGTGATATTACAACCCCGTCAAAATAGGTCGAGCAACCGACTTCGATATTTGTTGGCATATCTCTACAGGCAGCGTCCTGGGAAGAATTTTTCAAGTCCCATACAAACAATATCGTGAAAGGTCTACCCACTTTGCCCTGTTCTTAGGAAATATATTTTTCTCGGAGTGAGAGTAACGAGAACCGATTAGTTGGCCTACAGTCCTCTAACAATTTGAAAAGTCGCCTCGTCGTCTGAAAACTATCGTACGCCTTTCTGCTGAGCAATCGTCGGGGAGCTCTGATTCTTCTTCTAGGTTTATTCCAACGGGAGCCAGTCAAGTATTCGTTCCTATTCGTATTCCAACGACTCCGTCACGTAGGACGCGTATCCGCTTCGGTTCGTCCTCCGAGCGAAACGAAGCCCTTGATCACGAGAGGTCGTCAAAAAAGACGACGGCTATGTAGCAACTCCTTTCGCAACCGTCAAAGCCGAGCTGGTTTCGGAACTTCCCCTGAATGAACGTTAAGTCGCGGGCTTCACTCGTTCCAGGAGTCCCAACTGGCTCCTTGATTTGATGGACTCGAGCAGGGCATGCTACTCAGATCACAGTCCTCAGTCCCGAAGCCACAAAGTGCACCTCGAGATCGCGGGAGGACCTCGTTGTTTCTGCATGAGGAACCATACAAAAGGTAGTGGTCTAACGTTTCAATTCTCGTAGACAAAGCATCTCGTTACCTGATTACCTTCAAACAGAAAAACATACTTTTTGGTTCAGCCGGCAAAGGACAAGTAGGCACAGGCACATATCTTCCAAGCTAAGAAAATAAGTGTCAACATTATCCATCAACACGAACATTACTTATTATCAAACGATAGTCTAGCTAATACGGCCCATTATAGAGTTGAGGCAACTTATTGTTAGAGTGTGAACACATCTGGCCCAGTCTATGTTCATAGACTGTCCTGGTTATTCGATGTCTTTTTAGTTAATGTCGACGCGAAGCAACTGTCAAGTTAATTTGTTGATTACATGAAACGTAGTTCCCTTTAATTATGTATCAACTTATACATTCCCGCACAAAACCCCTTACACCACTTACCGTCACTTGTAGCTTACGTCCAGGCTACCGCCCTAATGCCAAATACAGGTAAGCTTGTACGTTATACAAAAAAAATGCAGCACGAAGTTTTGCCTCATTAAATAGAAATTCAAAAAAAGATCCCAAAAAAAGAGTTAAAAAAAATTGAGTCTTGAACGCCGAAAGTAGGGCAATTTCTCCCAGACGCGTATCTTTAAATTCTTCATTAAAAGTGGTCGTTTAACTATTAAACTTATTTTAATAGGACATACGGAACCCAACCTAATGCATTTTATATGGGGCAGTCGAGCCAATAGACACTCCAATTTTAATATATGAAGCATACTTTGAACAATCATCGGTTATCGATAAGCTTTGTTCGATGAACAGATTGAAATGTAGAGATAGGGGAGACGGTTAATAGATGAGGGCAGGGTTATCAGTAAAATGAGCAAAAGGCCCGGCCAGGCCAGACGCGGTGGGACGCGTAGAGCGGCTCCCGCAGGCCCCCGCACCTCCGTATGCAAACAAAACCAAATGCAAACTAAATACATGCACTGATACATCCAACTTCGGAAAAGTTTGCATGTAGGAGGCTTACTCGAACCACACTTTCTGCTTTCCGTCCGTCGGGAGTCTGGTTAATGAGCACTAATGGCTTGGGTGTGTGGTACGTTGCCAGTTTACTTAGATGTATGAATGGCTGTGAGGAAGGGGCTGTCTTCCGCATGGACGGATTGGCGCCTACATCGCACTCTCCTCGGGCTGGGAACTTTATCCGGCCTCACACAGCAGAGCAGAGTACTGCGCTGAACGGAGCTGAGCTATACACTCCGTACGATCGATGCATGGGGATGGATCCCTCGAGGCGTCCGCATGCCGCGCCGCTCCGGTCACCACGTCGCGTCGAGAGGACGTTCTAATATCCTCGTTATAGTTGAGTGAAGGATGTCTCCGGCCGCACCTGAGCCGCGGCGCGCGAGCCGCAGCTGCGCAGCTGTTCACTGGGCTTCGCCCCGCTATTGTTGTTGGAGTAATCAAGTAGCGCTAACGAAGTGGCGACGCTGCCATCTTGGTCCGCCATTTTTTATTCATTTGTTTCACCCCTCGTGTGACCGGCGTCGATAAAAATGGCGCGCTATCGATCATGTATGGGATCATTCGGAAAATGACCGGTATCGACAGCGGCGGCGGTGGAGCTGGCGAGGTGAGGAGCCACGCTAATGAGCCTGTCTTTTGATACAAGCTTAAATCAAATCCCGCTGTATCCTAGAGAGCGAGCGTTGCCATTAACGGGCGCCGACCGTCAAAGCTCTTCCCCCTGATCGCCCTTCCCGCAAACGCGTCCATTACAAAGATCCCGAAAGAAAACGGTCCCTGGCGATCGAGCCTGCTTTTTCTCAAATTAGGAGAGTAAGCGCAGGAAAACGATGTGCTTTTCAGCGAAGGCTGGAAATGTGTACGCCGGGAGATAAGGACATCAAAAGAATTAGATAGCGCGCGTCCCGAAAATAAAAAGCAACGGGAAGATTATCCGGATCGGATCTCAAAAAAAGGATGGATCAGGTCTTGAGAGCGAATGCGCCCCGCGCAGCGCAGCTCCACGCCACGCCGGCCGGATCGGTAATACCACTGACGCGAGAGCTTTTCTCACAAAAGACGTGGGTTTGTTCCGGCAGTTCGACACGCTTCCAGTGGCTCTGTGACCAATCACGGTGGGTGCATCTCTTGCCTGTTCCATTGTTTGCACCATTTCACTAAATGAAGATCCGTGTGGTAAAAAGTCGACTCCACTCTAACTCAGGCCCAGACTGCGATTAATTCTGTCACGGCCACCAAGCCAGCCCGGGATTCCTCCAAGTCGCGCAAAAACCGGCGCGCGCGGCTCGGGGGCGCAATCTCTCCTAAGGGCGGTCGTTCATACAGCTTCTTGCACGCCTCCGCAACATGGTGAACGAGCCATGTGAGAAATCGGCCAAGGTCAGATCCAGCGCGAGAATCGGCCTGGGCGATAAAGGGGCAGACTAGATGATGCTTTTGACCAGGACGGATGTCAGGGATGAGGCTTTACCTTCCTTTGCTCGGCCACAAATGCTCGACAAGGCGTGCAGGATCGGGAGGGATCAGCCAACGGGATTGCCTGGATTCTCCGGCGGATTCCCTGGCAGACCCTCGGAAAACGAGCGGGATCGCTTAAGTGGGCCGCCTCGCCTTCAGCTTACTTTTCGTCAAGACACAAAGTCAAACCTCACTTCATTATTTTCCGCTATCGCAGGACTTGCCCATAATCTCTTTCCCGCATCTCGCTCAACTCGGGCTACACACCAAAAGAAGGCATAATGAAAGCAAAACGCAAATCTGCCCTAAGCTCTCCTTGAGAGTGAATTAAGATAAAACGAGACTGCCTTGACGAGTTGTGCGTCCAGCCAAACGGAAGGTAATCATACTCTGCTCTCTACTCCCTCCTGCATCGATCGGTAGCCAATGCGTGCACCTGTCGGCGCAGCTCCTCCCTCCTCCCCCCCGTCCAACAGACGAAATAATATTTGATTTCCAAAATGCAATTAAGTAATGCTACTCACGACTGGATTGAAAACGACCGACCGACCAGGCCGGCAGTCTGCCAGCCAGCCAGCCATGCGGCCGCAGTTGCGCGACGCACCTTCCACGTGCCAGCTCACGGCTTACAAACAAAAAAACGTCTGTCAAATTCGCATAACTTGCTTAGGAGACTGAAACCTCGGCGGCGGCCAAATGAACAACTTCTTTCAAGTGTGCTTGCCCGAGATAATCTTGACTACGAGGAGTTACCTGTGCATGTCATACGATACTCTGCCACCGTGACCATATCATCAACCAAAACGTTTTAAATGTCAATGAACGCTAATAATGCATAACACTAATACGTGATTATTCTTTCCTTTTTCTTTTTTAGTAAGGAAAGAAACATGCCAATATAACAGGTACGAACCCGATAAGAATTCTATTAAAGTAAGGTCTTCCCGAAAAAACAAACACAAAAAAAAACATGCAAAGCAACGGTACAGAAATCGTTATTTTGGAAAACCTTGACTTTGTTCAAAATGTTAGGCTTACCGGTATTAGACTTTTGTCCAAGCTGGTCGAAATGAGTCTGCTAAACACTAACCGGTCGATTAATTAGGACAACATTTATTGCGCCTAAGCAAACCCAACATCACCGTATCTAACCTAAAATCCATTTTATCCTATGCTACACTAACCTAGTTGGATAGTCTTGGCCTATATAAGTAATGACTATATTTCAGTTACAAATGATGGGGCTCTAGCAAGTAAGATAAAAGATTGTATACTAATAGTCACATCCAGTATCCATCAACATTCGACCACCTTAAACCCACGTACTTTAGACAAACGCGATGAGGACCAACGCCACTGTATACACAAAAAAAGGCCATGATTCGCCCATTTTTGTGGTGGGTAGCGCACGTTTTCCTCCTCAGCGTAACAGTTTTACCTCTGAAAGCGCTCCTTACTTATCCTGATTAACGGCGGCTTTGCCGTGCTCACCAGTGTGGTATTTCTCAAAGTAAATTGAGCTGCGTTGGCCGAGTATTCTAATGAGTAACTTGCGCAAAACAATAGGCCCTATTTTCAGAACACGTCTTAAATGCATGCCCTTGCCCTGCCCTGCCCTCTGCATTGATGAATAAATCCATCGTGTCTTGGCTTCCGCGTGCATCGACATCTGCTGGTTTCGAAAAGATGATCTTTGCGTGCGCCAGGTGGCCCACGTGGCGACGGAGGACTACTCATCTGACATAAAAGCAGAAGATCATATTTAAAACGAGGTAGCAAATATCAAGGCACCAAAAATCTTACTTTCATGAACACCTCACTAAAAACCTTTATATGCTTGGAATTCGTTTCTGTTAGGCGGAGTAAAACCTTTCAAGACAACCATAAAAAGTCGACACTCTTTGTACAGTACTCATATCAAATATTATACACGCTGCCGTCTCGCGTCCTTTTAATTAAAAAAAAAAACTGAAATCGCAGGTGGGTTGAAGTGGAAAAATTCAGTGTTTGGACATAGCGTTTACTTTTAGGGCCAAATATCTTTAATTTCTACGCAACTTTTAGATGGTTTCTTGGAAGATGGGCCCTGTCTACAGGTTAGGCTAAACTTCAACTGACACATCAGAGCCGTTACAATCAAAACGCTTCTTGGAAAGCAAAGTGTTGGTTTGCGGCAGTGGCGTAGGTAAGGGGGGGGGGGGGGCAAACAGGGGATTTATCCCCTCCTTAGGAAACCTTTTTTTCTATAAGGAAACTGGTGAGACTTTTTTGTATGTACTACGCCCTCCTCCTACCCAAAAATATCCGGTACTAACTTAAAAAAAATCCCAAAAAATATTTAAAAATTCTAACAAATTCTTGAAAATCATTGAACATCCTCAAAAAATCCGGCAACTATCCTTGAAAATCCCATGCTATAGGCAGTAGAGATGAAAAATCCCAGCAAATATATAAAGAGATGAAAAGCATCCAAATAGTCAAAAGTAGCGTAATCTCCGTATATACAGGTGTACTTTCTTCGGTGTTAAGTGGAAGGCAACCAAGTATTACTTAAGAAGCTTCGATAGGCAACCACTTTTTGATTTTTGAAAGGTAGGCAGCCCTCCCCCTCCTCCTCCTTACGAAGATCTTACCTACGCCACTGGTTTGCGGAAGCAAAGTTTACGCTAGACCAGCGTAAGCCTGAACTTTTGTTAGCGCAAGTCAACTTAAGGGAAGGAAAAAAGATAAATGAAAATTCAAAGGACGTTAGACCAAGGCAACCCGATGTATTAAAGTCATCAACTTACATATGCAAAGAGATTGTATGCATTAATATTTTATTTGCGTACCACAAGAAAGCGGACTAAATAAGCTGGCGAGGTGCATTCAAGCTGTCATGTAAATTGAGAACGTCCATTTGAAGCTCTTGGTTTACGGAAAACGAGTTAGGGGCTTA
>Ga0058701_10001048_pt1 | contig 19096 bp, 9 predicted proteins | sample AgamicOrMae_FD_97039 | JGI IMG/M metagenome (GOLD analysis project Ga0058701, IMG submission 97039) | Agave microbial communities from Guanajuato, Mexico - Or.Ma.e | ecosystem: Host-associated > Plants > Phyllosphere > Phylloplane/Leaf | place: Guanajuato, Mexico | collected 2012-06-04
AATAAACAAAAAATATACATTGCGCTTCATCAGAGGGAGACTGTCGTCCGCTCACGCGCTGTTGCCAGACGTTCTCACGCCATACTTAGTCTATGGTCGGCCTAACGGGGAATCGTCCATTGAAACGGTAAAGACCCGCACGAAATGTTCCCTTGCCAATCACTGAGCAGCACCGCTCCGCACCGCTCCGCGCGGCCCAGAACCGCACTGTAGCGCGCACCGCGTGCCTTATGGCTTGAAATCAACGACCGAAAAGCAAACGTTATCCGCATATAATAGTTTAGGCGGTCGCCACTAGATGTCATCACTGTGCTGTTTGGCGCGGCGCGGCGCAGGACACTAAAGGTGACTCCCTCGACACGACTTCCGTTTATGTTTGATCTGAATCCGTACGGTACAAATCTGCTGATCGCTCAGATGGGGAATTAGCGAGTCACATCAAAGTTCGAACGTTCGTTTCGGATTGCAGTATCACGCTGATTAACAACTTCGCTATTCTATTTAGTCGAATGGAGCGTGTATTCTGAAGTACCCCAGCCCCGCCTTAAAGCCCCTTTCAACCGGTAAACACGACTCGCGCTAATCGCAAATCTGATTAATTCAAACAAAATCACCCTTCCGCCTGCCGATTATTTAAACCTTTGTCTGCGGAGACTTACCTGCGCGAGTCTTATTCCTTCATCAGAGAAGTCAGCTGATGTGATGTGAGATATTCTAGACGACGATATCGCTTAAAAACAGTTTGTAATATCTTTGAGATAGGTTTGACGCCCTTCTCTTATGAACACCGCAGTTGAGATTTCTGGAGGGAAGAAGCAGATTGTTGAGTTTTCTTGAGGCGAACTCTGAGGAAGACCGGCGCTTACGTGGGAGAAGAAGGAATGCCAAAGTTGGCACAACTAGAAGAGTTAGGAAGAATCGGGGAAAAACAGCGATTTGAAAAGAAGACTTAGTGATTGCTTTGAAATGCGCCTTTCATGATACGTGACACGACTTAGCGATTCCAGCGCAATCAACTATATCATTGCGACTTGGAATTCGGCCGTTAACTCCACGATTATGGACAGAGTTCAGCTTACTGTGATTGAACATCACTTTTAAAAGTGCAACTTTGTCGCCATAATGGCATTTATGGCAGTAATACGTTAATGCAGTATGGCACACACCGTATTTTTTAATTACTTTTTTAAATTTTTGACAGGGTAAGGGTAGATTGTGGCAGTTTTCGAATTCGATTAAAAGGTTATGTTTGCAAGAACATTTATTCCAGTTGGTTGTGCCGTTTTGGACCATCTGTTAGCCGGTTTCATTGTTAAGCGCTTTAAAATTGCCGTTGTTTGGGAAAATAATTGTGTACATATGTTGTTTCTCTTCTCTTTCCGGCCGAGCCGCGAGTCGAGACCAGGCCGGACCGGGCTGGGCCGGGCCGTTCAAGAGCCCACCTTGTTTGGCAAACAATTATACGGGAAATAATGAGGGATGTACGAAGAAGACAGCCAATTCTGATAAACTAGCAGTTTATTACGATTTATACAATGTCGAATTCAAACTGATACAATTCGGGTGTGTTGAAGAATGTCGGCTTCACGGTGAGTTGAAAGACCCTTTTACGTCTTTTCTGCCTGACGAAAAATAAATCTGGCGTAACAGATCATGGAATGTTTCCATGGTGTAATTATTCCATAGCAAAACCAAAATAGACATCATACGGCAGTCTCATGTATTTGGGGAGGCATTTTCCTTGAGAACGATTTCTAAAAACGCTTTCCGAGAATTTTTCCGAGCCATCAGCAAGCTTAGCTGTTGCTATTTTGTTACAAACAAATCGGATTCAGAGCTACAAATTTCTGCACTTAATTATCCCATTTATCACGTCATAATTACATTTTAGCGATACTTAATAAGATTCAACTGACGAAAAACGAAAACTGCAGTTTCCTTTGATAGGAAGACTAGAAAATGGGCAAACATAATAAAATGGCTCGAAATTTCGTAGCAACTATATATTAGCGCCTAGGAACTTTGAGTCTGATTTCATGCCATGCATACGCCGATGACGAGAAATGTTGAAAGAAATCGGAACATGGTTTAGGAACCTTGCTGGTAGGAACATTTAGCCTTTAGGAAAAGAAGCAAATGAATGAATGAAATGACCCCGAGGCGCGTCGAGGTGGCTCCGTCCGGAACCCGTTAGGAACTATACAACCATGTTCATGTCACTGTTCGTGTCACTGTAAGTGTACGGTATACAAAAAATAGATATGAAAAGTGTCAATATTCATTCTATCTATTTGAGTAGAAAATTTGCAATGAAAACACGCACTCGATTCGACAAAAACTCTTGTCACCAAGAAATGTTTAGCGTTTTTGCAGAAATTTGTATCTCCTCCACGGCAGAAACACGTTTTTCCCTTCATCCTAAACAGCTCGTTTCTCAATGGTGTTCGTGTATGCCTAAACATCGTCCAGAAATGAACAAGCGAACAAATGGCTATCAATTCTACTATAGGAACATTCTTAATAAACAAAACAAAGTATTAATATCCACATACTTACACTTACTACAAATATTACTTTAAACTGGGCGAGGTTTGTTCATTTGTACGTTATTGAATGACTATTGCCACAATTGAGGAACACGACAACCTTGAAATGAGTTTTATAACAAAATTTCTTAACAAAATTTGTTATAAACAAAAGCAACAACTGTTTCATCTGCGTGGCATTTTTCAAATTTGCGTCTCGTTTCTCAAGGTTTCTCGAGGTTTAATACCTCACGTAGGAACTTTCGTAGCTAAAAACAAATAACATAAACAACAAAACATCAACGTTAATTAAAATAAATTGCACCTTGAATCTTGGACTTTGTGCGCCGAGTTATTTCTAGATATTTCGGGCGGGAAGCTGGATATTGTATTGCTGCACGACACAAAAAATTCCGGGAAAAAAAAACAAACGCTTTCTTTTTACGAGACGTTATGCGAGGTCCAGCTAATGAATGTGTTTTGAAGAACAATATCCAGTTAGAGTTTCCTAAGGACTGGAATGGGAGATCCCTTTTTTCCTTTTCTCAATGAGATCCCACTGGTCTCATTGGTTTCATGTAAAGTGTACTGTATTGTATGTGAGTGTTTCGACAGAAATAGACGCTCTCTTTACTCCAAAACGAGTAAAAGAGCCAAATTTTTGCGTGGCTCCCATCCCAGTCGTTTCTATCACTCTTTCTCTCTATCACATTTCCTATCATGCTCTCTCACTCACACACTCGGATCGCTTCAGGTTGGCAGCACCGTCGTGCTCAACCCTACTCGCCACACATAACTTGGAATAGTACAATCCATATTTTTCTCTTATTATTAGAGTTAATAATTATTATTATAGAAAAAGCATGATAATCAGGAACCTTAGTAATGTTAGCTATAGATAGGAACCATTAAGCACTGGGAAAGAATTTGAGCTTTGTGGGCTGCCTACCCTCAACCGAGCGATTCTGACGAGCGCGTCTTTAAAACGGAGCGGTCGCCAGAAAAGGGTTGCGAGGGGCGCAGGTTTGTGCTCAGGAAACCGGCGCCCCGGATGGGCCAAGGAACCCACAGCTGCGCCTTTTGTCTCGAGTTATCCAACAAAAAAGATTGTTTCTTTTGCAGAAGTAACTGAAGGAAGGCCTGCGTCGGTCCCAGTGCCGAGCAGGACGTTTTCAGGAACGAATCCTGGTCCCTTTAAACGCCAACACGATTTAAAGAGAGCGTGGATTCGTCCCCCTCTGGGAGGGACAGTCACGTGATCGCCTTCATCGAACCCCCCTGGCTGGAATATGGAGCCTCGTGCCAGCCTCTAGATCTAGAATCTCCCTGGATGGAGTGATTCCTCGTTCGTGGACGACCAAGGGCGTCCCGTCCACGCAACAGTGTAGTGTGGGGCGGGGCAGGCAACACAAGTCCAGAAGTAACTCCAACCGAGGTGATCACCTCCCAAAGAAGTAACACAATACGTTACAATTTTGGACCCTATAGCAGTTAGTGTTGCTAATTGGAACCAAACGTAAAAAAGAGAATTCCTTGAAACAAAAACTTTTAACTCTCTTTAGTGTGAACAACGGGCAAACGACAACCAGCAAGAATACATGTACACATAAAACAAAGCTAATCAAGAATCTTCTTCACATCTTATATTCTCTCTTTCTCCTTTTCTCTTAAATATATAATACGTAGATCTGTGACAATGTCACTTAATATTATTTTTCATTAAATTACATTAAAGTAGCGAGGTCTGAGATTTCAATATCAATTTGACACGTAAAATGTCAGAGTGAATTCTTTGTCCACTTGCATAGATTTGTGATATTTACACTGTGTATAGGAACGACTGAGGCCGTGCTAATGGTAGTAGGGAGGGACGGGGGAGGGATGGGAATGGGTAGTCCCGCACTGGGTGCACTTTGCCTTTCCTGTGCTGCGTTGCACTCGCCGCTTCGCGCCGCCTCGCGCCGCCTGGGTCGCCGTGCGTCGCGCCCTCTGGTGGAGGGAGAGAGAGGCTATGCTTGGCTGCTGGCCGGCTTCCTTGCGCTTGTGGCCCTTCTGCGCGGCTGGCCGCTCGCTTGCTTTCGTAGAATACGTCTCGTCGGGTTGGGGAGCAAGCTTTCGACAAGTTTTCAACACGTTTTCAACACGTTCCTCACACATGATTCTTCGCTAACAGGAACTTTGGGTGCATTAGATAACATAGTAACAGACATTGGGGTAGCGGCCATCCGATAGGATCGCGTCCGCGTCCCCACAAGAAAATACCGATAACCGGCCGATATCCGGCCGATATCCGGCCGATATCCGGCTTAACACAGGAATACTTAATATCACGTTCACAACGCGCTTCCGCCATTGTCATCCACATGCACAAACACAACACACAGAGACTACATTAAGATGATACACTACGTTGCAAAACGTCCCATAACCGAGCGGATATGATATAGATTCGATTCGAATCCGTCCCATTCGCTTCGAATGGGTTTGAGTCGAATCGAGAATACAAAAAGGAAAATCGGCCCTCCAAAACTAGATAATCCGACGTAGCGAGTTTGAGTGTTAGTAACTAGAGTAATATAGCACCGCGATCCGTGCTGCGCTGCGCTAGCATGCGACGCCGCCATTCGCCGGTGCCATTCGACTACCGACGAGGCGTCCATCCCTCCGAACAAGAACTATTCACACATCACAAAATGAAAACAATGTATATGTCGAATATACAAAGCTTATCCGCGTAAGGGCCTACAGCCTTTAACACACCATCTACACTACAAAATGGTTGCCCACATCCACGATCGCGTATCACCGACGCCAAACAACTACGATATAAGCACGAGAGAACGTCTCTGACTTGAAAAAATAGTTGTGATATTTTGCCTAATGACAAAAGAACAAACACCTAATATCTCTTCATTGTTTCGTAAGCGAGGATCTGTTTTTCTGAGCGACAGCCATCATGTGCGAGAGAACGACGCCATCACCGACTGCAACCTCGATCTACTCTATGGGAATGAATGCGTCAGAATCAGAATCAGTGGCCTGCGCTGGGCACGGCGTACGTGGCCTTCTGGGGCTGGCAGAAGTCCCGCAGGTTGGCGTTGGAGTCCGGGGACACGGTGCCCTCGGCGGCCGCCTTGGCCGCCAGGGCGGCGATCTGGTTCACCACCTCCTCCATGTCGGGGCTGAGGGCCTCCGCCGGGGAGTCCGCGTCCGGCTGCGGGCCGGCCATGGCCAGGGGCCCCGCCGCCGCCGACAGCGCCGACGGCGGCGGCAGGTGGGCGCGCGACCGGTGGCCCTCGGTGTCGCAGTGCCGCCGCATCTCCTGCGCCTTGTCGAACGACAGGCCGCACAGCGAGCACTCATAGTGCACCTGCACCAGGCGCACCGTCCAGCCGACCTGCATGGGGCAGCACGAGGTCCGCTGGTGACCCATGACCCCCGCCTCCGACGGGAAGGCCAGGCGGCACTTCTTGCACACAAACGCCGCCTCCGTGTCGACGGAGCGGCAGTGCGGCGGCGCCGGGGGCGGCGGCGACGACGAGGGGCCCTCGTCCACCCCGGACAGCCGGAGGTCGCTCATGCCGGGGGCGGACGCGTGCTCGTTGATGGCCTGCAGCAGCGCCGGCTCCAATTGCAGCAGTGAAAGGGGGGTACCCACCGTCGGGGGAGGCTGCTGTTGTTGCGGCTGCTGAGCTTGCTGATGATGTTGCTGCTGCTGGGCCGGCCGGTCACCTCCTGGAACACACATCACCACAGTCTGTCAGCACATCGCTTCACTTCGGACTTCGGAGAACCGTCCTGAAGGCTTCCCGACTCTTCTCTAGGAAGCCTAGAGCGATCGACTTATTCTAGAAATGAGAGCAGTAAACTTCCCACCGATCGGCAATCAACCAGTTCCCTGACGGCTGTTTATGACGATTGATGATTTCGTTTTCAGACGCAAAATGGGATTCTGCTCTGCTTCACATCGCAGCGCTTTTTATCGGCGCGAAGCGCAGTCCAGTCCCTGCATTCATCCCATTCGAATTCCGCGCGGAAATTTTTCATCGATGCTCGAAAGTGCGATTTCGAAAACGTTTCTTTTGTTAGCCTCTGACAGTTTTTTTCCTCCTCCCGCGAGAACGGAATGTGCCGAATTCTTAAACATTTAGCATCGACGTAACGCCGAATGATTGAGCAAGTTACGTAAAACTGTTTATGAAATGAATCAAGTGAAAAAAGAAGATGGGGCGAAGCAAGGCGAAAGATAAACGACGGAAATTCCAGCGGACGGATAGTAGCCAGAATCGTGGCTTGGAGCGGCTCCTTGCCGTAATTGCTAATGAGCGCGACAAAACGAGCATTGTCAAATTTTGGGGGACGTCACAATGACGTCACAGAGTCACGAGACTCCGTGCAACGTTGCCCCGCTAGTGACAACGAGAAAGTTGCCACCATAGTTTCTACAGCCTTACACTAACAGACATCCATTACACGACTTAAACGATGTCGCAAAAAGAGAAGGGGGAAAAATAGCTAGCTTTACTGACCACCGTTAGTTAGACTCCATTATCACTGCCACGTGAACTCTGGGTTTGTATGAAAAAGACAAACTCATTTATCTTGGTAATTCGTAACGCAAGGCAGCGTTTTCAGACCAATTAAATTTTCTCTACAAGGCAATAAGGTTGAGCCTCTGAAATCCACGTAAAGGATGCTTCTGTTGGTACGTGGATGGCTGATGAAGCTCAAAAATGGTACGCTGGTATAATTTCGGTTGAAACGGGAGCATTGCTCATGAGAAATCCAAAATTGAGGCCTGTTCTCCGCGACAGACGAGTCTTTCGTTAGATATGTGAAAGCCAGATAATAAGGAAAAGACAATTCGAATGCGGGACCTTCATTAATCAGCTCGACGACGCTCTGACAATGCTTAGCCATCATCCGAGTCATCGGACCTGCCCGATGGGAAAGGAGGGGAGGGGGCTAGACGCTAGACCCCGAAATCATCGGCCATTTTTATTCTCGTAGAGAGCGACGCGAGTAAATAGTAAATTGAATGATCATTCATCAAATACATCTGAATGAAGAGGCGCTATCGACTGGAGAAAGTCGACGAGTCTATCTGTTGTTTGCCATTGCCACTTCCCAGTTTCGATCGCGAGCAAATGAAATGCAATTTTAGGTACGCCTATTCCCACCAAGACGCACATTTGAATTAAAAAGAACATATGCCTCCCATTCTGTAGTAAAAAATAAATGAAAAAAGTGATATTAACTCAAAATTATGAAAACTATTTTTGAAGGAAAACGCTTTAGACACTCTCACTACATTTTTTTAAATAAAGGTAACAAACACCATTTTTTTTCTTGCGCCAGCAATTTTTTAAGAATCAGTTTTTGTTTTACAACGAAATTTACAGTAAACACGGTTTTATCCCTCTTCGTCTAACGTTTATAAATTCGAGAACTCTTACTTCCCTACAAACAGCTCTTGAGAGGGGACAGAATTTTTAGTCAGAATGTCAGCATATTTTGTTTTCAAGCGTTTCTGGAAGCAAGGCTATCTTTTGTCTCATTATTGGTTAGAATTTTGTCACAAATGCCATCTCACAGGTGAAGGCGACTTTGATCGCACACATTACCGAACTCCAAGCTCAACAAGGCCAACAAAACTGAAATGCTGACCAATTAAATCATTCGCAATAAGTGCATTCCATGTTTGAAAGGTCGCATTTCGCAAGTCTTGTTTATTACCCCAGTTTAGCCTTTCATACTATGAAAATTAGATCACTGAAAAGAAAAATGACATCGCTTGAGTTAGGTTCGGGCGTTTACCTCAACTGCTCGGCTGTTTTCAAGATTGTTGGCGCTTACTTCTCTGCAACAGTAAGCCACCGAGAAGTAAGCAACCACATAAGACTTAGTAACGATAAGCCTTGTTTTGACATCGTTCTCTCGTCGAAGATACGAAAAGGTGCAACAAAAGTTGCTTCATTCGCATCGAGTAAAAATATTTCTCGTGTTCGATGGAATACAAGAAATGCACCTTTTAAATTGACGTTGCATTTTGTGGGTGGTCGTTTGATTCCCGGCGACGCCATGGTGCGGTGGTGGCACACAAATGACACTGAGCTAAGCGGCGCTAAGCAGCGCTAAGCGGGGCTAAGCGGCGACCTCCGCGAAGAAACCTTCTTTGTCTGTTATTGACAATCATCTCTTTACGAGATACGATCCATGCGCAAATCATTGTCTTGCTGGAAAGGAAACCATCTTCGACAATGTTACATTTACTGCACAGACACCATTCCACTCTGCGAGCTTATTTTCCAAGTCAATACTCAACGAGAACAGCGAAAATATTTTTAGTATTAAGTCCAATCTCTGCGATAAAATACCCTAACGAGATGGTCAACCTTGCTTTCGGCATTTTTTTAAGTTGTAGATGCCATTAGCAAGATTGGGTTACGGGCCTGGTACCTCGTTTCGATGACGCTCCGCTTGGATTGGCAACTCTTAACAGCCCAAAGTGTTTGGAGTGAAATTTATGTTAAGAGAAATTCGAAGGATTTTTTCAACTAAAATACGCAATTTTAATCTTTGAAAATGCCTAAAATATTAAATTTCAGCAGGTTTCCAGAGGGGTGATATTATTTAAACTGTGACAATACTGAACTGAAAAGATCCTCTAAAATAAATGTTTCTGTTTCCGAATGGAATCGCTGGGCGGTAGTGGGTTAACCTAAGTGACGTACCTTGAGCCTTGCTTCGCATTCGCTAAGCCTGTTGCCGCTTACTTCTTGGCGGCAGTTACTGCCCCCGGGAAGTAAGCGGCACATGCTTAGTGACCGTTTGGTTACGCCTTGAGCCTTTCTCTGCTGAGGTAGAACAAGTGAGGTATAAAGTGAAACCTTCAAAATTTACAGTTAGGAATAAAAAGGTAACTAACAACTAAATACACTCTTAATTTGATGTTTGCTACTATATACAGTTTGAATTTAAAGACTCAAAATTCAGTGGTGCTATATCGACTGAAATTCAGAGAATTTTCACTGGATCCCAGAGACTCTTGTTGATTCAAATTTAGAGCGTACGAGTTCTGATTTTCTAAAAAATCACAACCCAAAACTGAGATTTTTTAAAAAAGGAAATGTGCGCGGGGTAGCTGTCAGCTCGTCCCAAGGCCAGCACTAGAATAAAGCCAGATTCCCGGAATAGGAACATAGCTCATGCCGCACGCACCAACTTTTTTCAGTACGATTATTAGTTTAATTATCTCAGAATTAATTGGTGTCCTGACAGGAAGTGCAACGTGGAATCGGTAAAAAAGAGTATACATCACAAAAGGATATGGAGCTGTATGCCTAATATTTTATCGACCCGTTGAACGGCACGCTTCTAACAGCCATCACCATTCCAACACCTCCGCCTTGCGTGGCGTTCAGCGACGGACTCGCGGCGCCCACCCGGTCAAACCACTGATTCCAGGTCTCACTCCTCCCTTTCATTACTTGTTTTTCTCGAGTGACACTGGCGGGAATGCCCGAATGAAGCAAGGTAAGGACCCGAACCGATCCGAACCGGATCGACGATTCCGTTTTTCTCCTTCGATGATGAATTTTGACTCCCGAGTATCGCACAAGATCGGTTGGGACAGCAAAACAGGTAAAAGTAAGCGCTCGGAATACTGTTCTGGATAACTGGTTATGCCAGATGTGCAGTTGAGATCACAACACTCCAAAGTTGAATCAATGACAGTCTTTGAGATTCAGTGAAAAATCACTGAATTTGAGTCAATATACCAGTGATTTTTTTCAGTGGTGCTATATTGAATTCAGTGAATTTTCAGTTAATCTCAGAGACTCTTACTGATTTTGAAGTCGTGTTGCATTCAAATCTGGTGACTTTTATTTTTATTTCGAAATAATTTGTGTTGGTAATTCACTTAAGCCCGGGAAATTTCCACACATTACCAGTTTAAAAAAAGCGCGCAATATTTATAAGAGGAGGCGAATAAATTGTCTCAGCGCAAAGAATTATAGTCGAAAATATATATATGGGCCATACGTTAAAAGAACAGCGTTTCAGCATTTATAACACCTTAAACAGCTTTATTATACTGTAAAGGTGGAGCCATTATAGGGTCCCCTACTGATGAAACAGTGGATCTGACAACGGGAACCGGCTAGTTGTCGCGGGAGAGCCTAAGTCGGTGCTCGAGTTGGAGCTGGCCTGCTCTCCGCTTTGGCCGAGCTTCACCGCATGAGGTTTGCGTGGATTTATCGACGAGTGTCGAAGCCGCAACCGGACTCCTGCACCTTTCTGATTTACGTTTTCTCATTTATTAAGTTAACCGGTGACAGAACTCCCTCTCGCCTCACAGCATCCGTCCTGGACCACTGGTCCTCAAATATTGGTCCTCAACGTCATGCCTACGGGGATCAGCCTCCAGGGAGATGCAGGCAGTCACAGATGAAACTGTAACCTAACCTAATGTAACCTAACCTAATGTAACCTAGCATAATGTAACCTAACCTAATGTAACCTAACCTAATGTAACCTAACCTAAGATAACCTAGGGTAACCTAACCAGATCTAGCCTTCCCTGTGACAGTTAGGAAATCTACTATGTGTCGGACATCTCCCGAGACGACAATGCTCTTGCCCACTCGTATGCTGTTCGCTCCAAAAATTGAGCTGTCATTTCAATTCATTCGGAGAAATTTCAGCTATTTTATGGTTTTAGACCTACATTAAGTCTAAACCATTTCCACTCGTATTATGGACTCAAAAAATAGACTTTTCCTTAGCTCCAGAAGGTGATAATGCACGCTATTTTACAATGTATAATCAGTATTTTCGTTTGATCCTTTTTCGCAAACTCTTATGAAATGCTGAAATGTTTGGTCATCAGTCGAAAATTTCCAATCACCTGTTAGTCAAAAAAATCTCTCGACTGCTTCTACCTAGGTCGCGATGATGTCCTTTTCCGGAAGCAGGCGGGACGAAAGTTCAAGCAGAGGAAAATTCAAATAACGAGATGGCAAGGACAGTGTGCTTTAAGTAGTCTGCTTAAAGCAAGCTGTGTGCTCTAAGCAGTTTGTAAGGACTACCGGACGTGACGTAACTAAAATGAAGGAATGTACTTCTCCCCCGCATCCATCTCACATTAATCATCAATTCTGTTCATTTCATTCACTGCTTCTAGCAACGAGAGGAGCGAGTGGCCTGGCCTCCCTGCGGCTGCCCGGCTCCGTGGCTCGGCCGGGCTCGCGCCCCCTCGTCTCGTCTCGGAGCCCGAGTCGCTCCGACTACGAGACCGCGGCCGCTGCGCCAAAGCGGTTAAGCCAGCCGTCGCAGTTTATCTGCGTTAGAGACCTTTGCTCAGATATTTTGTGGGAGAACTAGCCAATTTACGAGTAATTTGCTCGTAATTACTTCGTGACCTATTACCTCTGTCATTTCAGTCTTTTATTGAATCCAATAATATCCGAGCCGCGGACGATTTATGAAGTTGCGCTACAGCGTGCTTTGCTGAGCTAACTTGATTTTTTTCTTAGATTTTTACCCTCTTGTGGTCTGCCTTTTGTCGCTTGTGTTCTACATATCGCCATGGCGTTCAGAGAAGCTACGAAACATAACCTAACCTAAGCTAGCCTAATCGTCACAACCAGATGCCTGTTTCTCGGAGGCAGTAAATGCCGCCGAGAAAGAAGCGGTTATTGGCTGCTTGGCGACTGTCGTGCAAAGCTACATCGAAGTATAGGACATCTAACCTAAAGGATTATATGTTATTAATTCTAAAAATGCAAGAACATTCAAATTTACTAGGCCTATCAAAAAAAAATTAAGCGAATTTTCATTTTATAATAGGTTCTAATTTCCAAAGCTCTTTTTTTCTATTTATTTATTTAATTTTTTAATTCAAAGTATCCGGCTACTTTCTTAAAGAGACGATTTTTCAAGCATTCTCTGGGCACCAAGCGGTTAAATCAAAGACAAAAAACGCGACGTTAACTTAAATTTCATAATCATTTCAAGACGCATGCTAATTACGGTACTTTTGTACCGAGAGTTAATGGAGGCTTGTTTTCAATCTTCGTCATGTCAAATTTTGTGTGTTGAGAAAGTCGAAAAACCGCCGATACGGAGGCTTCCATTAAATAGTTAAGAAAGAGGAACCAAGGTAAAGAGTAACCACGAAAACCGCATTCTTTCCGTCAAAGGAAGAAACACACGCGATTAAAAACGAATTGGTCGAAGAAAAGAAACTTTGGTAAAGATGTCGACGCACCGCGTTTCACAATAGCCGCGGAATGACAACGACAAGGCGGTGGAGGCTCCTCGCGCATCCTCGTAAGGACTAACTTCCTAGGTCTTGTGTTATCTCTCGTCACCGAACGGACCGAGGCATCATAACCTGCTCTATCGTCACCCACCACCTAACCGCTTACCGCGTGCCTCGCTTCTCTACCGCTCCGCTCACCGTACAAACAAAACCCCTGTTTTGGGGAATGCTATACCTGTTTTGGGTGTGAAACTAAAACGGGGACGTAAATTTTGGTTGTTTTTCAAGATAAGGCCTATGTTCAGCCATATCATTCAAAAAGTCACAGCGAGAGCTTTCCATTAATGTGGCTGAACATAGGTCTACGTAGAAAAATTGCGAAAATATGCACTAACCCGTTTTAGTTTCATACCCTAAACAGGTAAAGCATTCCCTAAAACCTGGGTTTTGTTTATACTTGTGCTGCCGTCACTAACGTCGCTTGATTTTGGTGTCGCCGGGAAGTGACATCAATCTAGGCGATCGTTAGGTTAACTTAGGTTACGTGCCTGAAGCTGCGATATTGGTTGGCTTAACGATGAAGGGCTACGAGAGAAATAGCGAGTTTTGAAAGTGAGAGCGATTCCGCCTTGAATCGCATCCGCGTTATGAAATAGTGAAGTGATGGGAGATCGAGTGGAGGGCGACATGTCAGAGCATATAATCGACATTGGGCGGAGTAGGACCGGTAGATGTTTTATGTTTCCTTTATCGGTACAAACTGAGAGGAGAGTGCCACGCCTATTGGTACACGAACAATGACTTAAAAAGGATGAGTTGTTAATAAATTACGATCAAATCGCTAGCCTATTTGAGGTTAGAACCGAAGCGATCCTCGCTCAGCAGTTGACATCGTACCTGAGACTATATGCACGTGCCTTGCGTTACCGATAAAATCGCCCTCTTTGTTTCTTTGTTTCATGATATGCCATCATTATGATGGCAAACCGAAGCGGCTCTCCTTGCAGATCGCGATATTTGAGACCTAACCGATTTGCGAGCATATACCTCCTTCAAGGGAAGGTCTTCATAAAAATCGAGACGGCGGTGGATTCACCAGCTTCCGGGAAAAAAAGAGATTCTAACAAAAGTTCTAATAAAAAAAAGACGCTGAAATTTTGTACAGATGTATTTGTGAAGTGGATCTGACGAAACTGAGCACTCTAAATTTGAATCTGTGAGAGTCTCTGAGATTCAGTGAGTTTTCACTGGTTCTCATAGAGATTGATTAAAATTTAGAGTGAGGAAGTGAACACTACATTGAGAAGAGATTGACTCAATTACGGAGTAAATATTCGAGTGTAAGGAATCGCTGTAAAAGTAACATCTTACTCCAGTTGGCTATTCTGATGTTTTCTTCACTTTCTAGATTATATGAAGACTCTAAGACTCTAAGAGACATTCAAATTGAGGGCGCTGATTTGTTTATATTATAGCGGGATTTCGAATAACCTTTCCCTAATCACCCTGAAAACGCTGAGAAGCAAGTATTTAAGAGGAGGTGGTGTGCTTTGGTGAGATTGTTTTGTTGTGAAGTGACGCGGAAGTTTTGAAAGTGCAAGAGATGATTGCTTGACCTGGGTGGGTATGTAAGGATGAGCAAGTGTGGGGACAACAGCGGCACAATAATTCGCGTCGAGCACCAAAATACCGTTTTCCTAACCGTACTTCAAAGTAATGAGGTAGTAACCTGCCCAGAGTGTTGTTCTTTGAGAACATGGCACGCTTCGCAAGAATTTACAGTGGCGTAAAGATGTGCTGCATGTCATGTGGCACGGCATCATCAGGCCGCGTCGCCCCGCGTCGCCCCGCGTCGACTCGCGTCACTGGGTGGTGTGCTGCTAGTTGGAGCTGAGTTATGCATGTACTCCGAATACGCGGTCGAGGCTGCGGACCTGGGGGACGTCGAGCCATTTCGCCGTTGACGTTTTGACGATAGGCGAGCTGCGGAGCGGGGCCGCAGGGGAAGGAGTAGGTCTGTCATACGTGACAAAGGGAAAAGGGCCTGCCAAGACCGCAACACTAAATCTCAGCGATTGTCTTAAGCCATGCAAAGTACCCTCACCGGACTCGAAGGGCCCTCAACTCGGCCGAGTACAGTTCATTTTTACGCTGGCACAATCGGCAGCGAACTTACGCCTGCACGAAGCACGAAAACAAACATCTCCTCACCTTGTAAATTTAGCCCACTTATTTTGACATGAGTCTATGACAGCCACACAGGCTGCCCGCTGAAGAGGCTTGTCATGTCAGTGATGACAATTGCACTAATTACGCTTCATCGCTTTCTTTGTGCGGCATCCGCGACATCGCAGCATCATGAGCATCGGCCGCGAGGCGAGCGAGCATCGCTCGGCACAGAGTACCGGAAGACCAAGGTTGCCAGAGCCAGTAGCCCCACGCTATTCATCGCCAGTAGAGCAGCAGACTCTGCGATGGTAATTACAAACATCCTTGTAATCTGTGTCCATCTCTGTCGCTCATTCACTCACTCCCACCCAATTATTCTATCAAGCCGGCCATCTCCCCTCCCCCGATTTTTAAGCGGGAGTCAATCCTGTTCTCTAATAGGACATACCACACTTCTTACACGGAAGTGTCACTTTATTTTAATCTGGTGGCTGTTGCTGATGTCGCTGCAGGGGCACGCCGACTGACGATGACTCTTTTCGCCTGTCATTACCTACTTTCGCCTCTCCGTTCCCGATTCATTAGTTTAATTGAGTTAAACTAGGAAAACGCTCTGGACTAGCATTGATGAAGATTAAAAACGCGCGCGGCAAACGAATTCGGCTACTTTGAAACAATTACAAGATTGCCGGAAAGCTTCGCTCCTCTACGCGAGGAAATGCCTCATTTACTACTTCTCATCTCCGACACTAACTACGCTGCGTTTTATCCGATTGGTCGATAGTAGGGCTAAATCGATTGATGCCACGGTAGCTACGCTAAATCATGCAGAAAACGGACTGATTGCCCATATTAATTTATCAATAAGAGAAGAGAGACGTAGATCTGCACTCTGTTGAATTGGGAAGTTGGATTTCCCACATTTTGTGTTCTACCTTTCCTCGCCTAGACGAAGTTACAGTGGAGCGAGGCACAAACATCGACTTACGGGTGGGTAGCTGTCATAAGCGCCAAAAACACAAGCGCCAACGCCGCAAGCGCCAACGCCGCAAGCGCCAATTCGTAACCGCCAAATGAGAAAAGTCGCAAATGCCAAAGGTCTTAACCGCAATACTAACCTTACCTAACCTAACTTAACCTAGCCTAACTTAACCTAACTTAACCTAACCTAACTTAACCTAACCTATAAGAACTTTGGCGTTTGCGACTTTTCTCGTTTGGCGGTTACGGACTGGCGCCTGTGGCGTTGGCGCTTGCGGTTTTTGGCGCAATCGAATGTCCCCCCTTACGGATTACAAAAGCGGTGCGGAAACGCTCATCAGCTAACCTTATTAAGCAGCAAGACATTTGGTGACGATCGGTTCAGTTACATTAGGCTTAATGCCTTGCGCCTCGCTCAAATATCACCCCGCTCGTCGACAAAAGGCAAAACAGAAAGTTGGAGAATGCAATCTTTCGAATTTGCAGTATGCGCTCAGCTGCAGTTTTACGACAACGACGTCATGCTGTCTCCGTCTAAAAAAAATTATCTGCTTTGATTAATGTGAGCAAACGGCAGCTCCATCTCTCTTCGTTGCAGTCACCTTCCTCGTTTCAACTCAACTTCCGCCACAATAATCTTCCTGTGACTGAAAAACGGCCAAAATGCCGGTCTTAGAGTACATAGAATGGTTGCAGCGAAATTTGTAGCTCTTGCTATTAATACATGTAAGGGGAAGGGGGTAATTCAGTCGCTTTTGGGCCGACAGGAAGCTGCTTTCAAAGCCACACAACTGGTTCAGTCTGATCAACAATCTTAGATGCAAAAAGCTCACATCCGACTTTCAAATTTGTGGCTTTTGTTTAGAAAGGAGCGCGTTCGTTTAGACGACTCCTGTCCTATACACTACAAACTTGCCACATTAGATCTTTGCGCCGTTCTGCTCTTTTCAGAAATTATTTCCTCGTCTGAAAATAAACGAGGCTCCTTTTCAATTCGAAGTCTTTGCTTTCAGAGTTATCACCAAATTAAGTGATGAGACAACGTTCTAACTTGAATTAAAAATTTGAGCGCCTTAAAGAAAATTTCAAATTTTCAATAAAATATACTTAATACGTGCGAACAAAACGATGTTAACCCATAACAGCCTAAAGTATTTGGAGTGAAATTTAGCTTAAGAGAAATTCGGATGATCTTTACCTTTAGATTACGCAGTTTTATACTTTGGGAAATGCCTAAATCATTAAATTTCAGGTTTCCAGAGGGGTGATATTTTTTAAATTTTGACAATACTGAACTAAAGAGAGCCTCTTAAATATTTTTTTCTGTTTCGGAACGGCATCGCTGGGCGGTAGTGAGTTAATTATTTTTGACTCCATTGTACGAGAAACACTGCAATTTTTAGCGCGTTTTCGGGTATATGTTTGAATGTGTATGTTCCTAGTCAGATATTTGCGAAATAACGAGTTTTTTTTTTTCGAACAAAATTTGCAACCGGGCGGAGATATAGCTACATCTTTGTACCGATTACGGCTCGGAACGAGTCGTCTAAAGTAATTGGTCTTTTCCGGTGTGCTCACTGAATTTAGACAACACTTAATCCATTCACGCCTTGCGAGTAAGAGAGACAGAACAAGAGAAGCGTGATGATCGATATGGGACATAGAAATGAGTCAGGACTTTGGGTGGATCCTCTCAGTAGCTCCGTCCGGACTCTCCTCCAACCTAACTAACCCAACATAACCTAACCAAACCTAGCTTACCCTTACCTAATATAACCGAAGTTAGGCTGAAAAGCAATCTAAGAAGGCGTATGGTATTTTCCATACCGGTAAATAATGAGATCGTGAGTGCTACAGGTAGCCCACCCGCTTAACAGGGGTGCAGTGGAAGCTGCCTACCACTTACAACCCCAAGCACCCTCAACGTAATGCATGTTTTTTATTTTTATTTTTTGTAAATTCATTTCTTCTAAAAATTATGGCACTCCGGAAGATGTAGTGTGCCTTTTCCTCAATGTTATCAATTAACGGCGCCAATTTCGCGTATCTTAAGTTTAAAAAGCGGACCGCGGGAAAAGAGAAGCGTTTGAGATACTCCGAAAAAAAGAAAGAAAGAAAAAAAGGTAAAACGCGGGCAATGGCGTCACGAAGACGAGCTCAGATCGAAAAGTATAACGAAATTGGATTATTTTTCCAAGTGAGGAGTTGCACGAAAGTTATTTGTTGTCGAGACAGACATTTTAGATCGCAAGATGACACAACATTTCATCGGATTTCGTGTTAGCACAAGTTGAAATGCAATTCAGGATGCAGGCGATGTGCATTCTTTTTATTGGGATGTCGGTCAACAAACCGATATTATTTATCGTCGCTGCGAGTAGAGGGCGCCCTCCTCTCCTTGCACCCGCCATGCACCCGCCGAGCCCGCCAAGCCCGCCCCCGGAACACTGCGCAAAAATACTCGCAAAAACGAGTTTCGACGCCACATACTTTATCAGATCTGATTGATAGCTCTACTCGCTAAAGACCACGTGGAGAGAGAAAAATCGTTACACGTAACTTGCTAACGCTGAAAGCTCGACAACGATAACATAGGGGTGTGCATCTTCAAGTGTATTGTCTCCTATACCAGCTTGTGCATACTGGAAAAAAAATCAACCAAAAATGTAACAAACTTTTTGGCGTTCAATTCCTGTTAAACATTGTTTGGAAACCTATCAAAGTCTTGGTTTAAACAAGTTGGGTTGTATTTTTACCCAATGTCCTGTTGGTGCAGACATTTTCATCGTTGCCTAGATATTATCAGTTATTGTCGAACAGCTGATTAGGTCGAACAAATTAAAAGTGATGTTTATCATCATCACAACATTTTTTTTCTTCTTATTAGAATTTCAAAATTTGGCATCTTTAGAGTTTTACTACATAACTTATTTTTAATGTTGGTTATTACGATTTTAGCTCAAGGAAAACCCAATTTGGCACAGCGACGATGACTAAGAGGAGAAAGCAACCGAATAAGCTTGATGAAAGAGTTAATGAGTGGTTAATAAATAACAGCTGAGTATGCACAAGTTAAGGTCAAACTTAGAGCAATTAAAATAGGTCATTTGTCTAATTGGGTGGTGACGCAGTCCTCTTGGCTTGCCTACGCCGT
>Ga0058701_10001049_pt1 | contig 19089 bp, 10 predicted proteins | sample AgamicOrMae_FD_97039 | JGI IMG/M metagenome (GOLD analysis project Ga0058701, IMG submission 97039) | Agave microbial communities from Guanajuato, Mexico - Or.Ma.e | ecosystem: Host-associated > Plants > Phyllosphere > Phylloplane/Leaf | place: Guanajuato, Mexico | collected 2012-06-04
TCCAACTTCACGATAAGATTCACACCTAAGCAGTAGAACCTCAAAGATTTGGACAAGACAAGTCAAGCCCTAAAAGATCAAAATTACCCCCCCAAAAAAAGAAAGAAAACATTGTAAACTTGATTATCAAAATATCATTAAAAAAAAACGGAAAAAGATAGACACAGTCCCCATCAAAGGTTGATTTTAGCGATCGCTCGGTGACTCACACCCAAAACTTTGAACCTTGAGAAATCGAGTATTGATAAATCGAACCTTGAGAAGGAAGGTTCGAGGATAAAAGATGCACAAGCGCTGAAGCGGCAGACGCGCGAATTTTAACAAGATTCTCCGCTTTATCCCGCGTCTCAAAAATAGAATTGACCGTCAAGTCACAGTTCACCTCGGTTTGCCTCGGCGTAGCTCGACACTTTCGAGATACGACCACTCAACTCGTCCCCTCAATGCCATGCCAGTGTTGCCAAATTTTCAGAGTCCGTCTTTAAACGCGGCTAACTTTCTTAAGGGTTAAGATAATCTAATGACTTAAGCTCAAAGGCGATTCAAAACATAAATGAAATACAAGCTAGATGATCTCAGGTGGCACTCGAACAGACCGGTTAAATTTGACTGAGTCGCCCGCCATGTCTGGCAACCCTGGCCCCTCGACTTGTTGCCATGCCATAGACACCAGGTTTGCGCCTCGTTTACATATCTCAAGAAAAAAGGCGGCGAAAATACGTGCAGGGCCTTCCTTAACAAAACGAGAACAATAGGCTGCGAAGCCTCACAACGACCTTCTCACCAACACGACTGACTTCCAAAAATTTAAGCAAAAATTTGTAACCTCAAAGACACAGTTTCAAAAATTTGCACAGTTAATTGTAATAGATTTAAACCTTCTTTGACGGAAAACCAGCTCTGAGAACCTCTATTTTTATCAATTTTCCGACACGCTTTTCTGTTGACAAATTTTTTGATTTATTGAAGTTTTCTCCCGAAGGGGAATCCGGGTTATTAACGTTCGCATTATCGCAATTTCTTCTATGGATGTTATCGAGGTGTATATTTCCCAGGTTAGATTTCTGTAATTTGATTTCTTAAGGTTTCATTTTTGAGGTGAGCTTGTATTTTTTTTTTAAGGTTCCTTTTTTTTCTGAAATAGGACTTTTGGAAGAGGTGATTTTTTCATCTTTCTGTTTTTTTGTGTTTTTTTTTACCTTCTCTATCTTCCTTTTTTTTATATTTGAGGTTTGATCTTTAGAGATTTGATGTTTAAAGCTTTGCTTTTTAGAGATTTGATGTTTGTAGGTATATTTTTTGTTGTATATAATATTAAATACGACGTTACACATAGTTTTCTTATGCATAATTGAAATGAGGATTTCTAGAGGTTCTACTATTCAAGGGCCGATTTAGCATGATTTAATTTCGTTCAAGCAAAAAATTCCGAGGTTCGATAATTTTAGAGGAGAAAGTTTTCGAAATAAGAGGGCAAGACAAACGCATGTAACAAAAGCCTGCCAAAATTTCGCCGTTGAATGAAGTCAAGTTCACGTTTGAGTCATCCATCCCACAGAGGAAATACGAACCTGTCTGGCGAAAGGTCCGGTGCGCAGGTCCCAGGAAGCCAAAGAGGAGCGGCTGCTGGTCACGTCGCTTCTAATCGACACTGTATCTTCCGCCTCATGCTCTCTCTGGGTTTGCCCCTTGGAGTACTCCGTCTCTCCGCGGTCTTTGGATTTCGATCGGTTCTTCCGGTGCCACGGCAGCAGCGACTTCCGGCGACGGTCCTCCATATCGCTCCGGCTCTTCTTCAACTGCACACCAAAAACAAAACTTCACACGCTGTTCAACGGTACTCGTAAAAAATGAGAAAATAATAACCTTTCCGGAGCGATGCAGCTGCAGGCCCTGGTCCAAATCCGATTTGCCCGTGAAAGGTAGATCTCGTCCATCCATCTCGCGGAGAAGGCATTCCTTGTACAAGTCAGACTTTAAAAACCGCGGGTAGCTGTCGAACTTCATCAGATTGAAAATCTGCTTCTGTGCCTGTGAAAATAAATAAATAAAAAAAATATTAAAAAATTGAGAAATGGAATTTTGATGGCAGCCGATGTGACGTTAGGTGAGAGAAGGTCCTGAGGTTAGGTTACAGCACACTGATTTACATTTTTCCTATAAGCACTATTATTCACGCAAAAAAAGACAACTATCAGAAGCATACATTTACATGAAAACAATACCTTAGCTTTAATTCCACGTAATTTCTCCTAACAATGGCATACTTTATTCAGTCGGCTAATCTAACCTAATAGCTCCCAAATAAGCTTGCTCAAATTAGCATCAGGTAGCAAACACCGCCACTAAAATTCGCAAACTTACGCAAAACCACAATTATTTAAAGCTACCCTCCACATTACTCCTGAACTAGATTCAGCAAACCAACTAGATGGTCTAGACTAAACCAGGTTATTGATAACGAAAAGGCTATTCACACGCCTACCCCATATGAAATGTATTAGGTTAAGTGCGTTCAAGTCACCTCCCATTTAAACTGCATTAGGTTGGTTTACGTGCGTTCAAGTCTTCCTATACTTGCAATGACGTGTGAATAGCCACGACCTATTGATAAACTAGGTTGAAACCTTCAGGTCACCCAGTATTATATACTTGGGCATCAAATTCCTTCTCAAATAAAAATATACGTCCAGACTTTCAACAAACAACTCATTTCACACAAGCATTTCACTTCATTACAGTATCGGAGTTTTCTGTTTTGTCGCTACGACTTACTTGAATGAAGAGCGTTTCGGAGGCAGTGCCCAGCTCGTCCTGGGTGACCTGCCGGGCATACGAGTCCACGTTGACGGGCTCCTGGGCGCCGATCCCCAGGTGCTTTTCGAAGATGGCCTGCGCCTCTGCCTTACGCTCCTCCCACGTCGACAGGGCGCGGTAACGCTCGCAAGACACCCAGAAGTAGATGTTCTCATGGCTAAACTCCTTCTTCAGAAATTCCTGTTCACACCGATCAAAAAACGCAAATATTTTAACTTCATACCATTTATATTAACTACGAGCATCTCTTCTCTGGATTGAAGCATTATCCCCTCCTGAAAAACCAATGAACAGAGGCATTGCTTCCTTTATAACAGCATTAATTAATAAACTTGAAAAATAAAACTACCGGTGGTTAAGCCCCCCTTGGCCTTGCTTTGCTCGGCTTGGCGACGAACCTTGACACACGAGAGGTAAATAATGCAAACTTAAAAAAATTAGCGAAATTTTTTAAAGTTTATGTTTGGCGCAATTGGAAAAGGGTTTTATACGTACAGCAAAGACTTGGAGTCCCACGGGATCTTCAAGAAGACGTTCAAATGAGGTTGACCAACTGGCAACATTTCCGGTCGACTCTTCTCTTCCGGTTTCCTGGACGTTCGACTCATGTTCCGATTGCTGCCAACAAAACAAAACAAAATTTTAGAAACTGAGTGAAAGGAAACACATGCGGCGAAGGCGAGGAAAGAACTCAAGAAACCTCAACAGGTAAGTGTTCCTTTTAGAGCAACTGCGGCTCAGGAGATCACAGGTTCGAATCTCGCCTCCGTCAAGCTATTTTTTTTCTACAGAGGTTCTTTTATATCTTAGATTTTAGATAATTCGTTTCACAAGGCAGCACATCCAATCAAAAAATCCAAATTTCTGAAAATAATTCTAAAGAATGTTCAAGCACACTGCACGTTTTTTTTTTATTTATTTAAAATGAAAGTAATATAAGACTTCAATGTTTCTGACTTATTTCAAAGACTTTTGTTCACAAAAAGGAATACACACACTCTAAAATACAAATCTAAAAAAAAAAAAAACGAAAATGCTTGTTTTGACTGTTAAAGGCACCAAAATTTGAATGTCAAGTATTTGCTCCGACTGATAACAAACTCGATAACATTAAGGTCAAATTAACACTTTCACAGTAACGATTCACCGATATCCGTGTTCCAAGCAGACATTTCCCAACGGCTGAGAATGGAAAGTCCTTTGTCAGCCAAACTGTGTAGTCCCATTCATTGAGTGCTGGCTCATTTACGGGATGCTTCGAAAACTCTTCGCGTATAGTGTTTATTCTCACAGGTATTCACCAATTGCAGCCTGCCAGACCTTCTCGATACGCTCTGATTGGCTCATTCAGGAATTAGCATACATGACTGTTACAGTTACTCCCGTGCGGTAACAGAACTTAGAGGTATTTATTTTTCGCATTTGCAGGTCAATCAGCTCACTTGATCTCACCGCCCACTACGGATGCTGCGCAGTGGACCACACACGGACCATTCGGAATGGCGGGTGAATTACGCGCATTTCAGACGAGAAGAGTGGGGGTGGGGTGAGGGCACGGGACCAAGTTTACAAACCCGCGAGAGTCCTGTAGGACCTGCGAGAGGAAGGGGGATGGAGGCTGGGTGCTGACCAGACAGAGATGCCTGTATATGTGAATCACTTGTGAGAGTGAGCAAAGTGCGACGAGTGTCCCTTCTCTCTCGCTCCACTGACTCATTAAGACTTTACGACGGTTCTCGCATGATTAACTATACTTCCTTGGGAACAACGCGCTACCACGTGGTTCCATCAAAAACTTGGTTCAACTGCCGACTAGAGTGTTCCATGTACCTTCTGGATTTTTCCTCTTGTCATTAGACAGAGCAGAGCACCACTAAACTGAAATCTGACAGACTGTATTTTGTTACTCCACCCATTGAAGCTAATAAACCGAGCGGGATGACAGTAGCGCGAGGCACAGAGCACATAACTTACACGCTTGCCAACACAGTGAAAACCTAACACGAGTTTAAGATAGTTCTAACCTAATTTCGGAGTGAAAATAAAACGGGGGTACGGGTACGTATATGATTTTCCAGGATAGACCTATGTTCAGAATTCAAAAAATTGATTTAGGATAGATGTTTTAATAGGAGCGGACTGATAGAAGAACGTGGCAAAGCAAACCAAACCTTGATAATTCACAGTAACGAAAAGTAGGATCAAAGAAGAACACTTGAAAAAATGCAACCTTGAAATTTTACACCATGAATCATGCTAAATATCTCAATGAAACACGTTATAGTTGAGGACACTAATGCTTTTCATTGTATTCACCACTTCACAGCTATGAACATACACTTAATCACGTAGATTAAGGTTTAAGATTAAGATTGGGGAACAACGCTACTTTGAAGGATATACAAGAGAAAAGGTATAGGGCAGCCACCTTGTTTCCGTAAGCTACAATGCATTTGCCACAAGAAACAAAATGGCTGCCAAATGCCTTTTCTCTTACATATTCAGGCCTCTACGCAACTGGAACTTGAAAAAAAGGGGGGGTGTTTCCATTGACCCGAAATGCATTTATACAGGGAGACTTGAACGCACGTAACCGACCTATTGCATTTTAAATGGGAGGTGACATGAACGCACTGAACCCCACCTAATACATTTTAAATGGGGCAGTCGGGTTAATAGACACTCCCCCCCCACAAAAAAGTCCTAGCCGAATGTTCGTGTGACATCCGCGTGAACCGAAGTTACCCGAGTTGAAATCGGCGACTGTCGGATTTGCCTTCGGAGCCGTCTTCGGCGATACGATCCGGTCACATGAATCAGCTGACGCCGATGTCTCAAGTCGTCCCGGCGCCGGAAGACCTTGAGGACGGGCAGGCCGATAATCAGGGCCCATCCGCACGAGAAGTCGGCTCTAGTTCGCGCGTCGACGGAAGGGCTTCGCGCGCGAAGGGCCGCGCCGTAGGCGGCGTCGAAGGGCGAGGGCAGCCGACGGCGGCGGGCCGGCGGCAGGAGGGCATAGCGCGACCGAGCTGCCCGCTTGCGCATGGCGCACTGCGCTGCGTACACAACGCTTTCCAGCGACACACTGAATGAAAACGAAACGGAGTGACATCATGGCGCCAGCTGACTTGTAAGCGCTCCGGGCGAATGACTCCGCTTCTGCGAATAAGTCCCCTCCCCGTAATTCGCAGTTCCTGGTTCGAGGTAAACGTAGCTACTATTACCGCGCCGAGGTTCCGAACGTGACCTGACCTATTCATGACGATGTTTTAAACCTAGGTTGAGGTTAGGTTTGGTCCAGCTATTGTGTTAGGGCATGAAAGTCCTCTCATGGCTTGGGTCGGGTGAACAAGGGTTTGGTTGCAGGTAAATCACGGTCTTGTCTATGATTAGATGCAGGTAAAGGTTAACTGCTGTTAAGGTTTGGCTTTAACTTGGGTTATAGTTTGTCAGTTTTCGTGATGTTTTGGGATAGGATTAGGTAAGTTTAGCTTCACTTAGGCTAAACGTGACCATAGTGATGTACTAGCAGTCAAAAAAGTATTATTGACGGCTCCATTTTTTTCAAACCTCTGTTACTTTGCACGTAGAGAGATACGTCAGAAAAGCTCGAAATGAAATCGCTAGATATCTTTAAGAGATTTATCAATTTGATCCTAGCTTTGTTGTCGTATCTTGTTTCGTTTCAAAGTTACCGATGTTTGAAAAAATTGGAGCGGCCAATGCTGTTTCGACTGCAAGTTTTAGGACGCAATCGCAAGTTGGGTTAAAATCTCTCATGATTGGGCCAAGCGCGCTGATTTACAAGATTTTTTTTTTACTTTATTTTTTTAGAACGAGTTTATCTTTATCTCACTTCCATATAAATAACCTCTGTCGTATTTTTTTTTTGGGTGCCAATGTCATTCAATAAGACTCTTTCTTCGAATACACATTCGGTAGACACTTTTCTACGCGAACAATGGAATTAGAGAAAGCGCCCGACTCGATTTTCAAAACGTATCATAATTTGAAGAAAAAAAATAGCGGGTGAATAGCAACTATCGCAACACAGGTACTTTATGGTGAAACGAATACTGTATACGGTTCCGCTCAAATCGAAGTCAATTTTTTTGTGTTTTCGTCGTCGATTGAAACACTGTGTCCCTTTACGTGTAGCGAAAATCTTTTGTTCAGCGATATTTCCGATCGTTCGCGATGAGTCACACTTGTGATTACTGCAAAGCTTTCAGTCGGTAACATGCATGAAATACGAACTCAAACTATTTCGTCAGTACAGTAGTCTCAGTTATACGTCTCTCAGTTGTAAGTCTCACTCGTTTGTACGTCCAATTGGCATGGTATCAACCAGAATACTTTACAAGGCGTTATACGGAAGATTATTTTCACTTGTACGTCCCTCTCAGTTCTACGTCCAAATTTTTGAGTCCCGACTTGGACGCATAAACGAGATTCTATTGTACTTAACGGAATAGACTTTTTTCCAACGAAAGAGTCAGTTCTGTGAGTCGCCTTGCACTGCTACTGATTATTTCTTGACGTCAGTACGCCGAAAAGTAAGTCATCAGGCTTGACAACCATTTAATTAGATTTTCCTTGATGATAAGTGCCCGTTGACTCGCTCAGCTCAGGTTGGCGATGAAAAGCGGAAAAAATCAAACAGAGTTGGTGGGAAATACTACCTCTCAAATTTACCGTGAAGGACTGAACATAAAGTTCATGCCTGCGTCACAATGCATTGTAATGTTATCTTCAAAAGAACGAGCGGAGTTTAGCAACACAGCGTTTCGTGGAATTACCTTTCAAACCCATAGAAAAACTATCAATTCTTCGCCTCAAAAAAGAAAAAAAAGACTAGAAAAGTGTTACAAACAGAACAAAAGAGGCTAGGGTCCCCCAAAACTTTACAGCTTCTTCAATTAATTTGATTCACTGACTTTTGAATGTCACTCTTTCGAAAGCCTGCCCAATATCGCCGATATAGTTTAGCGTCTGATAGCGCTGAAATAATGAAGTTTGCGTTTGATAGCCTAGAACCTATTTTGGGTATAGCGGTAAGTCTTAAAACAGGCATTAACCATGCAATGGTTAATTAAGGAGATAAGCTCATTACTAGCCACTGAACACAAAAGGGCTAGAGAACGATTTTTTTAGAGGGGTAAATTACTCTTTTGGAGCTTATACACCGGATTTAAGGATTTCAGCGATTTGAAGGATTTTAAGGTTATGAAGTGTTTTAGGCCGGATTTCAAGGCATTCAGGCCGGATATAATGGATCTCAGGTTAGATTTCAAGGTTTTTCAGGCCAGATTTCACGAATTTCAAGGATTTCAGGGATTTTACGACGGATATGAGATCTTTCAGATCGGATTTCAGGTCATTTGTACACAGGATTTCAGGATTACGTTGCTCCTCAATTTTTTATTAAAATGGCTGGGTCTATTCAATGAGCGAAGTAGGCCGATGTGTTACAGCACTTTTACCTTTATATCTAAAACAAGCCACTTATTCTTTTGTTCGTTGACAACCTTCCTCCAAGTCTATCCGTGTTGAGATAATTATTTTGCGCCGGAGTGTCTAGAACGCGCAATAATGAAAGGGGTTTGTCACAGCAGTATTTCCCTTGTACGAAACCATCGGCTCAAACATTCGAGCTTTCTCTCCAAAGACTTGTGATTCTCATCCCGGTTAGCTTCGCTGACGTTTAACTATCTCCACATGTCGATTTTTGTTTGGCAATTCGGAACTACTTCCCATGTGCCTTCGGGCTTGTCACAACACATGTTGGCCGCCGCGCCGACCAACTTCGCACTGGCTTACGAATCTCCGAATATCTTACGCTAATCCGACTTTAATAGTTTGGCGTCCAGCACGAGGAATAAAACAAACTGTTCAAGGAAAAAAACTAATTTTTCTCAAACAGAATATTCTACTGTTATTCACTCTAAATTCGAATCAGTCAGTCTCTGGATATGAGGTCAACCCACTACCGCCCAGGGATGCTGTTCGGAAACCACGGAGAAAATGACCTTGTTGCCTCAACAAAAAATATTGTTAATATAGCCTCAGCAAACCAGAATTGTTAAGGTGACAGTTTTACTTGTTACGGTTACAACTGTAGTTGTGGTGACAATTCATATTGTTGTTGTAACAATTGAAATCGTCACCACAACAAATCTGGTTTGCTGAGGCTATAATGACAAAACGTCCTGCTGAGGCAGCAAAGTCTTTTTCTCCGTGAGAAAAAAATATTTTACAGGATCTTTTCAGTTCAGTATTTTTACAATTTGAAAAATATCACCCCTCTGTGAACCTGAAATTTAATAATTAGGCATTTTTCAAAGCTTGAAATTTTGCATTTTAACGAAAAAAAATCCTTCCAATTTCTCTTAAGCTAAATTTCACTGCAAATACTTTGGGCTATTTTGGGTTAAGATTAAGAGAGGGATGCACCGCTACGTTTCAGTGACGATTAACTGAACCTCAGGGATTCTCACTGATCCAAATTTAGAGTGTGTTTTCGAAAGATTCATTTCCTTTATTTTGCTCCTCTTACATCCAACACAGAACGCAAATCTCGCCCCCCCCGCATCATTTTACCTTGGCCAAATTGTATAAACTAAATCCTCTTTCTGTTTTGCGTACTCCACCTGTTCCGATGAGACATTTGTCCCGAGGGGGGGGAGGAGGGGGGAGTGTTTGGTGTGTCGCGATGCATTGTGGGTGCCCGCTGCCCCCCCTCTTCCCCTCAATGGCGGAAGATGTCGTTAAAGCCCCACGCTGCGTTTAAATTAATCCCCAATCTGGGCGCGGACACAGATAAGACGCAATTATTAGTTTAAGCCCGGGATTGTCGAAGGGTTAGTACCCTCAATTTAAACGAGACTGGCTTTCGAACACTTGTGTTCTAATTCCCGTCGAACCAAGCCATGCACGGCGAGGCACTTGCCAAACACCACTGAAATCAAATTTCAGAGTTAAACTTTATGGATTTATTTAAAGTGACTATTCACACGCTGCTCCATTTAAAATATACTACGTTGGTTTCCGTGCGCTCAAGTCTCCCGTGTATTAACATACGCGTGCATATAAAACTGTCCTTAAAAAAAAACAAAAAAAAAACATTGCTTTAAAATTTTTAAATCGTCCGTTTTACTGATTAAAATAGGCTCCTTTTTTATATTAACAAAATTTAAGTATCGATTTTTAAAAAAAAGATTTTTAATGTATAAAATGTTCAGTTCAAAATGGATTCCGTAAAGGATATAGGAGCTTGATGTAGGGCTATTTTTGGTATATTTTACTCTACAAGAGTTGGGTGAAGTGGCTATTTTGAGGGACTAAGCTATTCTGAGCACGACTTCCGCCCTTGTGCTAAAAAAGAATCGGATTGTCGAGGCAAACCGGAAGTTGCCGTGCTCCCAACAAAATCTTGTAATCTTCAGCGACCTCAATATAAAACACCGGTGCGACTAATCCATCGCCGATAATTGCTTTTCAAACAAATGCACCGCAGAAAAAGTCGAATTATATTAATTTCATGTGAGCAGGGAGAGACAAAGTCACGGGAATCATGTCAAAAGAAAGTAGTTCTCCTTTTGAGCGATACCTGTGCCCAGAGAAGGCCTTTATAATTTAGATCTATTAAAAAAAACATATTAGCTTTTTTTTTGAATTGCTGATTTGAAATTTATTAGGCTTCAATTTGTTTTAAGCAGTGTTGTCATAAAATAGGCCAGCTTGTTTAAGTACACAATTTCAGAATTCGTCGAAGGACGTCAAGGCCTTTCAAATCCTCTAAAATTAGAGGATCCTCAAAGTTTAGAGGATCGAGAATACACGTTCGAGTTACAAGGGGCTAATCTGAACACTCAATCCGAGATCTCCGACCAGATTTAAGACATTGCCGCTGGTCTTCTCAAAGGGCTTCACACATTGCCAGTATCTTCACACCGTGTATAAAAATTACTTTTCACCTATCAGCCCTCGACACCAAAACAATTCTCTCTGAAATGTGCGGCTATCAAAAGTCAACTTTCCATAAAAAACGGGAAAGGTTTTAAAAACGGAAGAGCGACCTGTGTTCTATTAAATTGGTATATTTGACAGTTTCCAAAATTTATGACAAAATAGAAAAAAAAATGCTTCATATTTCGCTTTCACTGCCGATGTGCTGCCGCCAAGCCTGAAGCAGTTTACCTCTCAGCGGAAGTGCATCATGCTTGGCGAAATATTGACCTAGGTTAAGTTAGGTCAAAATAATCTAGGTCAAATATTGACCTTGTTAAGTTAGCAAAAAAGTGGTATAACAGGCGGAAAAGTCCACCTTTCAGATTGACGTGCGCAGCTCAAGATTTCAATGAGCCAAAAAATCGCGCTATAACGCGCGATAAAAATTAAATCAGTATGCCGGCGGGCGACTTTAAGGTATCACATCCTGGTTATTCAGGAGTGAATAGGCGCGGAAGGGGCAGCAAAGCTCGCTCGCTTGAGCCACTGGTTCCTACCTGAACAATGCCACACATGACGTATCCAAGCATGGAATAGCCCACAGCGCTGTTCGCGGAGCCCAATGCCGTCGTCATTCGCGCGTCTTCCGAAAAGCCGGCGCCGGCTATTGCGATCCGGCTATTGCACACACTGCCGAAGGCCGGCCTCGGGACTCGCTCCGCGACTGGATAAGATAGCGAAAGAGAGCGCTTTTTGGGTTAAGCAGGTTACTTTGGGTGACGCACTGAGGCGGTGACGTCACGCAAGCACCACCTTTTGTTGACAAACACTAATCGTCGGTAGTAAACAAGCGACAGCGTATTAACCCTACAGCTGTTTCACTTCCACTTAAGACGTACGGAATAGTCTTCACTTCCTCCTAGTCAGCTGTTTTTATGGGCGACTCTAAAAAATTGAGCGCGATTTTTTTTAAAAATGAAAGTGTCCCAATAATCATTCTTGAAAATGTTCCGCAGATAGCCTCATAGAAATACATCAAATGCATGCTTGCAACAGGGCCCATAACCTACCATACATAGCCTACGTCCATTGCATGCTTGCCAAAGGGCACATAACCTACAATAAATAGACTACCTCCAAGGTATGCTTGCTAGAGGGCCCATAACCTACCATAAATAGCCTACGTCCATTGTATGCTTGCCAAAGGGCACATAACCTACAATAAATAGCCTTCCTCCGAGGCATGCTTGCAACAGGGCCCATAACCTACCATAAATAGCCTACCTCCATTGCATGCTTGCCAAAGGGCACATAACCTACAATAAATAGCCTACCTCCAAGGCATGCTTGCTACAGGGCCCATAACCTACCATCAATAAGCTATCTCAATGGCTAGCTTGCCAAAGGGCCCATCACCTACCTCAAATCATGAGACAAGGGCTTAATGGACTGGTATCAGATGGGCCCAAACTGGTGACATGCTCCCGGTTAGCGACACTCCACATTTGATCGCGAGCTTGATCTGTAACAAGAGGTATACTAATCGACTCGTGACACTTGAGGCTTGCACATGGAAGAATTCCGGGCCTGATGGTCCAATATAATTTAAATAAATCCGTCTTGAAAATCAGGTATCGCGATTCGGCAGTTTTCCCCACTGGGTGCCGTGCGCCTTGTCGAATGTGCATGGCCGAATATCGTTATTCCTGTTATTTTGAAAATTTAGCCTCATTTCACACAAATTAACTCGTCTTTTATCAATCAGAGCCATTCTTCAATTTTTCTTATAGCTTTGTGGCCCTTCGTCGTTGTAAAATGGAAGTCGACTCCAACATAACCTCGAACGCGCGCTTGATTTGGGAACGAGACGATTTTTACTTCGCAATGACGAAAGGCCACCAAACTTTCAGAAAAATTAAGGAATGATTCTGAAATATTAGACGAGTAAATTTGTTTGAAATGAGGCTAAATTTTTGAAATAACAGGAATAACGATTCGGCCACATTCGACAAGGCGCATGGCATCCAGGGGGGATGACACTGCCGGAACGCGATACCTGATTTTCAAGACGGATTTATTTAAATTATGTTGGACCATCAGGCCCGAAATTCTTCCATTTGCAAGCCTGAAGTGTCACGAGTCGATTAGTATGCCTCTTTTTACAGATCAAGCTCGCGATCAAACGTGAAGTGTCGCTAACCGGGAGCATGTCACCATTTTGGGCCTATCTGGTACCAGTCCATTAAGCCCTAGTCTCATGCTCAAATGAATGCTTGCAAAAGGGCCAATAACCTACCATAAGTAACCTACCTCAAATGCATGCTTGCCAAAGGGCCCATAACCTATATCAAATGCAGGCTTGCCAAATGGCCCATAACCTATCTCAAATGAATGCTTGACGAAGGGCCCATAATCTACCATAAATAGCCTACCTCAAAAGCATGCTTGCCAAAGGGCCCATAACCTACCAAACATAACCAACCTGAAATGCATGCTTGCCACAGGGCCCATAACCTCCCATACGTCGGAGCTTCTCAAAAACAACTGTGGGGTTGAAAATACGCTTGTTACAGCTACGCTTTCTGAATTCAGATAGACGCAAGCCAAAGAAAAGAGCAAGAAACCAGTGGATTGGAAAACATACAGTATCTTTTTTATAAGTTAGGCGAAACGTGACCGGTACAAGTTAGTGCGAACGGACTTTAGTCGGGGCCTCAGCCAGGTTAACTGTGCGGCCAATTAGGATAGGTCACTGCGGAGACAAGTGACGAAGGACAAAGTTACTCTCAAGACAAAAGGACAGGTTTCAATAACTGCGCACTCGAAGAAAGTTGCATTTTCTACATCCTCGATCAACTTATCATGGTGAAAATATAGGCAAAGGTAGGCAACCTATGGATGGTCAATAGAGATGCTTCTTCCCTTGTCTCATTATTACTCGGCTCAGTTGTCAGGTCCGCAAGCGGCACAAGGCTTGCCCCGATCGAGATAAATTAAAGTCACGTGGCTCGTGGGTCGATGAAGAACGCAACTAACTGCGTGTCGCAATGTGAACTGCAGGACACATGAACATCGACATTTCGAACGCATATTGCGTTCGTTGCCTATGGACTCGCTCTCCTGCTTCACTCCGTTATAATTTTGTTGAGCTAGGCGATTTTGGATTAGGTCAGGTGCTGTGTCTAGGCTTTGTTCGCATAGGCGACATAAAGTAACTCGCGACCGCAGAAATTTTAACTGTGTTAAAAGCGGGCCTGAGGAGTTATAACCGGGTACGCGAGTATTGAGTTCGCTCTTTGTCTTGCTCCGGTCGAGACTCCCACAGGAAGTTTTGAAACCCTAGGAAAGTAGGTTTAACTTAGTTTCGCGAGGTGTTTTTTTCGAATGCAATTTGACAATGTTCTATGCAAATCTAGAAAACAGTCCCACGTTCTTCCCACATTTTTACTTCAAGCCAACTTCTTTCTAAACCCAAAGAGTCATGCGCTTTGTCTGACCTGAAATTCCGATCCACTTTATTATTTTATTTTAAGAAGTAGTTCTTTTTTGATCAGGGGCCTTCGAGCGAAGTTCACTTGTTGCGAAGACAAAGCCACTGAAACGCGGGGCCAACTACTTCTGAAACCCGGTGTACAAATGTCCTGAAATCCGATGTAAAATCCCTGGAATCGAGCCTGAAATCACCGTAATCCGCGAAATCTGACCAAAAATCTCTGAAATCTGGCTGGAAATCCGATGAGAATCTGGTCGAAATTCTCCAAAATCCGGCTTGAAAATCTTGAAATCCGACTTAAAATCACCGAAATCCTTGAAATCCAAAGTGAAATTCCTGGAATATAGCCTAAAACCCTTCAAATCCGACCTGAAATCCCTAAAATCTGGACAGACTTTAAAACGCTAAAATCACTGACGTACATCCAACCTTAACTCGTTAAAATCCGGCCTAAAACCGATGAAATACTTAAAATCCGTAAAATCTCTGAAGTACCTGAAATCCGACCTAAAATCCTTGAAATCCCTGAACTCCGACCTGAAATCCCTGAAATCCTGATTTCCGGTGTACTAGCCCAAAAAGAGAAATTAGCCCCTCGCACTGGCAGGTTTTTCATTAATCCGTTTTTATGATTAAAAACGAAGTTATTTCAAGCCTATTAAAACTGTTTGTTGTAACAAAACCTTCTCTAGTAATTTCTTGAAACAACAAAACATTTATGATATCCTGTTTCTTTTTCTTTTTTTTAAGGTTACAGCAACAAATAACTCTTAAAAAAAGGAAAAAAACGTATTCCAATGGCTACTATTATTCTTCCCCCATCTTGAACACACACACAAACGGGGTAATCCCTGGGTTTCGAATTTCTCCATGTTTCAGATCAAATCAAGACTGTTACCTAATGGGGTAATTTTCAAAGCCTGATAGAGTAATTTTTAATTGAAGCAGTTGGTAACACAGTATAGAATAGGATTGTCGGCAGCGAATAAAAGCCGTGATGCTAAGAGAAGCCGCCACTTCCCCAGTGATTAAGCGACTGCCGGCGGCTGTAGCCTACTTCGTCTATGGAATGACCAAATTAAATCAAGTGATTTCCTCTACGGTCAGCTGACCGCGGCTCCGCCGCTCCGCCACGCCGCCGGCAACGCTGCTGTCCGTGCCCACACACCACTTCAGCCTAAAAAGAAACTAAATGGGACCTTATTGGTTCGAGTCCTTTCAAAAAAAAATTCTGTAACGACTGTACCCGGGAAATGAGAACCTGGGCAGGTTTTGAAGAATGAATAAGTCCAAGATAACGATCGTTCCTGATTGACATTTCATTTATTAACCCTTCCAAAAACCCGGCATACTTATACGACAGCGATTTGGCCGTGTCGGCAAAGAGGACATAGTTGGCCTCCGTTTTTGCTTAGGCGCGCACTGTACGGTACACGGTTCACGGTTGGCTGGCTCGGTACTTTTTACCGAAAAATCCGCTAACACTTTTCAGGAATCTAACCAACTTGTGACAGCAAGGAATGCCGTTGAGGAAAAAATTTGTCAGTGTCAGCTGTTTGACAAGAACAGTGCATCGAGGCTTAAGCGAGTTTCGTACACAAAAAGCAAACTTGGCAAGTTGGCGAAGCGTGACAGCTTAACGGTTACTCACTGATTAAAATAAGAATTGAGGTATGAAGTTCAAACGGGAATATACCGTGTATTTTAGCTAGTTTTCAAGGTGCTGTAGACTATGATGGATATGGGGAGCTCTCGTTGTGCCATTCCATGTTTCATGGGTGTACTTTTTTCTGTACTCAAATCCGTACTTAACAAGAGCTACCTTCGCGCTTAAAACAGGTATTATTCCAATCAAAAACGTCTAATTTTCTAATCTTGTTACAAAAGTCTTGAAAAAAAACAACAGCAAAAATTTACTTGAGAAAGAACAAAACATAATGAAAAGCTAATAACTAGTCTCAATTTAAGAACAGGCATTTACAAAATAAATACATTTAAGGCAAAACCAATGCCGGCTTCACATTTTATGCCTTTTAAGTATTTTAAAAAAAATATCGCAACTTCAATTTTTTGTTGAGCGACGATGGAACTGTAAGCAAACGCGCCTTTGTCGCTCACGAAAAAACGCGAGACCGGCGCACTAAAGCAAACTCAGATTCATAGACAACTACAGTTATAAACCTAGCTTAAGTCAACCTAGGTTTCACACCTAGGTTACCTAAACCAAACGTTAGGTTAACCTCTTGCCTTATGCTGTGATGAAGCTAGATTTAATGCATTTAGGACCTTTACAATAAAAACACGACACCCGTTTCAGGGAATAATCTGTTTTGGGTATGAAACTAAAACAGGGGTAGTACGTATTTTGGTTATTTTTCAAGATAGACCTGTTTTCAGCCACATCATTTTAAAGGACTCGGCGAGAGCTTTCCATTGATGTGGCTGAACATAGATCTATGTTGAAAAATTACTAAAATACGCCCTACCGCTGTTTTAGTTTCACACCCAAACCAGGTGAAGAACCCCCTGAAACTGAGTTGAGTCTTGTTTCGCTACAGCTCTCTACTCGACGGTCACCAAGTACAGTGGGCCACAAAAGTAATGAACCCTTCTTCAATGTATTTCTTATGGAAGCAGGTGTCAAGACTTTTGTGACCCACTGTACCCTGCAGGCTGCCATCGTAAGCGTAATAAAGCTTGGCGTTATTCACTCGCATTGTGCCTCACTCCGCAGCGACTCCGCTCGGCACGAAAGGTGCGAGGTGAACATGCGTACTATCCGCGTTATATGGAGATATCGTCCCAATCACACTTGTCAGAACACATCACAGATTCACTTCACTCGCTGCACCTACCAACATTCGCACTCGAAAACGAGCGGCATGTGCCGCCTGTGACTCGCGCGGCACGCGACGGCGGCTGTCCCGGGTGCCTCAAACCGACTGACGCCCCGCGAGGCGCGCGGCGTCGTCTCTCATTGACGGAGCCCCTTCCCCCCGGAGGGCGGAAGTCGGGCCGAGAGGGGCACAGCTAAGGACATGCGAACGCTGCGCGGCCGAGAGAGAGGGACTGTGTCACTCGGCGCGCGCCGGAGGTTGCCGAAGCGGTCTGTGCCCTTTTCCCGCTCAACCGAATCGGAAGCTGCGGATCACGCTTGTTCATTGCACGGGAAAACGAGTAGCACTCATGCAACGTTGCCACATTTTACGGAAATTTTAAATATTACCTCTAAATTTTTCCGCGGTGTAGATTTTGAAGGTTGCGTTTTCTACTGGTTCCTAAGAGGCTCTTATAACCTAACCTGGTTATGCTGAGGCGAAGGTGGCTGCTATCGGTCCTAAGTGAAGACTAGGTGGCGTTCGGATTAAGAATGAGCGGATAGAAAACGATGCAAGGCACAAGGCATCCAAACTATTATTAACTTGGCCTTTAACCTAACCTAGGTTAACCTTACCCTGGTTAACCTAACCTAGGTTAACCTAGCCTGGGTTAAACTAACCTTGGTTAATCTAAAATAGGTTAACCTTACCTACGTTAACCTGACGTAGGTTAACCAACCCTAAGTTAACCCAACCCAGGGTAACCTAAAATAGGTAAACTTAATATAGGTTAACCTAACAGGTTAACCCAACATAGTTTAACGTAACGTAGGTTAGCCTTACCTTGGTGGTAACCAAACTCGGTTGAAAGTAAATCTTTTACAATTTAACGAAGGTTTGGAAAGGTTAGAAGGAGGAGGGTCACTTTTACATAGTTAAGTGAAATTTCTTTAAAATTTACAGCGTGGTTGTCCTGTTATTCTTCAAACTAACAGAGATGCCCACAAAATATTAAGCGCCTCCCAACCCAAAGACTGGATTAAATGTGAGGTTCTCCCTGTCGGTTCCAAGGATAATATTAAGATAACTACGGTTTAATTCAATGATTTCGCAAAATCTGGTAAAACGCCGGTTTACCCTATGGTTGAGAAAAATATCCTTTCCACAAGCTATTTTTTTTCTTTTTTTAAAAGTGTACAATAAAGCCTTTCTTAATGGATATTTAAATAAGGTAACATAGTCTTAGTTTGTATCAGTGAGACCCACTGTGGCATTCACTGCTTTACTATATGCAGAATCGTTCCAGGTTCACAGACAAATTTTACGTCATTAACATTTTTTTTCAAGCTTCTACAAATTTCAACTCTATTTCAGAGTTTTCCAGTTCGTAAGCTACCCTTGAACTCGAGCCTACGAGACTTCACGTGACTGTATACGTAAGAAAGGAGTAAGGCGACACGCGGCCGGTACTCATGATTAACATCTCCGTCGTCTGCAAGTCACACCGTCGCGCCGCGTCGGATCACATTTTTGGCTTGCATCTGCACACTCCGTACTCCGTTCTTTCTTCGCATATTTTCTCAAATAATATTCGCCTTATCTTCGAATCTGCGGAACCCGTCCATTCACCAAGTTTGCGAGCAGCTGCCGCGGACTAGCCAATCTCAAATCTGGATGTCAAAACAACAAACGACATCATTTGTCTCCAGAAATAAGCGACCCTAATCTAAAATGCCGGCATAAAGATTAAAAAAAAACAATGTCCGTGTTTTGGGCTAACTTCGAACTAAATGCCTCTTGTTCTGATCTCTGCTAGGAAATATTTGCGTCCTTTGCTTTAACATATTTCGTAGGTCTCTCATGGACAATTCAATGAGGTTCAAAGCGTAAATAAAAAAAATCTCTTTTTTAATGAACAATTTTTTGGGAGATAAGATATCACCCTGCTCCACCCCCCGAAAAAAAGTTCTATTCGCACGCCTATGTTAACACAAAGGAGACTTGAACGCA
>Ga0058701_10001050_pt1 | contig 19088 bp, 9 predicted proteins | sample AgamicOrMae_FD_97039 | JGI IMG/M metagenome (GOLD analysis project Ga0058701, IMG submission 97039) | Agave microbial communities from Guanajuato, Mexico - Or.Ma.e | ecosystem: Host-associated > Plants > Phyllosphere > Phylloplane/Leaf | place: Guanajuato, Mexico | collected 2012-06-04
GCTCCACCAGCAAAGCAAAGCTTTAGCCAGCACACAACTGGCACTAGAAATAATAATAATAATAATTATTATTATTATTATTATCGTCGTCATCCCACTGAGACGGCAGCCACAATATTGGACGTAGTAGTAGTAGTAGTAGCACACAGTTGGCATCCTCGGGAGCTTTTAGTTTTAATTTTCCATTCTATCCGAGTGGTGTCGATTTGATCTTGCTGGCGTCCACCAGGCCGCCGCCTCCCTAGCTTAGGTCCGCCGCTGGCCCATTCCAATTGCAATAGTGGGACACGATGCTCTTCGATGAGAGGCAGTGCGACGCAACGCACACAAACAGCACAAACACATTGGCCCACTCGCAGTGGCCGCCGCAGACACTCCGCCGCAGCTCTGCGCTCGCAGTCCACAGGCGGCCGCTCAAAGCCCCGCCGGCACACCAGAGGCCCAGCTGGAGGCGCGGGCCCGCCACTAATGGTCGCCGGCACGCCCGCGAGCCGCCCGCCAGCCACTCGGCCCAGTCTCGGCCAGACACTCACAGGCTGCAGCCGCAGCTCCAGCTCCAAAGCCAGAAAGACGAGAAGGAGGCGGACGTGCAGATGGAGGGCTGGAGGGCGGCAACAAGTGGGCCAAAAATGGATCTGTCCAAACGGGGAGAGGAAGTTTATGGCCTGACCGAGGAGGGGCGGCCCAAGAGGAGGACGAGCGGATTCGTCTTGTGCAATGTGTGGCTGGTGGCCACTGCCATGGTGATGCTGCTGCTGCCACTGCCGCCCTTGCTGAGCACTCAGCATCGGACGTCGTTAATCTTGTTGTCCAGCGCGCTCGAACTGAAGCTCGAACACAATGCGCCTTTGAGCGCCACCACATCCGCCACTCAAGGGCCGCACTTGCCCGCCGACGCCACAGCCGAGCAGTGGCACCCAGTCAGGCCAGGCCAACACGCCGCTCCGACCTCCAGGGCCAACGATGGAGGCTCTGAGGCGGCCTCCAGCGACTCACTGGACGAGCAAGAGTTGCACATCGAGGGGCCGCAGAGGCGCGAATTTGGGCCCGGAAGGGAGTCGGGCGCAACAAGTGTGCTAAGGCACACAATGGGCGGCAAACGGACGCTGCCGATCGAGGCGGGCGACGAGCTGGCGGCCGACCCGTTCGCCTTCACGTTCGAGGACTATCTGCGGGAGGCGGCCCGCGCGCACTCGGGCGGGGCGGAGTCGCGCGCGGACACGCACGAGCACGAGTTCGCCAATTCGGCGTCCGCGGCGCTCGGCCCCGCCCACCTCGAAAGCAGCGCGACGTCCGCGCGGCACGGCGGCCGGCCATTGCTGGAGATAGTTAGCGACGAGGAGGAGGCGCCGCTGGGCCAGCCACAGTCTCGGGGGCCCGGCGAGTCGGCGGTGTCAAGTTCGGCGGCCCAAGTGGATTACATTTTTCCGCCGGCCGCCACTGAAGCGCCCACTGGATCAAGTCAACACAGTTCAAAGGCAACAACAACAACGACAACAGAGGCAACCACATTAACAGCGACAGGCTCAACTTCGGGCAAAACAATGGAAACTTCGAGCCCGGCGAGCAGCTCGTCTGTCGAATTGGGCAATAATTCGGGACACTCGCAGGACAGGGAACAGGAGAAACGGGCGGCAGTTAAGGAGCTGGCTAAAGAGGCGGCCAAGGAGGAGCAGAGTGGCGAGATCGGGTTGCTGTTCGCGTGGCGCTCGCTGCCCACAAACAAGTGCTCGCGCGAGTGCGGCCGCGGCTTCAGACTGAACCACTTGTCTTGCATCGATCTGAAGTTCAACGTGCGCGTCGAGGACCAGCTCTGCGAGTCTGGCGAGCTGGCCAAACCGGAAGTGGTGAACAGGGACGAGCCGTGCAACGAGCTGGACTGCGCGCCCCACTGGAGCTCCATCGAGATGACAAGCTGCGGCGGCGGCGGCGAGCAACTAGCTGTTGGGCGCCAGCCAAACGGAAGTGGCGCCGCCTGTCTGGCCAGCGTGTTCAAGCGCGTCGAGTGCGTCCAGCTGAACGCCCAAGGCCACACTGTGCCCGTGGATGAGTCCCTCTGCTCTAAGGAGCCAGAGGATCAAGATGGGACCAATGAGGCCACTTCCGGCCCCCCTTCAACACCTTCAACCCTTAGCTCAGCTTCCGGCGCCACTTCCGGTCCCGAGGATGCCTCCAACTTGGTGGGCGGCTCGTTCGAGTTGAGCGAGTTCAGTCTGCTTCCGGCGGCGACGGCGGCGGCCGAGGGCGAGCTCGCCGACCGCAACGAGCGCAACGAGATCCTGCCTGAGCGGCGCCACCACTCAACTGCCAACAGGTGGCCCTTAGGCTCAGCCGCGACCGGAACCGGAGGCGGAAGTGCGTCACACGAGCACTACTACCGCTACCAGTCGGCGGGCGAGACGCCGGCGGAGGTGGGCGCCAGCGGGGAGCCCTTCTGGGAGGCGGGCGTGTGGTCCGAGTGCGCGGGGGCGGCGTGCGGCCAGCTTGGTGTGCGGCGGCGCACGCTCACCTGTCGCCTGTTTCTGGCGCGCTCGGCCAAGCTGGTGGCGCTGCCCGACTCGTCGTGCCACTCGGCCCACAGACCGCACACGGAGGAGCCCTGCTACATGGACTGCGGCGTCTCTGGGGCGCTGGCCGGCGAGCAGACAACCTCGGGAGGAAACGGCACCGACAGCTCGCGGGAGAGTGAGCGCCGGAAGGAAGAGGAGGAGCAGGGAGCCCAAGAGGAGGAGAACGAGCTTGTGTACGAGGCGCAGCGGTTCGCGTGGCGCCTCAGCGGCTGGACCAAGTGCAGCGCCGAGTGTCTGGGCGGCAGGAGCGAGAGTGTGCTCGAGTGCTGGGACAAGGTGGCCGAGCGGGTGGAGCCGGCGAGCACGTGCGAGCGGCGCCTCCTCGACAAGCCGCGCCCTCAGGTGCGCAGCTGCAACGAGGTGGCCTGTGCGCCCGAGTGGAGACTAGAGCCCTTTGGCAACTGCAGCCGCTCGTGCGGCTCGGCGGGCGTGCGCACTCGCTCGGTGGCCTGCGTCCAGCTGGTGCCTCTGCAGCCCGGCCACTCGAGCTACATGCTGGTCTCCAACGACCTCTGCATCGAGTCCACCGGCGACATGCCACACACTCTCGAGCCATGCAACCGGCTGGACTGCGCCCCCGAGTGGAGCGTGGGCCCTTGGGGCGAGTGCGAGCCTCTCCACGGCGCTTCCGGGGGCGCCGGAGGAGTGTCTTCCGGCAGCTTTAGCGGGGCCTCTTCCGGCGCCGAGTGCGCCCAGCAGCTGGGCCGCCGCAACCGGACGGTCATCTGCGTGCAGGAGTTCTCGAGCCGCGAGGGCCCCACTCTCTGGGCCTCGAGCGGGCGTCTGGGCCAGCTGGCCGAGCACAGACAGCGCCGCCTCCAGGAGGCTCTGCTGCACTCCGCTAGACACTGGCACCCGGGCAAGGCCAGCCAGGTGCCCGCCGAGGAGTGTGTGCTGCAGTACGGCAGCCAGCCGGCGGTGAGCGAGCCCTGTCGACTTCTGGGCGGCGGCCAGTGTGCAGCAGCGACCAATGAGGCGGCCATGGAGACCACACAGTCTCCGGCGGGCGCCCACTCGCAGCGCCAGTTCCGCTTCATCGACGCCGACCCGGCCCAGGACTTCCGGCTGGAGGCGAGCTCGGCGGGCCAGCGCAGACGCACGGTCACCCTGAAGGTGGGCGGCCGCGCCCAGTTGCCCGAGGGGCGCAACCTGAAGATCCGGTGCCGCGTGATGGCGGCCTGGCGGCGCCAGGAGGGCGAACAGGCGGCCGGCCAGCCTGCGGCCTCGCTGGGCCCCAAGCGTCTAGTCAATGTCAAGGTCCACTGGTTCAAGGACGGGGTGCGCATCTTCGCGCCCAACCTCACCCACAGGGCGCCCGTCGAGCGGGTGGTCATGGCGGCGGGCGACAATCTGGAGGAGGAGGTGGACAATTCCATCCTGGTGGGCGGCGACCTGTTGGCTGGCCAGCGCTCGTCGCCACTCCACTTGGGTGCTGGCCACCACCACCAGTCGGACGGACTGATGGCCGCCGACCAGCCCAGCGAGATGCGCAACCCTCGAGCAGAGGTTCTTTCCTCCGAGCTCAAGAGGTCGCCCGTCTCAAAGCGGAAACTGCGCGTCCGCTCAAGTCTGCCTGGTGTCCAGTTCGCCTTCGTGCCCCAGCTGGACGGTCGCTTCTCGCTAGTCAAGGACAACACTCTGAGAATCAAGCGACTCAGACAGGACGACTCGGGCCTGTACACTTGTGTGGCCAGCGAGCTGGGCCCAGACCGCGAGCAGCAACTCAGCGAGACGCTCGAGTTGAGCGTCTTCGCAAAGGAGCACCCCAACAAGCAACACTCGCCGGCCACCAGTGGCGCCGAGTCGAACAATTATTAGGACCAATTATGGACCAATTTGTTGGTCAAGCCATGGTCAAGCTAATCATTGGCCGCAATCGATCAATCAGCTGACGCGAGGGAAGAGCCAGTTGCCCAAGCGTCAAGCTCACCAAGTTCCTAGCAGAGACGAGGGCAAGAAGAGAGCAAGTCCAACTTGTCCAACTGATCCTAACCACCAAACAAATGCACCAAATGGGCTCCCAATGGATACGAGAGCCAGCATGAAGCTTGGCCGAAGCTCATCAAGTCCACTCAAGACAGAGAGAAATGAATCATCAATTATCGAATGTTTTTTTTCCATATTTTTTTCTTTTCTAAATCTATTTGTAATTTTATACCAACTTCACCAAAACCAGCCCATGGGCTTTATCCATGATATCATCAAGTTTATCATCGATGATATCCTTGAGATTCTCGACCGCAACAGCAAAGTCAGCAAAGCGAGACAGCAACAGTCTCTGGCCAGTGAATGGGCCAAAGGAAGAGCCTCAAACTGAGAAGATCTCGACGAAATGAAAATAAAAGAAATCTCCTCAAAGGAAAGATGTTTTCGGAAAAAGAGTGACATTCTCACCGGATGGCAAGTGGCCAATTTCCATTCATTTATCAGCACATTAACAGGTGCCGATTTAGTGAGAACAGTTTGGAACACAGTCGACAACAGTTGCTTGTCTCAATCAAGCGCTACATTATCATGGTGAGCCGTCGGTCTTCCAGCGGCCTCAGCTGCTGCCACTACTCCTCCGATTGCGCTTCCGCTTCTGCTCCCGCTTCTGATTGCTCTGACTCCTCCTCACCATCGTGGTGGGGCTTCTTCTTCTTCCACCATGGCCATTTCGGCTTCTTTGATTTCTCTTTCTTAGCGATCTTGGTAGTGGTGGGAGCCTTTGTGGTGGTGGTGGTGGTGGTGGTTGTGGTAGTAGTGGTGGTTGTTGTCGTGGTGGTTGTTGTGCTTGTGGTTGTGGTTGGCTCCATGGTGGTGGTCGTCTTGTGCTTCTTGTGCTTCCACTTGAAGGCGACGCCAGAACGACTCTCCTCCGAATCAGCCTCCTCCTCAGCCTCTGCATCCTTCTCCTCGGTGAGAGGACGCTTGGTGGAGGAAGCGGGCGCCCCCGTGCTGCTTCCGCCACCTGAAGGAGTGGGCGCTCCAGTGGTTGGCTTTCCAGTGGGTGCTGGTGCCATACTGCTTGGCTTGTGGCTCACCGACTTCATGGTCGTAGCGGGCCTTCTGGTGTGCGGCCTCCTGGTGTGCCTACAGCGGTGGCCCCAGCAGGGTCTCACGCATCTGGGCCGCTTGTCGCCCGGCCTGCAGGCATTAACCTCGTCCACCTTGTCTCCCTCTTCGGCAACCTCCTTGGGCGATTTCGTCGAGCTTTGGTGGCCAGGCTTTGGCTTATGACTGGGCGGGATGTAACACTGAGTGGTTTTGCCGCCGCCAACACATCCGACCTTCGGGGGAGCCTCATTGCTCTTCTCCTCCTGCTCACTATCTTCCTCGGCAGCCTCCTTGGGTGATTTCGTGCTGGAGCCACTTCCTGGTTTGTGGCTGGTGGAGGGGCCAGGCTTTGGCCTATGACTGGGTACGACGATACACTGAGTGGTTTTGCCGCCGGAACATACGGCCCTTGGGGGCGCCTCACTGTTTTTCTCCTCCTGCTCACTATCTTCCTCGGCAGCCTCCTTGGGCGACTTCGTGGTGGATCCTTTTCCGGACTTGGATGTCGTTCCCGACATTTGGCCTGGTTTCTTGCTGGTGGAGGCGCCAGGCTTTGGCTTATGACTGGGCGGGATGTAACACTGAGTGGTTTTGCCGCCGCCAACACATCCGACCTTCGGGGGCGCCTCATTGCTCTTCTCCTCCTGCTCGCTGTCCTCCTCGGCAGCCTCCTTAGGCGACTTCGAGGTGGAGCCACTTCCTGGTTTCTTGCTTGTGGAGGGGCCAGGCTTTGGTTTTTGACTGGGCTTCGACGACGACTCCTTGCTTTTCGCCCCCTGCTCGCTATCTTCCTCGGCAGCCTCCTTGGGCGACTTCGTGGTGGATCCTTTTCCGGACTTGGATGTCGTTCCCGACATTTGGCCTGGTTTCTTGCTGGTCGAGGTGGGATGGCCTGGCTTTGGCTTTTGACTGGGCTTGGACGACGACTCCTTGCTTTTCGCCCCCTGCTCGCTGTCCTCCTCCTGCTTGCTCTCCTCGGCCTCCTCCTCTGCCGAGATGTCACCTAGACCACTGCGGCTTGACGACTCCTCGCTGGACTCCTCGTTCTCGTTGGATGATGAGTTCATCGAGGAGGAGTTCGACTTGGAGGACTTCTTAGACTTCTTCACCATCGAGCGAGCTGATGGGCTATTTGAGGCTCCTGCCACAGGAACTGCCGTGGTGGTCGACTTGCCGCCCGGCTTGCCTGTGGTGCTGCTCGAGGCGACACTGGCGGAAGATTTGCTTGGCTTGGCACTGGTGGACGAGCCTGGTGCACGTGAGCTCGAGCCCTTGCCTGGCTTGGAGCTAGTAGTTGAACCGGCTTTGGGACGCTTGCTCGTCTTGCTCTGATCGTCGGGGGACGGCAAGGGACTGGTGCGACTGCTCCCCTTGACGCTCTTCTGGGAGCTCGACGAGGAGGCGTCCACACTCGTCGACGAGGAGTCCCCATTCGAGGAGCTGTTAATTCCATAGCCAGAGTCCACTGTACTCGAGGAGCTGTCTCCGTTGTTCGACGAGGCTGAGTCGGCGGAGTTTGAGCCGCCACCATTTACTGGGCCACCTCCATTTACTGGGCCACCTCCATTTACGGGGGCGCCACCATTTACTGGGGCGCCACCGCCGCCGCCGCCGCTCACCAGGTTTGGCAGGTTCATGGCTGGCAGGTTGTTCAACAGGTTGCCTCCCCCGGCGGCGATTCCATCAACCACATTGGTCACCAAATTTGTCACTCCGCTCAGAGCTGGAATGTGCTTGTCGACGAAATTTTTTATATTCTTTCCGGCGGAATCGATGCCAGCCTTTGCCGTCTCGCCGATCACATTTCCGCCAGCCATTGCGGCGTCAAGGGCGGCCCCGCCAAGGGACCCCCGCGACTCGCCCTCCTCGTCCTTCTCCTTCTCTTCCTCCGAGCTTTGCGAGGGCCCCTTGGTTGTGCTTGCGCCCTTTGTTGTTGAACCATGTTCCTTCTTTTTGGGGGCCGCCGTTGAGGTGCTAACCACAGCCTTTGCTTGCTCCGGATCGCTTTCGGCTTCCGAATCCGACTCAGCCGGCCTGGCGCTCACTGTGGCCACGATAAATAAATTGGCCAACACTAGAGCCACAAGCAGATGCTTGCGATTCCACTTTTTCATCCTCAGCATCCTCTGTGGTGGGCCACCACTATCGCTCTAACTTTGACTCAGCTAATCTCTCCCGGAGATTATGTCCTCTCTCTCTAATCACACCTCTCGTCTCGCTTGAGCCTCGACAACACTAAACACTGGCTCACATCCACTTGAAGACACTTCCAAGAGTGGACAGAGTCTGACACAACTGACACGGCAAGTGTCCAAGTTTTAACAGTCTCTGGAGAGGCGATTTTTCGACAGCAGCTCCAAAGTTGATGCTTCAAGAAAATTGGTCAGAACTCAATCCGATGCAAACTATCGATCTCTGGCCCCCGGATATTTGGGCCTATGGTTCAGATCGCCTGATAGCTATTCAGTAGCATTCAAGGCTTTTGTTCAACACTTGCAAAGGACAGGCGACACACGACGTGGAGTAGAGGAGAAGATTCACATAATTGGGCTCCGTGGAGCTCAAGTGCAGCTCTAGTTGATTATTCCCAAGATCAACTCTCGATGAGCAAGATGATGGTTCTGATTCGAGACAGTATCGAGTTTCCAAACATTCAAATCGGCCCATGTTATAGGTGCACGAGTGCGCGTTTATGCAACACTGCTCGTGGTTTCCGTTGGCCTTCTCTTGCAGAGATGGCAGCTGTCAAGATCTCTCGAGTGATAAGGAGTCGCGTTTAGATACACGTGTTTGTATGAATCGATCGGAGACTTTGAGGAAGAATTGATCTTCTTCGGCACCATCGATCTGACATCCATCTCAACTTGATTCCCTATTGTTGCCCAATAATTTCTACTGATAATTATTTTGACCACTTGCGATTCCATCCATAAAATTTTGGTCATTCGACGAGACGAAATTGTTCTGATGATGGGTAGAGCTGGACATGGATTTTGACGAAAATATAAACAACCTACGCCAAATTGTTGGCCGCTTTTTCGACCAGATCGACGAGAGAGCCGATCTTCTGGATAAAAAGGTGAAAGAATTGACACTGAGGACATGCGAGATCAAGGAGAAGATTGAAAGATTGAAGAGCGATGATCAGAAAGGTAAATCGATCAGATTTTTCGCAGCTTCTTCGTATCCCATTCCAGAGGGAGCCAATGACCAACTGGCTGAGCCTATCGAACTCGATCTGTATCCCTTCGAAGAGGAGCTGAGGTCTATCAGGAAACACTTCGATCCGCTCAAAGGACAGATATTCAACTACGATCGAGGAATGTTCTCCATGAACGACCTTGAGCAACACGATCGTGTCATAAGGTTTCTCTCTAGGCAGGCAGAGAAGTTGGCCGATTTCAAGAGAACCACAAGTCCATTGCAAGTAGACAATATTTGCTCCCTCCTGGTTCATGGCACTAACGAGAGCAGGATCCTCGACAAATCTAGCACTCGCAAGAGCCAGACAATCCGGTCAAACGAGTCAGATGGAGGTCCAATCAGAGATAGCTCGTCGCAGTATAACCAAAGATACACCAGATCTCTAAGGTTTGCTCGCAAACAGGACAGTAGATCTGTGGTGTCCGCAGATCGAGCCTTGGATGAGGTCGAACGTGAGCCAGAAAACGACTTGGGTCCCGTGCCGGAATCGATAATAAGGTATCACCGAGAATCTGTCCTCGAATCAGAATTTTTAAATGCAGACAACCTAAGCTATTGCAGCGGAGTGAATCCCGATGAATCGAGCCTCTTTGGCGAGGGCGCCGACACTTCCTGGAATCTACTCACCGAGGACATGCCAGAGGTTCTTCCAACGCTTACAAACGTGGCCCTCGATATATCACTTTCGAGAAGGGCTCAGTCGAGACTAGATGAGAGGGCAACTCCATCGTTGAGTACCGATCAGTCAAGCAAGATGATACTCCGCCAACCATCAGTGGCAGATACTCCGAGGCCTCAACTCAATGACACCGCATCTGCCGCACCTCCACCCCCGCCACCTCCTCCACCTCCGCCGCCCCTCATACCTGTTGCGCCGAAAAGAGATAACTCCGGTGATTCCACGCCCACAGCTGGTCCCAGTTGTCCTGTTCCTCCCCCTCCACCTCCAACTTTGCTAAGAGCTCCCCTAGAACGAGCTAACCAGAGCACAGGTTCTCCTGCCGACGACATGGAGGTGGTGACACCGAAAATAGGCACCAGGGACGCTCTTTTGGCGGAGATACGGGCAGCTGGGGGCAAGTCGAGGGTAGGAAGAAAGCAGACTAATCCGGAGAAGCTTGCGATAGATCAACCCTCAGAGGCGAAGTCTCACTCGCCTGCAAAAGAGGAGCAAGCACCAGACTCTAGTGGTCCAGTCGCCAGCTATGACCCTAGAGACAGTCTGTTGGCGTCTATTCGACAAGCTGCGGGAAGACCGGCCAAGAGAAAAACAAACAGACTGAGTAATGTTCGTGCGAAGGACAAAAGCCCCCCGGAAGACGAGCAGGTGTCTCTATCTAGAGAGGGAGGACTAGACCTCATGTCAGATTTGATGAACAAATTGCGAAATCGAAGAGCCGGAATCAGCGGAGCTTTCACAAGCAGAGAGGCTAGGATTGAAGACCCACCGTCTATTGGTGGGAGTACTGGTCAGAATACTGGTAATGATGCCGGCGAAACATTAAGAATAAAGATCGAAACAATAACCAATGAGCGAAGGTCGAGATTAGAACCTCTCGATACTGCCCAGCAGCGGATGTTGAATCAAGTTTCCTCCGTCATACCTGAAATAATGAAGCAAGATAACTCAGATACCAGCGGAGCTAAAAGGTTCCAAGTAAGGCAGATAATGCTTGACCAATCTAGCGATGAGAATGAAGACGATGATGAAGATTGGAATGCCTAAATTTTACAACTTCTGACATCAAAGAACAAATTTCAGAGTATCAATAATATCATTAGTGTTTATGATATCCAGGGTTGTAGTATTGCAATCATTTATCTCTGTTGGATGGAATAAAGATCTCTGTTGATGAGTTTGAGTTCAGCAACACTGCCTGAGATGAAGTGCTCGGAGATATGGACGAGACTGAGGAATAAGATGGAGTGGGCGAGGGGGCGGTAGTATTTTGATGACCGGGTGCTGAACGCTGACCCAGTACTCTCCTTTTAACCTGTTTGAATAATCCACTTAGTGGACGACTAACTGAGCAAGCTGTCATTGAGTTTTGGGGATAGTCTTGTTGCCGAGATTCGGGTTTGGTCGAGACACTTAGATGACTGTAACTAGTATTTGCACTGGTGGCTAATTCAATCACTGGTTCCGGGTCGCCACTAATTTGATCAATTTGGACACCCGGATAGTTAGGGCTATATTGAGATCCTCTTGGTTGCTCGTGATGGCTCTCTTGGCGAGAACGAGTAGCATAGCTCTCAGGATGAATTTTCCTGGAATTTGTACTTGGATGATCATCCAAAGATCTGAGAAGCTTCTTGATTTGCCACCGGTGGGCGCCTCGGTCAGTCATATCTATCTTGCTTATAACCCTTATCATGTATGGGAGTTGCGAATCATCGCAAGGCTCAAATAGTATTGGAACTATCTTGGGACTCGATCCTCCAGATTTGATTGCTATTTCACTAGCAAACTTGGTCTGGAATTCACACTCTTTTGAGCGCAAAAAATTTGGAGTTAACACAGTGAGTACCTTACGACATCTTCGGTCAATCAACTTAATTAGTGCATCATGCTCGTACTGTACGGCTAATAAGTCATTAGCAGTCGCTACTCTTCGCCCATCTTCTTCGAGGAGACTAATCAATTCCTGGGCATAAGAATAATCCTCGATAGCAAAGCATACGAAGGCGTCGTACATGATACGATGGTCATTCACATCGTCTATGGTTAACTTCTCACTCGGTTGACTATCAAAGGTACCAGATACTGCTGGCTCACAAAGAGCAAGTGCAGCACCTCCATTTTGCAGCTGACCATTGGATTGAGGCGAACTATTTGCACGGTTATTGATATTGCTTTGAACGACTCCCACCAGGAATGGTAGCGCATCGTCGATTATATCAAATCTTTCCAGCTGTTCCAGCATATTGAGCAAATCCTTCACTGTTACTGAGCAATCCTTCATGAAGTTTCTGTTGATATAAGACTCAACCAAACTGTAAGTTGGTCTGTAAAGATTTGCGAAACGAGATTCTATCTCAATGGAAGTGAAGCCCATTAGTTGGCCCAAGCCCCTGAAATCGCGAGCTAGCCCATTTTCTGTTTTAATGAGTTGTACTCTATCGAGAGACTGGTAAAATTTTTCTAGATTCAATGTTACAGAATCAAGAGGAATAGTTTCTAAATGCTTTCCCAATTCAGTTTCGCTGAGTAGTGGATCGGTTGAATCACAATCGTTGATAAAATCCAAATACTGTGTGAAATTCATTCTTAGTCTTTATATACTGATTGCCAAATAGTCGGCAGCTAAAGTTTCCTGTCATGGCATGATTGATAATTGAACGTCACTTTACACAAGATTCATTATAAAAATATCTTTGGATAATCCAAATTAAGGCTCCGCAGACTAACACCCCGCAAAATCAACAGGTGCGTGTTAGTGCGCATAATTGTCTCGGGTCAGTGAGCCATACAACTTTGTCAACCTGCCACAAGTTTCTGCTCTGCCCTCTTTCTTTCCAAATTCTGAGACGATTTTTACACCTAACAATGGAGCATCGATATCTTCGCAACCAATCGAGCTAGGCAAAAAATGATCATATCCACATGTCGCAAATTATATTCGCTACATAGATATGCAGTCTGGTTGTGCATAATCCGTTTTGCGCTGCCCCCGGTGGGGCTCAGAGCTGGAAAGTTGAGCTCCATTGTGGAGAAAGTAGAGGTCGTATTGTGTTTTTGCGATGTGTTATGCGTTCAATGGGCGTTCAGATTTTCGAATACGAAAGAATAGCCTCCTAATATGTTTCATTGTGCAACTGGAGAGATATTTGACATTTTTTTAAATTGCACCAGAATGCACGATTGACATGTGGTAGAGGATGCAAACTACGACAACTGAGCCACTAACATGCGAGCTAAGAAGCGCCGTCTTGCAAAGGCTGCAATCTTGACCCTTATGGGCCCCAGAGTGCAAGGCCTAAATAGCTACTGGGGCCTGTGGTGGAGCAAGCAGAGCCATAATGGGGCTGTGTGTGCTTTCAGCGGCCTCTGAATGCATCGTTGTATCTTGTGTAGAAAATTCAGTGGTCCTGCATGAGTATTTGTATCCAAATTGATTGCACATTAAGAAGGGCTATTCTGATTCTGAGACCCTCGCTGACAATTTGCTCAACTATTATCCGCTCGCAGTCCTGTTACCATAGCTCTGACCCCTGACAGCTTCTGAGACTTGTGCAATAAGGTCTAAAAATCCTATTGCACAGGTTTGTCCTCTCCATGTCTCTCCATAGACCGACCTCAGTCAAGCGGAAGGCTCTTGTATGGTCCACTAGCAGAAGTTACTAAGTGCCACTGATCTTACATGAATTTTCGAATTGTAGACAGTTGAACGTTGCAAACTTCTGCTGGCATGTAATTATAGCTCATCTAGCTTTAGGAATGAAACTTTCTTCCCCTGAAACATGTCGAAATTCCTCGAAGCAATCCAGTTCCGCCCCCGCCATTGGTTTACAGTCCACCATAGGACAATGCTCAAGGCTTGAATGTGGGGAACCGAGTGAGACCTAACCGTGATCGATCCAATATTTAGATCGACCCCGCGGGGATCAATTCATTCTTCGAATGCTTAGCGCTCCTGAGTTATGAACAAATATGACATCCTTGAGTCTAAGTTCCAAAATATATTGGAAAATAGCATTATTTTCCTTGTTCTCGGTAATCTGCTTTGCACAATGCTACTCGATACTGTACAGTTTCCTGCAATACCCACTCAAAATAGATGTCCGTGACGATTCTCCGAGTCTTCTAAGAATCTTACCAGCCATAACTGTTTGCAACAATAACAGGTAAATATAAAACCATGTTACAACTTGTATCATCTTGATAGAAGATTGATAGACAATTAGACTGGAAAGATTAATCGTCAATCAATTATGATCTCATGCACAAATCACCAGAGTTTCTCTTAGGAAATTGGTGATGTTCAATGATACATTTGGTAGGAAATTGAAAGAGAGGTTTCCAAAATGGGATGATTCAATATTAGACAATCAAGATTTCAACAAATTTCGCGACGATATATCACTGTTCTATGATCAGATTAACTTTGATCCAGCAAAAATGACCGAAAATCTAACCATTGTTCGTTGGTTTGACATTCGACCGGCGAGCGAGCTATTCATAAGGTGGTTCCGTTGCGCAAGCACTTGGAACGACTCTATGGATTGTAGCAATCTGACACGCATTGATTCGGTAAGTAACAGGATCTGTACCACTCTCATGCATAGAGGTGCTATGATATATGATAGAGAGAACAACCCGGAATTGTTTGATCGTGGTTATGAGACCTACGTGGATGATGCTCTACATTGGAACTATTTCGACCCCAAAGAGGTGGCCAAGCTAGTGTTGGATTTTGCTCCAGAAGATTATGCCGACTTGAGACGACAGATTGGTGCCCGGATAATTTTCCATGATGACAGTCATGTTGCCTCATCGGGCGAATTAGACTTTTTTCTCACCCGGGGCTTCAGATACGATTTCAATATCGACAGGAAAGAAGCGAGACTACCAAGCGAGCCGTATGCAGAATGTTTGGACTATCACGAGAGAAACTCCGAACGTTACAAGGATCGAGTGGAACCGAGAGTGCCATTAGGAGAGGACACTTGTTTTCAGAATTGCATTGTGAAGAATGTGTTATATCACTCAAACTGTTGGCCCCTTTCAATGCCTTATTATCGCAACGACTCTTTTGATCCTCATGGGACCGCCAAGAGTTGCGAGTGGTTCGAGAGTCCTCAGCATTTCTCGCTCATGCGCGAATTAGTCAGGCTCGATGAAGCAAAAGCCAATAGGACAACCAAAAAGCAACCAACCTCCACACTCAGCACTCCACCTCGAGATTCTGGTCGGGAGTCTACGACCTTTAAAATGGGTACATACCACAAGATTAGACGCTTCTGCTGGGAGCAGTGCACCTTGTCGTGCCGAATTACTGAGTATACGGTGACCATGACTAGATCAGTTTGGCCATCAGATGTAAAGATTTTGTTTGACTCCACCGGAAAAGAGAGAAGAAGGAGGCACTGTTGTGCCTTGGTGACAATGAAATTCACACACTCTCATCAGAGTGTTCATGAGTATAAGCCAAAATTCAATCCTAGCGACACAATTGGCGACCTGGGTGGATTGCTGGCGGTCTGGTTAGGAATATCAATTGTCTCGATTTATAAGGGATTGCAGAAACTGATCGGACTTTGTTCGAGTCGATCGAGGATCGAACATCTTCAAGGAAAGATATAAATATCTCTCAGTAGATGAGGCAATCAAGTGAGAATACTCAATCCAGATGACTCGCAGCGATGTCCCTCATTGAATTCCAAAATTAGAGGCCCAAAAAGTGAGACATAGACCGGGAGCAAGTTTTTTTCTACGCATGGCGATCTCAGTGACATGTAGCCCCATATTGCATTGCAGGTAGAGTTTGGAAAATAAACAAGTCCAAGAACACAACCGTTTTCAACCATAATCTAATCCGACAGTTTTTCCCCAAGAAAATCAACTATCTGGTTTCGAATTGCACTTGCTAAACGTTTCGCAATCTGGGTATCCCTTCGTGGCTCGTTGCAGGGACTGTCCTTCGCCACAACTTGATTGCCGCCCTTTCCAACAGGTGCCGGAACTATGTGGTAGCTGACTGGCAAAGTCTCAATGCCGTACTGTAAAGGCTTAAGTGAAACGATAAGACTCCCGAGTGAATGGCGAGTAGCTCTCACTAACTTTCTCTAGTCCATTGACTATGCTGCCAACCAGTCATTCGTGTGGCACGTATGAGCGGCAGCACGATATCCTTGATCCTAATTGCAAGTCTAGCGGCAATGGTGGCTGGCAGCATAAAAACTGGACCACCGTTTCCGCACACGGCAATGCATTTTGGTTTGCAGTGTCCAGGATGTGGACACTGCAAACCAATGGTTTCGCCTATGGCTTGACGTAGTTCACCATCCGCCGACTCATTTCACTGGCTCTCTTTAGAGCTTATTTCGCAATTCATGGGAGGGTCTAGGCAGCGATGGTCAGTATGATGAGTAACGGTGAATAAAGTAATGCAGAAAGCAGCAGTTCCTTGGGAAGGATGAAATTTTCACGCACGGGCATTATTTGAAGAGTTTTGAGCACTTTCGTTAATTCAGTTTCAATTCCTGTCCCCTCGTAGGAAGAAAGAGTGAAAAGTATTCAAAAAATCGATCATGAGGATTCTAACAATCACGGCTGTTTTTGCAGCACTTTTCGCAAGTAAGTAGATGTAGATTATGTTAATGGTGGAACTGATGCAATTTCGCAGCTCTCACACTAATCGAAGTTCTAATTGATTCATCTTTTCATGCTAGTGCAATTTGCCCGCGTAGAATCCCAATCATGTCACATGCGAGAGTTAGACCTATGTGCTGCAACACTTGTTGTTCTCAACCAAAGTCCCAGCGGATTGGCGGTGACTGAAAACGATCTCAATAAGCAATGTACCTATCTGAAAGAGGCCGACAACTGTTTGAAGAATTTTATCCGCCGATGTACCACACCAATACAAAGACAAATGGTGTCATTCATGGGTGAGGGTTCCGACGAATTGCTTGAAGATTACTGCAAACCAGGAAGTGATCTTAGGAAAGCGTATCTCAAGCACGCCACTTGCTTGAACACTGCGCAAAAGTCCCATCAAAAGTCTTGCATCAAGGATCTACAAGTGTCTCTCGAAGTTTTGACATCAATCAATTCGGAGAATTGGCAAAAACGTATCCCAATCGGGTGTTGCTCCTTCAAGCGATTCGAGAACTGTATAGGCTCTCAAGTGGAGAAGAAATGCGGCAAAGAGGCGCTAGAATTCATCAATCTTGTTCTCAAGAGGGCGTTCTCTCGAATGCCAGACATGGTCTGTAGAAATTACCAACCAGAGAAAGGGGATTGTGCTGTAGTCTTGCCACCCACTGGCGCCACACCCAAGGGTAAGTGTCTTCCAATCGATTTTGCTCTTGCGACACTGGAACCTGTTAACCAGCGCTAACCATGTTTGATGATCTCACAACTTTTCTCCATGGTTATCACCTCTTGCCATATCCCACAGGTTCAAAATCCACCTCCGTGGTGTCGAGACTTCTGTCTGCTTATACAAATGTTTGAAAATTGAAATAAAATTTAGAATAGAAGAACTTTTCTCATTGAGCTCACTCACGTGGTCTTAATAGCCTTAATGCTTCAGAATTCAGCCGCACTGGTAGAAACTTGATACACCGTTATTTCGAGACTATGTCTTAATGAGTCTGGGTCCCGAAATTTTTTCATCTATTGGCTGTTTTTGAACAGTGTGTCTGTCTCTGTCTCTCTCCCAGCAGGTCCACTATATATATTGTGAGCTGTTGCTTGTAAACTAAAAGGATATCCATTGAAACACATCATTGAGGCTCGGACTAGATCAACCGATATTCAAGTCAACGAAAAGTTAAGGATTAAGATTCAAATTGGATCTACTAGGACGAAAACCGCCCAGATCATCGATAAAACTAGGATTCCCGAAATTGCGAGCAGTATGATACACTACGATGTCGATGATGACGACCCTCTGCCAACGGCCCTAGTTGCTGCGTCATACATTGCAATAGTGGCCATAGTCATTTGGATTTTCGTTGAAACAATTATCAGTGTATTAGAGAAACTTGAGCTTCTTAGAGATCCACGACAAGAGCGTACTTTGATTCACTGAGCCGGAATAAACAGTTGGTAAATATGCAAGAGAAGCTCTTATAAACTCGATATAATAACCAGCCGAGATTATCAGCATTATTTGTAAGAGAGGGCAATCATATGCCAGAATCAGACAATTTTGGATAGTCTGGCTTATTTATTCCCTGCAACTCCAAAACATCTCCTAACAAATATAATCAAAATGTTCCCGACCCGGCAAATGCTCTTGACCACTGTCGCAGCTTTTGCGGACAGGAAGTGTCTCGATAACCGAATGATAGGCGTCGAGGTGTTAATTGTATGCAAGAAGAAACAAGTGAAAATCATCACAGAAACTCATATGAAGATAGTGAGCAGCCCATAGCCCCAATTTTACAGCCTGCCACCGAAACTGCGGTCTGATGGACAGATTATTTCTGGTTAGTCTAATCCGATCGCCTACAAGGGAGCGTACATACTATTGCTCAGAGCTGAAGAATCACTGAGTCAATTACATGTGATTCGACTTAGCCGTGTCCATGTAAATATATTTGCCTTATTGGCCTGTAAGAGAGCGATGATGATTGATTAATGTGACATGTGAGAATATTGTACAAGCGACGATAGAAGAGATGGATAGCGAGATTCGAAAACAATCGGCCTGGATAGAAGCATGGGAGATTAGGTATTGGTTATCTTTATCGGAAGCTGCTGTGTAAATGGCTCCCTCCATTTCTGCCTCAAGTCGACATGTTTGTGTCGGAGACAAGTTGCGCAGTCTAGTTCAATTTGGATGGATCTCCCATGGGGTAAATCCGTTTTCGGAACTAGTCTCGAGGGTAAAAACTAGCATGCGTTTTAATGATCTATCGATTCTATCAACTGTTGTTGAGAATACTTGTGATGCTTTACTATCTCACAATCGAGTCACCGGGATCAGTTTGGATAAAATTGAATCATTTCGACAAGAATTGCCTCATAGTCTCAGTATCCCGCTTGAGCCAATTGGCGTTCAACTTGATAGTCTCGATGGATTGTTGAACTGTGCGCTGTGAACCAGGCAACTTGAACTCCTTGAAGAACTTATCAACCTCGGCGGCCATCTCTTCGCTAGCCAAGTTTTCAGTTGTGAACTTGACCAATCTTGTCATCAGGTGACTAACCCGATACTTATCACGCAACAGTTCTTTGTTCTCCTGGAATAATCTCCAAGCCCTGAGTGGATTAGAGACACCTATGGGCATGATAAAGAATACCTTATCTTGATCTCTAACCTCATCTGATAGGGCAAATTTGATGGCTTTCTCCAATCTTTCTGGGTTCTTTGTATAACCGAAAGCACGACCAGCCCGGTTCTTCTCCTCCTGCAGCTCTGTCGATCGATAAATTTCCATTAAGCCGGCGAAGTCAGCCTCATCTCCAAACATGGTGGCTGCTCTGTAGCAGGCACCACGCAAATCCGCTGGTATCACCTCTTTATTCTCGAGATGTGCCTTGAATCGACGCCTGGCCTCTTTAACCACATCTTCATCTCCGCAAGTGATGAGACGGTTGATCAC